>Ga0208694_1005575_pt1 | contig 10611 bp, 6 predicted proteins | sample AD_UKC078_MetaG_FD_184442 | JGI IMG/M metagenome (GOLD analysis project Ga0208694, IMG submission 184442) | Active sludge microbial communities of municipal wastewater-treating anaerobic digesters from USA - AD_UKC078_MetaG (SPAdes) (version 2) | ecosystem: Engineered > Bioreactor > Anaerobic >...
TGCTTCCTACAGAGCTTACAATAATGATGACTACAATAATGAAATTTATCAAGTAGTATTGAGTTCATTAAACGTAAACAACTACAGTCCTGTTATTGGTGGATTAGGATTGGAATCTATTGACTCTATAAAGGAAAACGCAATAGCTTTTATTAATTCACAAAACAGATTAGTTACACAAGAAGATTATATTAATGCATCTAGATTATTACCTGCTGAATTTGGTAATATTGCTAAGAGTCACGTACAGAAGAATCCTACTAACAATGTAGTTTAGTTGTATGTTCTTTCTTACAACAATGAAAAACATCTAGTTTAGACAAATTATCAAATAAAGTCTAATCTTGGATAGTTCTTATAGAAGTATAGAATGCTAGGCGACGTCATTGACATTAAAAATGCCTACATTATCAACGTAGGTTGTTAGTTTTCAATTGTAGCAGACAAACAATACTCTAAAAAGTAGATATTATACAAGGCTATTTAGAAAATTAAAGAGATAATGAACATAGACAACTTTGAAATTGGTAGCCCCATTGATATAAATTACATTACTGCTGAACTTTTAGGAATAAAGGGTGTAATTAATGTTGTAGATGTAAAATTTGTTAATAAGGTAGGAGAAGATGACGGATATTCCATGGTGCAATATGATATGAATACAGCTTTTGATTCTCAAGTAAAACGGTATTTTACTAGCATTACACCTTCTATATTTTAGCTTAAATACCCCAATAAAGACATTGTAGGGAGCATATTATAATGATATTTTCACAAAGAGTAGAATTTGCTAATACCCTTTATTCCAAATATCCCTTAAAAAACGCAGGGGGAGATGAGCAATTAACCTTAAGAAGTTTCAATTCTTCAAGGGGACGGGATTATACAAGGATTATTCTCGCTCCACCTCAATCTTCTAATGCATAGTGGAAATATTATAATTATGATTCAATGAGTTTGTGCTTATATCCTTCTTTTGCAGATTTGCAATATTCTGAACCATTTACTATAGTAATGCATCCGTTAATATCCTAGGATGTACCAATGTGGTCTCCTGGGGTTTCTTTGGATTCATATAAGTCCTTTACAAGAGATGAAGGATCTTCATGGATTTATCGTAATTCTAATGTAAAGTGGCTAAAGCCTGGTGGCGATTACTCATCTGATTAGTCTAAAGATTAGACTACTGTTTCTTACAGAACAATCTATTAGAAGGTAGAATACTCATATAATGATTTAGATGGATATCAAGGGGTCTTGCTTAAATTTGATGACGAAAGTATTAATATAGGGTTGATAAGATACTATTCGCCTAATACTAATACAATATTTTACCCAAGATACACCTATTATATTGACGATTATTCGTGGACCGAATCATCAAATTCCGTTTCAACTGTAGAAGATTATATTGTTTCTATTCCTAAAATAAATTTAGAATATCAACAAAATTAGATAGAAAGATTCTATCTTAGATTGACACCTTAGGTTTATTCAAGAGATTGGACTACTAGCTATTGGAGTGCCTCCTCCATTGAATATTGCTTACCTTCTTCAATGGTTGCAACTTATTGTTTATATGATGTAACTAACATTGAAAAATTTAAGGTATTCGATCATAACGCTATTTACACAAGATTAAGCTGTGATGGTTAGAAAAACTATTTCGATATTGATATGTAGCAATTGCCAAGAAATAGATTCTATCAACTTTAGTTGAAAATTGACAATAAAATATACAACATTAAGGACAAGTTTAGAGTTGTTTAACCTTCAATCCATTAATAGTGTACCAAATGAAATTACTCAATTATAGTAGAGTTTTTACTTAATTCGAGAAGAATATGACTTATACAGAGTTTTTTATTAGAATATCGCTAATATGAGTTAGGAAATGAAAATTAAGTGTTATCTATTTTTGTTGAATAAATTAGAGGGGATTCAATTGGTATGAAATGGATTAAAATTAACAAGTAGAAACCAAAGTTCTAGTTCTTCAACGAAGATAACATTATCGCAAGCAACGATTAGGCATACGAATACTTAGTGTCCTCTTCGACAATTACCATCAAGGAATATTAGGAAATATACAAGTTATTCAAGAAGAATCTATTGAATGTTCTTCCTAGAACTGTGACCTCCAGTATTGCCCTTTCTAGTTCTACTAATAGTGTTATTATAAATTGGAATGCTGTCCCTTAGGCATCTAAATATATGCTGGGAGTGTCACAATACAGTGACTTAAGAAGTTTTATTCCAAACTATAATAATACCATAGTAACTGGAAGTACTCTTAGATTAACAAATCTTTCACCTGGAACCAATTACTATTATAAACTTAGAACCATTAACGAATTTGGATATGGAGAAGATTCTAAAATCTTCAATATTTTAACTACTCCAGCAAAACCTACAGTATTGGCTCCGTTAAATGTTACTGCAACATCGTTTACAGCTAGATGGAATGCAGTTCAAGGGGCTAAGTATTACAAGTTAGATGTTTCAACTAATAGTAACTTTGAATCATACATACCAGGCTATGAAAATAGAACAATAATGGCAACTAGTCAAAGTGTTACGGGAATACCCAATGGAACTACTTCCTATTACAGAGTTAGAGCTGAGAATCGTAGTGGAGCTAGTATCAATTCAGACATAATGTCGTCTATTTTAATTCCAGCTCCTGTAGCAACTGCTGCAACGCAGGTATCGGATGCAGGCTTTAGAGCTAACTGGAATTCTGTGTATGGCGTAACAGATTATAAATTAGACGTTTCTACAAATCCTAATTTTACTAATTTTGTTAATGGCTACAACGGACGAGCAGTTTCTGGAACGTATTATAATGTGTCACAACTTTCACCGGAAACAAATTATTACTATCGGGTAAGGGCTGTAAAACAGTCAGGTAGTAGCATTAATTCTAACACGATTGCCACTACAACAATAGATTACTACTAGTTGACCATTACTACCGTAACACCTGGTAGAGCTAAGATTGTGATTAATCCTTTAGATGTAAATGGATTACAATATGTAGAAAGTTGGGGAACTGGCACATTAATAGGCACGGGTGGAGCCTTCGAACAACCTCAAAGGTTTCAATATGATTACTTAACTGTTGTAACATTGACAGCTCAAAACGATACTCATACAAGATTTGTTAAATGGTAGATTAATTATAATCAAGGTAGTTGGGAAGATTTGAGTACTAACATGGAAGTTACCTTGTATCCGTTGGAATCCGATGTTAATTTAAGAGCAGTATGGGAATACTTTCAACCAGATACACCTTAGTAGCTAGAACAATACACATTAGAACAACAATAGGGAACAACAATAGAATGATTTTATGTAAAATAAAAAACAATGAAATTACTAAGGTAGTAAGCCTGCAATAGTACTCACTATACTCTCAAGGAGATGATATTGTATTTCCAACCGAAACTCTTTTGAGAAATAATGGTTATATTAATGGACATTTCTAGTTAACCTATTACCTATTAAGTCCTTGGACAGGTTCTTAGCAAAGGGTTTTTGATAGTAGATTATACCCTGTAAAGTTTTCAAAGACTAGAACTTAGATTAAAGCGGTTTTTGCAAACTATCCTGAACTTACTAACGATTAGGATATTAGAAACTTTTAGGGATATTACTAGGCTAATAAAACCAAGGTAAAGTTATTAACCGTTGCCAATGATAAGGCTTCAGTAGTTTAGCATTTAAAATTCAATTTCTATACTAGTTAGTATGTGTTGAGGTTTACCTAGCCAACGAGCTACACTAATGAGGATGAGTTCTATCTTTATATAATGAAATTTTAGCCTATAACATAGGAATATGATTTATTACCTATAGTTTAGGAAGAACCAATACAATACATTCACATCAAAGAACCCAATTTCTTTGATACTAATATGTCTTCAAATTGGATTACTTCTCAATCTTATTAGACATTAACTAGTTTTCCTGAAAGCGAATACAATATACCTCTATCCATTAATAATGCGTTAGAGACTATCTATTATGATGTTAACGATACCAATTCCTTTGTACATTTTGGAACTTATCAGAGTAGATTGAATTCCTTTGCTCAAAAGTACATAGATATATTAGATATAAGTGGAAGTTACGTATCTTCCAGTAAGACCGCAAGGCTTGAATAGCTGATTAGTGGACTTAATACCTTTTAGAGACACTGCTTGCTTGATTTAAATCTAATAGCAACAGGATCTTCTAGTTCTATTAAAAATTTTGCCTCAATAGATAATTTTAATCAATGGTATCAAACAAAAAGTGATTCTGCTTCTGTTTGTGATTATAATAATCTTCATGCCTTGTATAAGCTATTACCAGAAACCATATTGTATGATGAGAGGAACACTGATTTAATACAATTTGTTAACATCCTCGGAGACACATTAGACTAGTTTTGGGCAGGAATTAGAAATTTAACAGCGGTTAATTCACTTCTATAGATTGAATTAGAGAATTACAGTTTTGATTATCTAGTATAGCTGTTAAGAAACTATGGAATTGTCTATTAGAATGGATTTAGAATGTAGAATCTTAATCGGACTTTCTTCGAATCCTCCATTCTTAATAGGGATGATATCGAATTGAATCATTACAACAAACTATTACTAGTTAGATTATTGTCCAATATGCCGTTCTTGTTAAAGTCAAAGGGAAGCAGATATTGCATATAGCAATTATACAACATTTTTGGCTTATCTTAGGGATTGTTGAGGATTCATGAGTTTGTAAAGGATTCATACACTGGAGAAAACTTAGTAAGAATAACTAAACCTTATTATTCCTGTAGTGCAACCAATATCATGTCGTTTAATAACGCTTCTGCAGCAAATGTAGCTCTTATTTATGCTAGATTTCCAGAGATTCCTTCTTGGACAGTTCAATTAGATACTACGAAGATCCAAACAATAGAATATGAAATCAATAAACCATATCTATTAATACTAGAAAAAAGTGGTTCCTCTGTCAATTTTTCATATTATGTTTAGAATAGACTATCTTAGAACAGTGCTTCTTATTTTGGTCATGATATTAATAAGATTTCTATTATGAATCAATGTTCTGTTGATAATGTGAAATTTCTGAAATAGACATTATCCAATTATAGTGTATATGCTAGAGGTACGAATATAATAGATTCAATTGGAAATGTGGAAGCAATTTTTGATTTTAATTCATTATATCCAAATCAATTAAAAAGTCCATCAATAACTTGCAATTACAACGAATCCGCAAGGAAAGTTTAGACCTTTGATGTTATTAAATACTCATCCATATTCTCTTTAGGAAATACTCCTTCTAAGTTTTATACTGTATCAGTAAGCCAATCAATTCAACTTCCAGAATTGACAAGAGCTTCAGCTATTAAGAATTATCCTAATGTACATTTTGGTTCAGTTTATAGTGATTACTATGATTCTCAATTTATAATAGATTATTAGAATCAGTTGGAAGATCTTTTGGATAATAACTAGTATACGGACTTCAAAAAGCTTTATAAATACAAGAATTTATAGGATTACAAACTTCTATACAGTAATTACTTCACGGTATTTACAACTAGTTATACTAAAATGGTCAAATTTTATGAAAAGTTAGACTCTTCCTTTTTTAAGATTTTACAACAGTTTATACCATATTCATTAAATGCAAAATATGGTGTTATTCTCAACAATAATGTACTAACTAGAAACAAAGTTCCTACAATGGAATTAGTAAGTGTAAAGTCCACGGGGGTTCCATCTTATACAATCTAGTTACCAGCAAGTATAGCTATGAATAAAATGGAGAATCCATTAGCAAGCATTCAATTTGAACCATAGATATTTGCTAGCAATTACAAATCCCATACTGGACTAATAGAAATTAATTTTACAGGAATTTCCGTAATAGAGGATAATTATGGAAGTGCAGAAATAAATGTTGGAGCTGATTAGATATGGAGAATAAGCGGTTAGGTTAACACCAAGAGATCTCGTTACTAGGCTCTTTCTGCAGATATAAGAATGTTTAATTATAAGGCAAGATCGTTTATTGGTTCAGTTGAAACTTCTAGCGTTTCTAAATAGAGAAAAATGATTATAGATCAAGATAAAAATCTAATGATTACAAAAATTAACATATAAGGAGACAATTATATGGCACATATCACATCACCAGATGGTTCAATAATTATAAACGCCATACTAACTAAGGCTGGAAGACAAAAACTTGCTTCTGGCGTAAATGCATTTAATATAACAAAATTTGCAGTTTCAGACGATTAGGTGGACTATTCGATTGAAGGATTGTAGTAGATTTTGGAAAAAAATCCAGAAAGTTATCCTATATTGGAACCTATTGCAAATGGCGATTTAATGCTAAAAACCAAATTATACACGGATTATAATGTCAATTCTGGAACAAGACTTCTAGCATTTATAGACATTCCCAATCTTTCGCAACTTGTAACAAACAATCTAACAGCTATCGCTGGTGGAAAAGTAACTTATGCTCCTTCCACAGCTGGTTCTCCAACAGAAACTTATATTATTGCCCTTAACTTTTCTAACGGTCAACCATTTTCTTCAATTGAATACACGGGAAGTTAGGGTTACTCCGCAGAAGTATCACCTGATAACCTTAATTCAGCTTTAATAACTATTAACAATGTTGCTTCCATATCTTTCATTAGAAAGGACATTGCAACTCCTATCTATTTTAGAATGACCGTAACTGGAACTAGAACTGGGGCAACAGGAACTTATACCTTCAAGGTTAATCCATCTGCTACTGCTACTGCAACCACTACACAAGCACAGGTTTAAGGAGTGAATTAACATGCCATAGAAAACGAATGTAACCACAGTTCCAATCAATACCACGACATACAACAATTATGTTGATAACTTTTATACTGAATTTGATTTAGCTAAAGATATTGTTTCAAATCCTTCTAAATTGTATATTAATTAGATCTTTAATGAAAAGCCTACTATTACATTAACTCCTATTAATGAAAATATGTCGACGGGAAGCCATCCCACTACAAATGTACCAGTATTAACTGCAGCAACAGGGTCAACAGCATCATATCATTATAATGAAATGAAGAGTCTTTTAAGAGGATTCAATGCTAGCACCTTTTATAATGATTGGTATCCCGTTTCTAGCAGTGATATTTCTCAAAAGGTTTAGAATTTATTAGTTCTTTCTTTTGCTAATAATTTAATTGGAGACAAATTAAATATTAACAGTACCAATGATGGAAGGTTTGAATTTGCACTAAATAATAACACCTATTCGGTTTACAGCTATACTGATACCGCATTTTCAGGGTTTACCTATGAAATAAACAACCAATATGTTAACGAAGTTTCCAATTTCGGATTGATATATTCAGGTAGCACTGCAACAGCATCTAATTTCAGAGGATTGTTCTTTGGAGAGTTAGGACTGTTATTCTTCTATACTTCTAGTGGAACGATAGCAATGCCAAATTCTATTAAACTTATTAATGCTGTGTATTAGGAAAGCTTAAATTCTAAAACCTTCTTCTGTCGTATAACCAATTAGAAATACAATGCTTCTACAAATCCTACATGGGTAACATATAGTTCTACTCTTGGAGCTAATGTTGTTCGTAGTGAAGTAGGGAATTCTGGGCACACCTATACCGCTATTACTGGAATTGGATTATACAACGATTAGGGTTAGTTATTGGCTATAGCTAAGCTTTCCCAACCCGTATTAAAATTAGTTGATACAGAACTTCATGCAAGAGTAGTAATTTAGTATTGATCGATGGTTTATAAGTCTTTTCAAGGTAGTGACATTTCTCATATTCGTTATCCTATAACGAAAAGGAGAACTATCAACAAAGCTCTATGTTCTAATGACTAGTATTCTTACTTTTTAACGCAGAAGATAGACTAGCCTTCTGTATACATTTTAGCAGGATTACAGCGTTACATCTACAATAATAACGCATATTCTTAGAATTTGGACATTAATACATTAGGTTCCATTTAGAATAGATATTTTCCCTCTTCAATGTTTTCTACAGAAGAGGGAAAAATACTGTTGAATACTAGTTCTGTTGCCACTATTTTGTTTATTAAGAATATTAATTCCATAGACCCCTAGTCGTTAGTGAGCTTATCCCATAACGGTAATCCATTTTACATAACTAATTCTGTATTATATCTAGATTAGACCTTGCAAAATCAATTAGGAGTGTTTATTCCTGATATTAATGCAATATTGTTAAATAAACCGGGATACGACCCTGCATTATGGAATGTAGAGATTTAGTATAATTTCTAGATACATGAATTCGAATATATGTGTAACATATAGCCTGGATAGTTTAATAGGACTCTAAATGTAACAGCCTACACTAGTAGCAACACTTAGTCACAATTCTTCATGAAGCCAGAATTAGAATACACATACATTACATCTGTGGGATTATATGATGATACGAATACATTAATGGCTATTGCTAAATTATCACATCCTATAAGAGTTTCTCACATCATAGATACCACTATGATGATAAGTTTGGACTATATTCCGTAAACATACCAACTTTTTAGTGATCACGTTATAATAGTAATATGCAATGTTTGGAGGTTGTATGGATGAACGATTATACACATTATTAAGGGATTTACTAGGTTAGCCAGAAAATCCTAATTCTTAGTGGACATATTTTAAATGTCCATTTTGCAATCATCATAGAAAGAAGTTTGCATTCAATGTCTAGGAACATAAGTGGCATTGTTGGGTTTGCAAGACTAAGGGAAATAATCTGTTTTCCCTGCTTCGTAAACTTAATAAGTGGTCCACCTTTAAGCCTAGAGTAGAATAGATTGTAAAGAGGATAAAGCCATTTAAGAAATAGAAGTCCCACATATAGATATCTTTACCACCATAGTACATATCGTTACGAGACCCAAAGGATTTTCCATTAAAATCAAAAGCCATTAACTATCTTAAACGAAGAGGAATTGGAAATTACGAGATTTGGAAGTATGATATAGGTTTTTGTAATAGAGGGCAATACGAAGATAGAATAATCATTCCATCTTTTAACGAAGACAATCAATTGAATTACTTCACAGCAAGAACTATACATTCACACGAGTCTTTCAAGTATATGAACCCTAGATTTTAGAAGGATTCAGTGATAATATTTGAGAACATGATTAATTGGAACTTTCCAGTGGTGATAACTTAGGGAATGTTTGATGCTATAACAGTTAACTTTAATAGTGTTCCCTTGATGGGAAAAACTATATCTAAAAAGTTATTATAGAAGATATTGTATTATGATGCAGATATATGTCTTTCCCTTGACAACGATGCATAGGAAGACCAGCATTAGATTATCACCAAGATGTCTAAATTAGGAATTGAAAACATTAGCTTTATTAATCTCATAGAGAAGGATCCCAGCTCAATGAACAGGTGGGATTATTGGAAATATCTACTAAAACAGAGAAAGAGCTATACGCAAACAACGGAATTTGAAATGTTAAAGGAAAAGGTAGGGCAAATGACTCTATGATAAATAAAATCTTCCATATTTCTGACATCCATATCAGATTATATAGGAGATCTAGAGAATATCAATCAGTTTTAGAAAATTTAATAAGCATAATAAATGAAAGAAAAGATAAAAATTCAATTATAATAGTTACAGGCGATATATTCCATTCCAAAACGGAAATGTCCCCCGAATCAGTAAGCTTGGGAACCCTGTTTTTAAATAAACTTTCTTAGATCCTTCCAACAATAGTAATAGCAGGTAATCACGACGCCAATTTGTCCAACAATAATAGGCTAGATTCCTTGTCGCCATTAATTTCCATAATCAATGAGTACAACAAGAATCTATTATATTATAAGGAGACAGGTTGGTATTTTTATTAGAACTTGAATATTTGGGTAGCATCAGTTTTTGATGAACGCATGCCATAGTAGTTCCCAGATAACAACAATATAAACATATGCTTGTATCACGGATGTGTAAACGACCCATTAGTAAATGGAATACCAATGAAATCCAAATTCTCTGTAAAGGACTTTTAGGGGTTCGATTTTGGTCTGTTAGGAGATATCCATAATGGAGCATTAGTAAGCAAAGATCCTTTGATTTCTTACGCTGGATCATTACTTCAGCTAAACTTTGGAGAATAGCAGGATTCCCATGGTATATTATTATGGCATTTAGATGAGAAGAGATTAGAAAGAATTGATGTGCCTAATGATTATTCATTTTATAATGTTGTAGTTTAGAATGGGGAAATCATTGATATGCCCAATATAGACTCCAAGTATCCTAGAATCAAGATAAAGTACAAGAATACAACACATTCTCAATTAAAGACCATACAAATTCAGTTAAAATAGAAGTTTAATATTCAATAGCTAGTATTATTTAAACTATCGGATAATATTGAATAGCGTTCCAGCACCTTCAAGTATCAATTATAGAATCTAAACGATGTAGCTTATCAAGAATCCATCATAAGAGAATACATATAGCATGTAAATTTATTGATCCCTAAGGATCACCTTAAGAAGATGTTT
>Ga0208694_1005576_pt1 | contig 10611 bp, 7 predicted proteins | sample AD_UKC078_MetaG_FD_184442 | JGI IMG/M metagenome (GOLD analysis project Ga0208694, IMG submission 184442) | Active sludge microbial communities of municipal wastewater-treating anaerobic digesters from USA - AD_UKC078_MetaG (SPAdes) (version 2) | ecosystem: Engineered > Bioreactor > Anaerobic >...
TCCGGCGGCGCGATCTCCTCCGCCAATGGCCCGGTGGAGGATGGGCCGGCGGATCCATCTCCGGCGGGAGGCGTCGGTTCTGAGAAGGAGATCGACGTCTCCTCCCTCTCGATGATGACGGTCTTCGTGGCGGGGTTCCTCGCCGGGTTCAACCCCTGCCTCTTGGGGATCCTGGCGTTTCTCGCCGCGTCGGTCATCTCCAGCACCGGCCGACGCCGAGACCTGGTCCTGATGGTGGCGTTCTTCTCTTTGGGGATATTCGTCATGTACTTCCTCTTTGGGGTGGGGATGCTCAAAACCCTCCACGCCGAGGCGGTAGCTTCGAGGTTCAGGCTGGCTCTGACCATAATTCTGCTGGTTTTGGGGCTCGTCCACCTAGAGGACGCAAGGCGGCTATCGGCCGGAGGCCGATCCCTCTTCAAGGCGAGCTGGTCGCAGAAGTATGTGGAAGGGGCTCTAGCTAGAGGCAAATTCAGCTCCTACTTCCTTCTTGGGGCACTTTTCTCCCTGGTGAAGCTTCCCTGTGTTGGAGCCGTATACATCGCCATTCTGGGCTTGATCGCTGAGGAGGGCTACTCCTCCGGAGCCAGGTACATCCTCTTCTACAACCTGGGGGTAATATTCCCCATCTTCGTCCTAGGCGGTGTGATCGTTCTTGGCATGAGCCCCGCGAGGGTCGACAGCTTCCGGAAGGACCACCGGGCCGCAATCAGGTTTGCTACGGGCCTGACCCTCCTCCTCCTCGCCCCCCTCATCTACTGGCAGGTGATCTGAGGGTCCGCGCCCGGAGGCGGCCGCCACCTTCCGGCCTGTGCAAAAAGATTAATACAGGCACGAAGTCTCTCGTTTTTGAGGTGAACGCTTGTTTTTGATAGGAGAGGCGCTGATGGGGGACGAGCCCGAACTCGCTCATATTGATCTGCTGATCGGTGACAAAGATGGACCTGTAGGCACGGCCTTCGCGAGCGGCCTTGCCCAGCTCTCGGCGGGACACACCCCGCTCCTTTCAGTGATAAGGCCCAACCTGCCGCCGAAGCCCGCGACCTTGATCGTCCCGAAGGTGACGGTCAAGAACATGGAGCAGGCCGCTGCCATATTTGGCCCGGCCCAGAACGCCGTAGCCAAGGCGGTGGCCGACTCCGTCGCCGAGGGGGTGATCCCGAAGGCCGAGGTCGAGAACCTGGTGGTGATCGCGAGCGTCTTCATCCACCCCCAGGCCCGGGACTACGACGCCATTTATCGATACAACTACGGCGCCACGAAGCTCGCGGTCAAAAGGGCGATGGAGGGCTTCCCGGACATAGATACCGTCCTCTTTGAGAAGGACAGGTCGACGCACCCGATCATGGGATTCCGGGTCATCAGGCTCTGGGACCCCCCCTACCTCCAGGTTGCCTTGGACCTGGTGGACCTCGCCGTCGTCCGAAGGGTCCTCTCCCAGCTACCGGATAGCGACCATCTCCTGATCGAGGTGGGGACGCCCCTCGTCAAGAAGTTCGGGGCCTCGGTGGTGAAGGAGATCAGAACCGTCAGGCCCAGCTCCTTTGTCGTCCTGGACCTCAAGACCCTCGACACTGGGAACCTGGAGGTGCGCCTCGCCGCCGACGCCACCGCCGACGCCGTCGTCATATCGGGGCTCGCCCCCAAGAAGACCCTGGAGCTCGCGATCCAGGAGGCGAGGAAGACCGGGATCTACTCGGTGATCGACATGCTGAACGTCCCCGACCCCCTGGCCGTCCTCCGGTCCCTATCGGCCCTGCCGGACGTGGTCGAGATGCACCGGGCGATCGATCAGGAGGCGGAGCGGCACAACTGGGAGGCGATAGCCGAGATCAAGAGGATGGCTGCCACCTCCGACCGGAAGATCCTGGTGGCCGTAGCCGGCGGGATCCGGGTCGATACCGTCGCCTCGGCCCTCAGCTCCGGGGCCGACATCGTCGTCTCCGGCCGGGCGATCACCGGATCCAAGGACGTCAAGGACGCTGCCGAGCAGTTCCTCTCCGAGCTGAAGCAGACGGAGATAGATCAGTACAGGGTGATGACAGACTTCTGAGATGCGCCTCCTCTTCGCCCTCCTACTCCTCCTGGCTCTGGCAGGACCGGCCCGCCCCACCACCGACGTCTCGACGGGAGATGGCGACGACCCCAGGGGTGCCGTCATCCTTGTCGTCGACGGGATGGGGTCGGCTTACGTCTACCCGGAGCTATCGCCTCGGGCGATCGACGGCTCTCCTCTGCCAAAGGCCTGCCTCTTCAACCTGACCGGCAGGGGTGCCCGGGTTCTGAATGTGACGGTCCCCGTCCCGTCGACCGGACCAAGCCACTCGGTCCTGACGACGGGCTGCTCCTGGATGGACCCCGCCATCCTGGGTACTCCGGGAGCTACGATCTTCGATGCGGCCAGGGCGAGAGGTCTCTTATGCCTCGCCATCCTCCAGCGGGGCGACTCGATCAGCATGGTCCTGGAGCAGGACGGAGTCCTCTTCTTCGACGACAACGCCCTCTGGGGTGCCGATCCCCTGGCGGGCTCCGGTCCGTCCCTCCCTCCGGACCTGGCCGACCTCCTCCAGAGCTGGAGGGATAAATTTCCCTCATACAACCGGGAGCGGGGCGTCCCCGGCTACGTGGCGTACAACGCCTGGGCGCTGGACGTGGCTTCCGATCTCGTGACGGTGATGGGAGATCGCCCCTTCCTCATGATCGTCAACGTCGGGGCCGTCGACAGCGCCGGCCATAACCTCGGCCCCACGGGGTACGTCGAGACGATCTCGGGCCTCGACCTCCCCCTGGGGCGGCTCGTCGAGGCCTGCGAGAACGGCGGAGCCCTTCTTCTCATCACCGCCGACCACGGCATGTCCTTCTCCTCCGCCGGGGCCAAGGGAGGCCACTCCTCTGCCCCTTACTCGAGCCAGCGGGAGTCGCTCCTGATTCCCGCGGTCTATCTGGGGCCGGGGATCGACGATATCGTCATGACCGGAAACTGGTCGGAGGTGGACCTGGCGCCGACCTTCCTCGACCTTCTGGGCTTGAGGCCGGATCTGCCCCTATCCGAGGGGCAGGTGATCCCGATCTCAAAACGATCCGACCTGGTCGTCGACGCCGGAGAGGTGGCGGAGGTCGAGGTCCGGCGGGGTGGGGTCCTGGTGGCAAAGGCCACCGGCGATTCATGCTACGTTTTCAGGAACCTCGATCGAGGGACCTACTCGGTGGAGTCAGGAGGGTGGGTGGCAGACGTCCGCATAGCCGGCGACCAGACCCTCGACCTCTCCGCTGATCGCCCCCCGAGCATCGGAGAACTCCTAAACCCGATCTCTGAGCCGCAGAATAGGAGGTACGTTGCTGCCGTCCTGATATTGATGATCAACGTCCTTGGAGCCGTTCTGATCTTCAGGATAATCAGGAGACGATGATATTTTCATATGGCTCCCCCGCCGACTTTAGCTGCCACCTGCTCTCGACAAAAGTCAACGCCTATAAAAATAGAATTGGAGCTGATGGGATCGGAGGATGGAGGCATCCCATCGCCCATGGGGGCGAAGATCATCCTCCGACGAGCCCCGCAAAGAACCTGATCGCCGAGGAGCTGGCCAGGGCCGCCGCCACCTTCGCCTTCGCCGACCAGGTGGTGCCGGTGATTGTTATCTCGCCCCGGTCTCTCGCCTCCTGGAAGGCCGCTGCCGGGTCATCGGATTCGTAGATCCTTTTGATCGCATCCTCCCTCGCCTCCACCACGATCGTCGGGTTATTAATTTCGCCGGCCGTCAAATTGACGACGACGGCCTTCTCTGTCTCGAGGCCGGCCACGAGGGCGGTCCCGTCAGGCCTGGTGACCTCTATCTGGATCCTCTCATCACCCAGGAGCGTCTTGACGACCCCCGGCGCGTTCTCCATCCCCGAATTGTAAAGGTCTACACCATGCTGAAGGCTTTCGAAGGTTAGAGCGGAGGCCGGGGCTGAAGCCGCCAGCGCCAGCGTTAATATGAGGACAAATTTGAAGGGCAACATGTTCAGTCATATAAGATTCTGTAGATATATATCTTTGTTCGCTTCGAGATCTGTCTCTTCACTGGGCCTCATATTTTAAATGCCTCGCCCCGAAGGCGGGTATCAGAATGCTATTTATTGAATAAAATTAACATGTGACCTCTCTTCCCCCCTCCGCAAGTTTAATTAGTCGAGAGAGAATACTGCTTTGAGGGGTGCTAATGATGAAAGCTGAGATTGTGATGGTCTTTCTGGCTCTGCTACTTATTCCTGCCCATATCATGGCCGAGGAGGCTGAAACTCCGGAAGATTCTCTTCAGACTTTGGTGGCCACCAACTGCTGCTTGGACTATCAGGAGGTCTGCCTCGAAGTCGCGTGCCATGAGGCGTGCACAGACTGGGGAAACAGATGTCGGACCGACTGTGGCCAGCGCTGCCAATGGAATTGTCTGGAGTGGGGCTATGGCTGCTACGAATGTTGTGAGCTCTTAAACGAATCCGAGTGCGAGATGGGTGAGGATGGATCCTTGAACTGCCTGAACGGCTCCTCGGCAGCCAACTGCACAGAATGCTGCGATGACTATGAGTGCGTGGGGGGATGGAACCAGACATGCACCGACAGCTGCATGACCGAGTGTGATAAGATCTGCCTCGTCAAGGGCCAGGTATGCGAATGTACTAAAAAGGCCTGGAGATGCGACCGATGGGGTCCGTGTTATGTTCCGGAAGGGCGGATAGCTGGTGGGCTGAACGCATCCGGGGAGGAAGATGCAGCTGAAGCCGTTTACGCTGATGGCAACCAGTCGGCGGAGGTCTCAAACGAGACCGTGATCCTTGAGCCACCAGATCTCTTGGATGAAAACGGTGGATATCCGGCAGATGCCGCATCGGAATGAAACGTTATCCCGCCATCAGCAGCCATCGTCAGAACGGTAGCCATCAAGTTCCATTTGTCGGCAAAATGGATGGGTTAGCTGAGGCAGCCCATCTCCCGCGGCTGGGCTATTCAGCGACCTCTGGGAGGGGGGCATCAGCCAGTTGGATGCTTATATCATCGCCTTCTCTCGCCGTCGTCGATCAAACTCTTCTGTTCCGGCGAATCTTTAAGTACGTTCTTATCCGTATGTAGGGTGGTATGGAGATCCTGGTGCTCTGCATCGACAGAGACGACGACCTGGGCCGGAAGGCCGGGGTCGAGAGCCCCGTCGTCGGAAGGGCTGCCAACGTCGAGGCGACCCTAAGCCTCGGCCTCGCAGACCCAGAGGACTCGGACGTCAACACCATCCTCGGCGGGATCCAGGTCTACGACGACCTCACCTCCCAGGGTAGGGCCGTCGAGATCGCCTCGGTGGCAGGAGACCCCAACGTCGGCCTCGTCTCCGACGGGAAGATCGCCCATCAGATCGACGGCCTCCTGGAGAGGTTCAGGCCTGAGGGGGTGGTGGTCGTCTCCGACGGCGCCGAGGACGAGGCGATCCTCCCGATCATCCAGTCCCGGGTGAAGGTCGAGGGTGTAAAGAGGGTCCTCGTCAAGCAGAGCCACAACCTGGAGAGCACCTACTACCTCTTAAAGCAGGTCTTCAGGGACCCGAAGATCAGCCACACCTTCTTCATACCCATAGGCCTCGCCCTCCTCATCTACTCGACCTTCAGCTTTCTGGGGAGGTCGGACTTCGCCGTCGTCGCCATCCTCGCCGCCGTGGGGGTCTACCTCCTCTTCCGGGGCCTGGGGCTCGACGACTTCATCGATAGCACCAAGGAGACCTTCAAGGGGAACCTCTACCGAGGAAAGGTCGCCTTCGTCACCTACGTCCTGGCGGCGGTCCTGGTTCTGATCGCCACGATCCAGGGGTCCGCCAGGTTCTGGGACTACTACACCGGGGACATATGGTACGGGTACATCGTCCTCGTCATGGTCTTCGTCAACTACAGCGTCTGGTGGTACGTCGCCGCCGCGATCTGTGTCAACCTCGGCAAGATCCTGGACCTCTACCTCGAGGGCGGGAGGGACGAGCGGTCCTACACCTATCACTCCTACCCCTTCTTCATCTTCGCCACCGGCCTGATCTTCTGGTCCGCCAGCGCCTTCATCCTGGTCAACAGCGCCGGGGTCGCCTTCCCCCTCATATCGGGGCAGAGCACCCAGTACCTCGCGGCCTCCGCCATCCTCGCCATCATCATCGCCCTCGTCGGGGTGAAGATATCAAAAAGGGTGGTGGCGAGGAGATGAGGCCGATCGGTCTGGGGACCGCCCCATGATCGAGATCGACGCCCATGGCGAGAGCTGCCTCTGCGACTTCACCTTCGACTTCTACTGGCAGCACCAGGGCTCCCGCCTCGACCCCGACGGGGCCATCTCCGGCGCCACCACCTGGAGGGGCCTGGTGGAGGCCTTGAGGCGGGGCGAGGCCGTGCGGGTCCGGGGGGACGTCGGCGGCCGCCTCGGGTCGAGCCTAGGGGTCGACCTCGCGAGCTTCGGCGGGTCGGGGGCGCCCATCGAGGCGACCGGCTCCGTCGTCGTCGAGGGGGACGTCGGCCCCCGGATGGGGATCAGCATGGTCCGGGGCTCGATCTACGTCAGCGGCACCGTCTGCGAGCCCCTGGGAAACGTCGTCGAGGTCGAGTCGGATCTGACGGGATATCGGAAGTACCGATCGATAACGGAGGCTCTGGAGCGGGGAGGCCCGATCCTGGATCCGAACTGCCAAGTCCGGGACGAGCTCGTCCTGAGGGACGGCCTCCTCCGGGAGACGTTGGCGGCGAGGTCCAGATCTGGCAGGATGCTTAGGGTGGAGGGGGACGCCGGGATGAGCGCCGGGATCCTGATGCGCTCGGGCTCTCTAGAAATAATGGGCGACGCTGGGAGGAACGCGGGAGTCCTGATGAGGGGGGGGAGGCTTGTCGTCCTCGGAAGGTGCGACGACTTCACCGCCGCCGAGATGAGGGGGGGCGAGATCTTCGTCGCCGGCGATGCCGGCGGCTTCATCTGCGCCAAGATGACCGGGGGCGCCGTCTACGCTCCGAAGGGGAGACCGATCCCCCCCGCCGGGGGCCGGCCGGTGAGGGGGGACGAGGCCGCCCTGGTCTCAAAGGTCCTGGGCGTCAGCTCCTTTTCGGCGATGACCTACAGGCGGTTCGGGCTGTAATCCTGAATCCGAAATCTGTTTTAAAAATATACAATGACCCAGCGCCCGTTCAGGGCGCAAGGCAATCGTCGGTCTCGCCGGATCCGGTGCAGGTCAGACCCTCGCATGTCATCTCGTCCGGCTCGTTTCCGCTGTGCTGAAGGTCCCAGTTCGGCGGGCTCCATCCGCCGCAGGAAATCGGTCCGCACTCCTCGGCAGAGCCGACCTCGACGACACATCTGGCGGTCACCGGCCCGACGACGGGCCCGTCGACGGACCTCGGGTCAACGATGACGGCGTTGGTGTACCGGCCGGCTCCGGGCGCGAGGGCCGAGAACTCGATCGTCCTCGTCTCGAAAGGCCCGATCACAATCAGGTTCCAGACGACGTCGACCCCATCGTAAGAGGCGATATCCGTCGACGACTCGAGGAACGTCATCCCTGCGGGCAGATGGTCGGTCACCGTCGCGACCCGGGTGACGGCGTCGAGGTTATCGATCTCGATCCTGTACCGGACGACGCTCCCGTTCGCCTCATCGACCTCGCCGGTCTTCACCACCGAGACCGTCTCGTTCAGACAACAAGTAAGCCAGTTCATCTCCCAGGCGCTGTAGTTTCCGAAGCATACCCAATCGACGTCCTTCCCACCGCAGACCTCGACCCGGTTGACGATCTCGGACGGGTAGTACTTAGTGACGTCAAGCTTGACTACGATCTCGATCGCTCCGCCGATGGCAATGTGGGTCAGGGTCCAATTGGCGGTCGTCTCCGTCAGTTCCGAAGGCCGCAGCGACGACTCGATGAAGACCGCCCCCGGAGGGAAGAGGTCCCGCACGTAGATCGGGCCCAGGGCAGAGTTGCCGTCGTTCTCGATCCGGATGGTGTAGGTCGCCACCTGTTTCGTCTTGGTGCAGTTGTCACCGTCGCACCTGTCCCTCTCCTCGACGATCCCGTCCAGAGTCTTCGTCACGTTCAGGTGGGGCCGGTCGTACTTCGAAGTGCCCGTTAAGAGGACACGACGCTCGATCGAGTAGTCGCCGGAGTAAGCCTCATCGAACTCGATGAACGGCTCGGCCGTGTCGTTCGGATCGGCGAATACGGCCCGGTAACGGGCCTGCCCCGAGAAATCGGCCACGGTATCCATCTCGTTTAAGCCCCGGGCCACCGTCTCCTTATCGAGCTCAGACGCCCCGGTGTACTCCTCGCCGATGTAGCTCCTCTCGGGGACCCTCGAATAGATCCCCTCCTTCCACTTCATCGATGAGTTGATCCAGACGTCGTCTGTCAGCCTCGTAGTCGTCGGGGCGTAAACGAGGCTGATATCTTTAGCTATGTAGCTCGTATAGGTCTCGATCACCTCCTCGGAGTCGTAGCTTCCCGAACCTGACTCATAGCTCCGCTGGGTCGAGCCGATCCGGCGATCGCCCACCACGAGGCCCCCGCCTGAGGCAGCCTTCTCGTAGGATACGCCCTTGCCGTACTCGTCGATCTTCTGGACGACCTTGAAGCTGCCGACGTACTCCTCCCGGACCTCGATCAGCGGCGTCGTCTGGGGCGACGACCTGTTCGTCGGCATCTTGAGGAAGCCCACGTGGCCCCGGCCGTCGAACGCGCTGTCTACCTCCATCACCGACTCGTTCTTGTCGAGGAACATCCTCGACTCACGGTCGAGCCAGGTCGCGTCGTGGTACGTCTCCGTCATCGTCGTACCGGTGATGTAGTTCTTGGCCCGGGCCTTCTTAACCCAGGCCGAGTCGTAGTCGACGGTGCGGTTCTGGTAGAGGGTGATCGAGGTCGGCTTGTAGGTCGCAGAGACGTCCTCCTCCCACTCGATCGACTTGTTCTCAGTGAAGACCGCGACCCGCTCCTCGGCGTCAAATAAGCCGCTGCCGTACTCACGAGTCTGGAGTTCAGTGCCAAGATCCTCGCCAACTCGAACACAGGCGCAGGCCGAGAGGGGCTTGGTATAGAAGTCGCTCGTGACGTAGGCGCAGTTCTTGATCAGGTAAGCCTCGAAGGTCGTGCTGTAGTCGTTGGCCACCTTGACGAAACCCTCGCCGCTGACGCCCTGGTCCATCCCGAACTCGAAGTCCTGCCGCTCGGGGACCCGGATCTTGATCTTGATCTCTCTGCACTCGCCCGGCTGTAGCACGCCGAAGTGCCATTTGCCGTCGGGGTCGGGGGTGGGGGTCATCGAGAGGATCTCGACCCGCCGGTCGAAGACGTCCCAGACGGTGACGTTGTACTCGGGACCGTCTCCCCAGTTGCAGACGGTGATGGTGTAGGTAACCTCGTCGCACTCCTGGACGGAGAGCTTGTCCGCCGCCTTCGTGATGGTGAGGTTGTGCAGCTCTTCGTTCTTGATGATGACGGTATCTATATCTTCTCTAGTCTCGCCGCAGATGTCTTTGCCCTGCACTGTGGCGTTGTTTATGATGTAACCCCGATCCATATCCGTCTGGTTGACGGTGTGGGTGGTCTTGAAGGTCTCCGGCTTTCCGGGCTCGAAGGGATCTGCGATATTCCAGGACTTTCTTGTGAGGTCGTCCTCGACGGTAACGTTCGTCAGGTTGACGTTTCCGGTGTTGTTGACCACGATCGTGTACTCGATCACCTGAGATAGGTTGAAGGGCCCGGTGGTGTTCGCCTCCTTCGTTACATCGATGGAGGCGACGTAACCCGTGCTGACGTTCCATGTGCCGTTCTTATCAGTTTCGATGAAAATGCCGCAATAGTCGTCGCCAGTGGCGTTTGCGGTGTTGTTGATCCAGCCGCTGCAGGCATCCTCCTCGGTCACGCGATAGATGAGGCTCTCCGATACGTTCCTGCACTCGGTCGCGTTCAGGATCCCTATATCGAAGGGGCTCCCGGCAAGGAGGCTGTCGTAGACCATGACGTTGTAGACCGTCACGTTACCGGTGTTACAGACCATGATCTCGTATTCTATCTCATCACCGAATCCGACGGGACCGATGGTGTTCCCGGTCTTGATGATCTCCAGGGACGAGCTGTAGGTCGTGCTCACGTTCCACGTCCCGTTCTTGTCGGTGCTGATCGGATCGCCGCAGTAGTCGTCGCCGGTGGCGTTCGCGGTGTTGTTGATCCAGCCGAGGCAGACGTCATATTCGGTCACCTCGTGGATCAGGTCTTCCGTGACGTTCCTGCAATCGCCGGGAGACAGTGTCCCTAGGTCGAACGGGCTGCCGGGGAGGAGGCTGTCGTAGACCATGACGTTGTTGACGGTGACGTTACCGGTGTTACAGACCATGATCTCGTACTCAATATATTCTACTACCAAGAGAATTTTTATTAGGGTAGAATAGAATTCTTATTTGATATTATTTCAATCTGGTCTGTGGTCTCCGTCAGCTATCCCTCGACCACGGATCACCTTCGGAGGCTTCCGGATCCATCGACTCATCGGTGGTCTCCATTCGGGATGACGGAGTTGGCTTTAGCCCGGGACGCCTGCTGGCCCCCCAACCCCCTCAGCCTCCGGCTG
>Ga0208694_1005586_pt1 | contig 10600 bp, 9 predicted proteins | sample AD_UKC078_MetaG_FD_184442 | JGI IMG/M metagenome (GOLD analysis project Ga0208694, IMG submission 184442) | Active sludge microbial communities of municipal wastewater-treating anaerobic digesters from USA - AD_UKC078_MetaG (SPAdes) (version 2) | ecosystem: Engineered > Bioreactor > Anaerobic >...
CCCCAGGGGCAAGAACTTCGCCCCCTTCCAGGAAAAGAATATCCAGGACGCCAAGGACTCCGGCGCCGAAGCGATTGTTTACCTATGTCCCATGTGCTTCCGGACCTTGAACAAAAAGGCGCGGGAAGCGGGGATGAAGAACTACATGATCAGCGACATCTGCCGGTTGGCCCTGGGGGAGACCCTCCCGGAGGACAAACCGGCTTAGCCGGCAAACATCCGGATCCCGGCCGGCTCGCATCGGGAGTGACGGGGAAACGACCCCAGACCGTCCGAAGACACCGGCAACCCCGTCAGGGGGGAGGCATCGTTTTGCCTCCTCCCCACCCCTGAGGTCTCCGGGTACCGACGGCCGGTTGCATGACGCCGGAGCGATAAGAAAACGTCTTTTATCCCGACTTTCCGCCTCGACACTGGGCAGAGGAAATCCGGCGGTAATATGAAGAAGGATACAGGGAGCATTAATGGAAGACATTGGCAATGAAATTCTATCTCCACAGTTAATCGATCACGCCCGGCAGCCCCGGAACAAGGGAATCCTGCCGGGGTACAACGCCGAAGGCCAGATAACAGGACCCTGCGGCGATACCATGGCCTTCTGGCTGGAGGTGAAGGACGGCACGGTGAAAAATGCCTCTTTCTATACCACCGGCTGCGGCACGTCTCTGGCCTGCGGGAGCATAGCTACCTGTCTGGTCCGGGGCATGCGTGTCGCGGCGGCGGCCGCCCTCTCCCAGGAAGACATTCTTAATGCCCTGGGAGGTCTGCCCCCGGAGGCGGAACACTGCGCCCTCCTGGCGGCCAATACCATGCGGGCCGCCTGCGAGAATTACCTCAAAGACTCAAGGCGAGCGGAAAAATAGCGATCCACTCCCCCTAAGGCGCCCTGTAGTGAAGTAACTTGAGTGCAGTTAGTTGTAAGGTCGGACCTCGTCGACAAGATTTGGGAAGCAGGTAATCATTGAAGACAGGAGGATTGAGAAATGGCTGCTCCCAGCTTGAAACCGGTGGATAACATAGAGATCCTGTCCCTTCAGGACAACTACATCGAGATGACAGCCACGGACAACAGCGCCGTCGTGACCAGGGCCATCCCCCTTAAGGACGGTTGTTTCCGCCTGTCGGTCCTTGCGGAACACGGTTTTGCCGCCGTTGTCAAGACCGGTGTCAACGGCAAGACGCATACCCTGCTGTTCGATTTCGGTTTTTCCGAAGGAGGCGCCGCCTACAACGCCAAAATCCTGGGAGTGGATTTGGGCGCGGTGGAGGCCGTCGCCCTGTCCCACGGCCACAATGATCACACCGGTGGATTCGATCAATTGGCGGCCCTGCTCGGCAGAAGAGAGATCCCCTTCTTCGTCCATCCACAGGTTTTTCGGAAACCCCGCTACCTGAAGATACCCGTGCGGGACATGAAGATCCACTTCTCGCCCCTGACTCGGGAACAGATCGCCGCAACGGGCTTGAAGCTCATCGAAACTTCGGAACCCGTCACCTTCCTCGACGATACGGTCCTGTTTCTCGGCGAGGTCCCCCACCGGACGGATTTTGAAAAGGGATTTCCCATCGCTCGCTATCAGGAAGACGGACAGGAAAAATGGGACCCCATCGAAGACGACACCTCCGTGGTCATGCACTTGAAGGACAAGGGGCTGGTGGTACTCTCCGGCTGCGCCCATGCCGGTATCGTGAACACGGTGAACTACGCCCGGGAGATCACGGGCGTGGATAAAGTTCACGCCGTCATGGGTGGATTTCACCTCTCCGGCATCTACTTCGAGGGGATTATCGACCGGACGGTGGAAGAGATGAAAAAGATCGATCCCGACTATGTCATCCCCTGCCACTGCACGGGGCGCAACGCCATCATGGCCTTTGAAAGGGCGATGCCGGAAAAGTTCATCCTCAACATGGCGGGAACGAAGCTGACCTTCGGGGCATGAATCGGAGCTTCCTTATTCCAAAATGATTCCTCTGAGTTCGGGAAAGGAGAGAGACATTCGGAAAATCGATCAGGGACAATGCCTGAAACTTTATTCCGTCGGGATGGAATGCATGATGAAAATGGCACTCAAAAAGATCCCTCCGCTGCTCATCGCTCCGGAGCCGGGATGACTTCCCGGAGATATGGGTACCCTCACCACCCATATCTCCGGGAAGCGCGAGGGGATTGGGCAAGGTCGTCTCCCTCAATCAAGAATACAACATAGATCGGTCTTTATCATTCAGGAATAATCAGCGAGTTGTCAGTCCAGTGCTGTCCAGATGTCCTGCAGGGCCGCCAGGAGGGCTTCGTTCTCCGGCCGTTTCCGAACGGCAACGCGAAAGAAACGCCGGTCCAGACCGGTGAAATTGTCGCAGCGGCGGATGGCGATCCCCTTCTTCAGCAGTTTCGCCGCCAGCCCGGGAGCGTCCATTTTCCGGCCGTCGATCCGCGCCAAAAGGAAGTTGGCCTCCCCGGGATAGACATGGAAGGCGAAACGATCCCGCAGACCTTCGCTCAGGAAGCGCCGTTCCTTCTCGATCAGGGCCAGTGTCCGGCGACGGTAATCGTCATCGTCCAAAACCGTCTCTCCGGCTGCCTGAGCCAGGGCGTTCACCGTCCAGGGCAGAATGAAGCCGCCGATCTTTTCCATCACCGCCGCCGCTCCCGCCGCGAACCCCAGACGGAGGCCGGGGATGGCATGGAACTTCGTCAGGGAACACAGGACGATGACATTGGGAGGGCGCCGGACCAAGAGGCGATCCATGGCGGGTACAAAATCGGCAAACGCCTCGTCAATGACGAAGACCGTATCGGGGTGGCGCCGGGCGGCGGCCCGGATCGCCACGGCCGCGCAGCTCAAACCCGTGGGATTGTTGGGCCGGCCGATGAAAACGATTTCATCGCCCTGCAGATGGTCCTCCAGTTCATCCATCTCCAGGATGAAGCCCCGATGCTCACTCAGGGCGACCTTCACCACCTCCATGCCCGCCAATGCCGACGCGACGGCATAATCGGCGTAAGACGGCACGGGGATAACCGCCCTGCCCCGGGAAAGCGCCCGGGGCAGGGCATAGAGGATCTCCGTGGAACCGTTGCCCACGATGATTTCCTCCGGGGGAATCCCGTAGCGCCGGGAAACAGCAGCAATCACCCCCGCCGCCCGGGGATCGGGATAATGAAGGATTTCGTTGAGCCGGCGGCGGATAAGGCTCCGAAAGCCCACCGGCAGCCCCAGGGGATTGATGTTGGCGGAAAAATCCAGCAGTTCATCCTGTGAAACACCGGCCCGGGCGGCCAGGCGGCGGATATCTCCCCCGTGCTGGAATTGCGATCGCGGCATCTCTAACATCCTCGTCTCTCCGTCCCGACCCCGCCGTCCCGGATCCCCCCTACGCCGGCGCTATCCTTGCCGGGAGGGCGCCTTGCGGCTCACGCGTCTGCCTGATCGTGAGCGCTCGTTCGCCGGTCAGGAAACGTTTTCAGGCAAACAGACCGGACGTAGCGTAGCGGAGCGTTTCCGCCATGTCAACGACAATCCCGAATCATGATAATCAGGAATCCCGGCGGCGGACCGACTTACTATCCGCCGGCCGCGGCCGCCTCTTCCCGCTTATCGCGCCGTCGGCCCTTCAAAGGAGTTGACAAGCCGGCAGGGATTCCTCTAAACAGAAAAAACCTGTTGAAACGTCACGAAGCACAAACAGTAGTATTGACGATATTTTTCGTAGTGAGTCATGGTTGACGACATCGTAAAAGGTCAAAAAATGTTCCATTTGGGACGGCATCGTAAAAAGATCCGCAGGCGAGGCGCGCGAATCCTGAGGAATGAGGCGTACTGGGACGTACGTCGCAGTGACGAGGGATGAAGCGCAACGAAGCATCCGGACTTTTTACGATGCCGTCATGATTTAGAGTTTGTTCTTAAATAACATTGCGATAGGGCGCGCTCGTATTTATGCCGGATTTGGCCGCGCCGATTAAGCAAAACCGCAGGCGTAGTGGCGCTACGTTGAGGATTTTGCGAAGGTTGAAGGCCCATGCCGGATGCCCACCTTATCGCCACGTCATCAATCATGGCCGGCAATCCCAGGGGGAAATCCTCGATGACCGACGTCTTTTTCTATGCCCTTCTCGCCGCCGACGGCCTCTTTCTGGTCCTCCTCGTCGCATTGCTGTTCAAATCGTCGTCCCGGCCGCTGGCCGCGATCGACCACCGCCTGGAAGGCATGGAAACGCTCCAGGAAAGGCTGGAGCGGACCCTCCGGGAGGATGGCCCCAGAGATCGGGAAGAGTTGAACCGGTCCCTCCGGGACGTGAGCGAGTCGCTCCTGGTCCGGCTGGCGGAAAACATGTCCCTGCAGAAGGACCAGTGGGAGATATTCTCCCGGCAATTGACGGACCTTGCCGTCCAGAGCATCCAGAAGCTCGACAGGATAAACGAAAGCGTCGCTCTTCAGTTACGCAATCTCCAGGAGGACCAGCGCCGGCAATTGGAGGCGATCCGCGCCACGGTGGACGAAAAACTTCAGGACACCCTGGAAAAGCGCCTCGGGGAGTCCTTCCGCCTGGTGAGCGAACGCCTGGAAACGGTCCAGAAGGGTCTGGGGGAGATGCAGACCCTGGCCGCCGGCGTCGGGGATCTGAAGAAGGTCCTTACCAACATCAAGACCCGGGGAACCTTCGGGGAGATCCGGTTGGGCACCCTCCTGGAAGAGATACTCAGTCCTAACCAATACGCCGTCAATGTGGCCACCAAACCGGACAGCGACCACCGGGTGGAATTCGCCGTGCGGATGCCGGGGCGGCACGATGATCCCCGACAGGTCGTCTGGCTCCCCCTGGATGCCAAGTTCCCCCAGGAAGATCATCTGCGGCTCCTGGAGGCTCAGGAGCAGGGAAATCCCGGGCAGGTGGAGGAGGCGTCCCGGCAACTGGAACGGACGCTCCGGGACATGGCCAAGAGCATTCGGGACAAATATCTGGCGCCGCCTCATACTACCGATTTCGCCATCATGTTCCTGCCCACGGAGAGCCTCTACGCCGAAGTCCTCCGCCGGGACGGACTCTTCGCGCAGCTCCAGCGGGAATTTCGGGTCGTGATCACCGGCCCCACCACTCTGGCCGCCCTCCTGAACAGCCTGCAGATGGGCTTCCGCACGCTTGCCATCGAGAGGCGCTCCAGTGAAGTATGGGAACTCCTGGGCGCGGTGAAGACGGAATTTGCCAATTTCGGCGGCATCCTGGAAAAGACACGAAAAAAGATCATGGAGGCGGGCAATACGATCGAAAAGGCCGCTGTCCGCTCCCGGGCCATCGAGAGAAGGCTGCGGGACGTCCAGGGTCTTCCGGCGCCGGAGGATGGAGGTGGGGAATCCGGAGCGGAAGACGCCGGCGATAACGGTGCTCCCTATAACCGAAGCTAATCAAAGCATGGCGGGACCGATGGTCGTTCCCGCCTTTGCGGCGGCGGCGCCAGGCGCGGCCGTCCCCGCAGGATCATCAAAGCGCCGGGGCGAGGAAACCGCCTTGGCGGGGGAAAGGAGCTTTCTCTTGAAGGGAACGATCGTCAATACCGGAGCGGTCATCGCGGGGAGCCTCATCGGTCTGGCAGCGGGAAAGCGCATGCCCCCGGGCCTCAAAACGATCCTCATGCAGTGTCTGGGTCTCTCCACCATCCTCATCGGCCTGCAGATGGCCCTTTCGGAACGGGACGTGATCCCCGCCATCGGCTGCCTGCTGCTGGGCGCCCTAACGGGAGAGCTGCTCAAAATCGAAAGTGGGATCGACCGGCTGGGGGAATGGCTGAAGGCTAGGGCCCGTTCCGAATCATCGACCTTTGTGGAGGGCTTCGTAACCGCTTCACTTCTCTATGTAACGGGGGCGATGGTGATCGTAGGTTCCATCCAGGACGGCGCCACCGGGGATGCGACGACCCTTTATATCAAGTCCCTCCTCGATGGAGTCGCATCCATAGCCTTTGCCTCCACCTTGGGCATCGGCGTCGCCTTTTCCGCCTTGAGCGTCCTGTGCGTCCAGGGCGTCCTGACGCTGCTGGCGGCGCACCTGAGCTTCCTGCAGCAACCCGCGGTACTGGGCGCCATCACCGCCACAGGGGGGCTGCTCATCGTCGCCATCGGGCTCAACCTCCTCAACGTGGCGAAAATCCGCATCGGCAACCTGATCCCCGCCCTGATCTACGCCGCCATCTGGGCCGTGTACGGCGGGTAATGAGGAAGGGATTGTTTTTAAGCGCGACGGTCGATCGAAACATGGAAACCGAAAATCCGCGCTCGGTCCGCTCCTCACGATGAGGCGCAGCTTCAGCGCATCTCCCGAATGACCTTGCCCCGACTCAAAAAGGAAATGCCCCGATTGCCTTCGAGATTCAACATGATGGATTCGATCAGCGGTTCACTGACCGGTACATCGGACAGCCACTCCACCAGGAAATTGGCCCCCGTACCGCTGGTGTCCGACTGGGGAATAAAATAATTCACCGCTCCCAGGGGAGGCAGGGGGTGTTCCCCAACGAGGAATTCCTTGACGAGCTTGCCGTCATTGTTGAAATAGAGGACCTTTGTGACCTTGATGGGATTTTTCAGATCGGTGTTGTGGATGGCAAGAAAGGCGCTCAGATCGAACTTCTTGCTCTCGATATAGGGGATGTTGGAATAAATGGGCACGTAGAGGACCTGCCCCCGGAGCTTATTCTCCGCGGTATCGGCCACCTTGAGGGTTTCGGGGCGGAAATCCCCTGCCGCCTGCCCGTTCAATGGCGGCGCTTCCTTTCCGGAACAGGCGATTACGGAGAAAAACAGCGCAATGATCGCGATGGTCCTGATGAGCCGGCCCATATTATTCATGATTCCCTCCTCACTGCCATATCTGGACGACATATAAAAGGGGAATGGAGGCCCTGTCAATATAATTATAAACGAGAAAGCCCCCAGTCCGAATCCGGAGGGGGGGCTTTCTCCTGAATATGAAGGCTCGATTATTTCTTTGCCGCCGCTACAGCATCGCGAAGCTTTTTCCCCGCGGTAAACTTGGGGACCTTTTTGGCCTTGATCTTGATGGCCTTGCCGGTCTGGGGATTTCTTCCGGTGCGGGCTGCTCTTTTAAAGACCTTGAAGGTTCCGAAGCCGACCAAGGTAACGGCTTCATCCTTCTTCAGGGCCCCGGTTATGGTTTCCAGAACACAGTTGACCGCTTCCTCCGCCGTTTTCTTCTTCCCTACCACTGAAACCACCGCATTTACCAGATCTCCCTTGTTCATCTCTTGCCTCCTTTTTTATTTATCGTCCACCGCCCTGCACGGTTCAACGACCTGACAATTAGTTATCACTTTTTGCGGCCGATTATAAAAGAGCGAAAGTCTTGTGTCAAGGGTAATTTCACGTTTTTTCAGCTTTATTTATGCGTATTGCATTTGATATTTATTGTATAATAATGAGAATTTAATTTGATATTTTTAACAAGATACTGGGGAGAGTCATTATCATTATTTAAATAGCGGGAGGCCCACGGCGACAACGACATGAACGGCGACCTAAAAAGAAGCCCTCCCCCGGAAAGGGGAGGGCTTGGGAAGGGGTTGGGGGGGCGGGATCTTTCTCTATCCGTCGCCCCGGGGCCGATGGCGGCGTTTCGGGTTACCGGTTGCCCTGGGGACCAGGGCCATAACCGCCGCAACCGCCGGGACCGTAGCCGCCACCGCGGGCGAATCCTTTACCGGGGCCGAAGCCTCTCATGGCGCCGTAGGTCTGCAGCTTGGTCTGCTGTTCCGGGGTCAGTACCTTCAGGACGGCCAGGCGGTGACTCGTCTGCTTGTCCTGAAGTCGATCCCGCAGGTTACGGATCTCTTTCTGCACCGCCGTGATCTTCTCCTCGCTGGGCTGCTGCTGGAGCCACAGGAGCTTTAACTCTCCCCGTTTGCTGAAAAGCTGATCCTGAAGCGGCTTGATCTCCTTTAAATGGGCGTCCCGCAGGGACTTGATCTTGCTTTCCTGTTCCGCCGTCAGGTTAACTCCGGCCAGACCTCTTACCTCGCCGCTCTGACAGGGACCATACCCGGGTCCCCTGCCGCTGCGGGGTCCCTGTCCCCAGCCGTAGGCGAAGGAAGTCGTCGCCAGGGCCAGAATCACGAGGACCGCAAAAATTGTCGATGTTGCCTTTCTCATTTTTTTTCTCTCCTTTCCGATCTCTTTATTTTCTATTTTCGTTGCTTACCTTATCTTCTTCTCTTTGCCCTCTTGGATTGCAACTGCCGTGCCACCATGCCACATACATTACATGTAACTAATTATACTTATTTATTTGCCGATCGACCCAGAAGTGTTCGCCTCGTCGCCGCGGTAAAGAAAAAACTGGCTAATAATTATCCGCCTATGCTATCCAAACGTCTAAAAAGTATCCGCTCAACAACCGCGGCAGGCAAGGAATGGAGAAGGCACCCTCGCTAAAACAACGCTGGTCCTGGACCATCATCTCCCCATGGCTCATCATCGGGGCAGCGCTGGTGCTGGTGCCCCTGTTCGTCTTCATGACCATGCAAAGCCTGAACCGGCAGAAAACGGAAACCAACCGCCTGCTGCTGGAAAAGGGCGACGCCCTGATCCGCTCCTTCGAGGCCGGGGCACGCACCGGCGCCGGCCTGCGCTGGGACGCCTTCCGGCTCCAGAAACTCCTCATAGAAACGGCACAGCAACCGGGCATCGATTACTTCATCATCACCGACGCCACCGGGGTAATCCTGGCCGACAGCGACCCGTACCGGATCGGCGACTTCTACGGCGCCAACCTCGATCTGGCCCGTCTCGTCGCCGTCAAGACCGCCCAATGGCGCCAGGTGGCCAACGAAGAGGGCGCCGATACCTTCGAGGTGTACCGGGGTTTCACCCCTACCCCCGGTCCCTTCCCCATCTGGCAGGAAAGGCATGCCGATCCCCGGACGCCGCCGGGGTTGGTGATCTTCGTCGGCCTGGATATGGGTCCGGTCCTCGCCGCTCGGAAGGCCGATGAACAGCATACCATCTGGATGGGGGTGGTGCTCATCATGGTGGGACTTTCCGGGGTCATCTCCCTGCTTCTGGCCCAGGGCTACAAAGCGACCCGGAGATCCCTGTTCCAGGTCCGGGCCTTCTCGGCCCATCTCATGGAAAACATGCCCATGGGGCTTATTGCCATTGATCCCCAGGGGGTGATCATGGCCTATAACAAGACCGCCGCCGTCATCCTGGCCGTTCCCGAAGCGGAGGCACGGCAGCGGCCCGCAGCGGCGTTCCTCCCGCCGGCCTGCCGGGAAATCATCGCCAGCGCGACGACGGCACGGGAACCGATCGTCCGGGAGGTGACGTGCCGATTCCGGGACGGCCGGACGGCGCCGCTGGAGATCATTGCCTCCCGTCTCCAGGAGCCCGAAGGCGAATTGATGGGGCTGGTCATCCTCTTTAGGGACATCTCCGACCTCCGGACGCTACAGGAGGAGATCGCCCGGACCAAACACCTGGCCGCCCTGGGCAGTCTCGCCGCCGGGGTTGCCCACGAAATCAACAATCCGCTGGCCTTCATCGCTTCCAATCTCGGCACCTTGCGGGAGTACGCCGAGCGCATGCTGGCCCTGGTGAATACCGCCGACCGTCTGGCCGCGGCTTCCGCTAACCGGGATGCCTGGCAGGCCGCTCGCGCTGCGACTGACCTGGAGTTCATCCGTGAGGACCTGCCGATTCTGGTGGCCGAGTCCACCCGCGGGCTCGGCCGTGTCGCGGAGATTGTCCAGTCCCTGCAGGATTTCGCCAGCCCGGGGCCATCCGAGACTAGCGAGGTGTCCTTGACTGCGCTGCTCGACGGGGCCATCAAGGCGACGGCAGGCAGTCGCCGTCCCGGTCAGGAGGTGGTGCGCGACTACGGGGTGCTGCCCAGCATGGCGGTCAATCCGGCGCTTCTCGGCGAGGCCTTCAAGGCGTTGATCGACAACGCCTCCCGGGCCTTCGGGGAGGCTGCGGGCACGCTCACCGTGCGGGGCCGGGAGACGGGCGCCGAGCTGGCCATTGACGTGGAAGACACCGGTTGCGGGATGGATGAGGTAACCAGGGCGCGCATTTTCGAGCCCTTCTTCACGACCCGCCCGGTGGGGCAGGGGCGGGGCCTGGGCTTGTCATCGGCCTACCGCATCGTGCGTCAGCACGGGGGGCGCATCGAAGTGGGCAGTGTGCCGGGCAAGGGCAGCCGCTTCCGGGTCCTGCTGCCTTTGAAAGCAACCGCCTGAAACAAGAAACCCGGCCTGAGCCGGGTTTCTTCTGGGCGCTGACGGAATCTGGCTGTCAGCGTCGGGCGACCATGGCGCGCAGGCAGGCAACCCGCTCCTCGGTGGCCGGGTGGGTGCTGAAGAGCCCGCGCAGCCCGCCCCCGGAGAGGGGGTTCATGATCATCATCTGGCCGGTTTCCGGGTGGGCTTCGGCGGTGGGCATCGGGATGCCGCGGGCGAAGGCGTCGATCTTGGTCAGCGCGTCGGCGAGCGCCAGCGGGTCGCCGGAGATTTCGGCACCACCCCGGTCGGCCTCGAATTCGCGGGCGCGGGAAATGGCCATCTGGATCAGGCTGGCCGCCAGCGGG
>Ga0208694_1005589_pt1 | contig 10600 bp, 13 predicted proteins | sample AD_UKC078_MetaG_FD_184442 | JGI IMG/M metagenome (GOLD analysis project Ga0208694, IMG submission 184442) | Active sludge microbial communities of municipal wastewater-treating anaerobic digesters from USA - AD_UKC078_MetaG (SPAdes) (version 2) | ecosystem: Engineered > Bioreactor > Anaerobic >...
AGCTTCGTGGACACAAGTTCTTTGGTGCTTCGACTGCTCATGGAGATGGAACGTTTTATGATAGCGATGGCTATCGATATGGAGTAGATGCAGGGATGCTTGGAATAGTCCCCATTGCCCTTGTGGAACTCGAAGGCGAAAGCATAGAGGATATTGAGAAGTACAAGCTTGGTCGTATCCACGAGTTCAAAGAAGATTTTGAGGTCGGAGTGAACGAGTTGCATACCTTCCTGTTCGGGGACATTATCATTGACACAGATGATGAAGCAGAAGATTATGGTGAGGATGACTACTATCCAGACGACTCGGACTACGATGATTATGATGATTGTTTTTGACCCTTGTCCCTTGTAACAAGTGTATTCAAGTAGAGACCGCCACAAGCGGTCTTTTTTTTAGCGTCTAATCACAACCAAACAAAAGTTTTACTAAACTGGGCAAAAAAACATGAAAAAAACTGGAAAAATAGCAAAAAAAACCTTGACTGTCCAGACCACCATCATATTATAGCTTCATAACTTGGAACACACTAAATCAAAAAAAAACAAGGAGTTAGAAAATGAAACACTTTACAAAGAAAGGCACACTGATGGAATCGGAACTTACCTTTAATTCATTGAGGTTTACGATTGGGACGCTTACACAAGATGGACACGAAACAGAATGTGTCCAAATCAAACCAATTATCGAAGACGTAATTTTCGGTCTTGATTTAGCTACGCTCCACGCAAGAAAAATAATGCAACACCTTTCCAGCGAATGGAAGGCAAATGTAGTAGAAGACAATATCTATACAATGTCTGCTTATGTCACATCGCCAAGCCCAATAAACTTTGGCATTCTCAAGGGCATCATTGATAGAATTATTAACGGCTGGAAATAGGGGTTCACGATGATACGGGTTGAGTTCGTGTCGGATGTTGAAAAAAGAGGGGACGCCCTAAAGCGTCTGGGGTTCTCAATAGAGGTGGATAACACCTTACCCACATTAGCGTTAATGAAGGATAACAAGCACATCCTATTTTGTCAGGGAGATGATGCAGACACTATCCTTAAAGAAGCTCCAGAAGACATCAACGAAGAATTGTTCCTGCTGTTCTTTTTCGAGTCAGCAGGGGTGATATAGAAAAGGAGAAAAGACCAATGATTAAGTTCAGCGAAGTTCATGATATGCTTGAGTCCCATAATGGTATTGGGCTTATGTATTACACCAAGCCCACTCACAAAGCTGTCATTGACAAAGATGGTGAAGACCTCACTGTAAATTTCACCACAGAGGGTATGCCAATCGGAACACTCAAGACCAAGAGCTATAAGTTTGCCTCAAAGGTAATGAATATGTTCTTTGCCAGATGCGATAAGGTAAAGGTGATGGTTCTCCACTACTCAAGCGGGACAAAGAAAGATGAAGAACCTGAAGTTTAAGAATGGATACCATGTCACAGTTGATGACCTTGAAAAGATGCAATGCAGGTTTTCAATAGACGTTGACTCAGAGTTTTATGCCTATGATACTCCAGTAAAGTTTCAAGATGTTGAAGACCCGCAAAGCTATTTTGCAGATATTGATTATATTCCGATGGAAATCAAACCATCAATGAAGATTGTTAGAATTGGAGATGTATATGCAGAACTTTATGGAGAAAACAATAGTATAAGTGTTGTAGTCGAAAAAGATGCTTACCAATACAGGGAAAAGCTTGAGTTTGAAACTGCAAACAAGGCATTTGAGTATTTTCTTTCCGACATATACTCTGGTCTAACGAGCAAAAAAGCAAACAGAGAGTCTTTTGCAATATCGGAACACCTTCCCTATGGATATGCAAGAGGCGGTGTCTATTCTAAGGATATGACGAACCTCAAAGCCCCAATAATTGTGTTTATCACAAACGAGACGATATTTGCCTCATATCTACATGAGGATGGCAGAATTGAGTTGTTTGGTTGCCGAAAACACAGAAAAGACATCAGGATGATGTTGTCACCCCAAGAATATGATGAGTGGGTAGAAGCCATGAAAAAAGGAGAACAAGTGGAAGCGATTGTATCGGTTCATTATGACATCGAAGGTGGAACAGCCAAGAATAAGCTGTATCCAGTAGTTGAGACCTTTCCCAACTTTGTGTCCGTTCTGATAGACGGCAAGAAGGTTGATTTCGGGAACAGAGAGGTCTATCTTGCCAAGAACGATAACGACTTGGTTGCGTTCATTGAAAGCACAAGAACCATGATGTGTATGCAAAGAAGCGAGAAGCAAATAGCCCACTTCATATCTGGGTTTCACGGGATAGAAAAAGGCAGAGCGGTTGTTCTTGCCAAGAAAATCAAAGAGAGGTTAAAAAAAATGCAGGTCTTATAGAGCCTCTTTCAATGATTTAGGAAATCGGCTAAAAAAAACATGAAAAAACGACAAATAATTCTTGACAGTCAGGACTCATATCTTATTATAGACCTAACACTTGGATAACAAAAAACAAACAAGGAGAAAGTCATGGAAAACTTAACTTTTAGACAGACCAAAGAAGCCACCTTCACCACCCCAGTGGTAAAATTCACGGAAGGCGAACTTGAACACGAATATGGCAAAAAGTCAAAGGCTGTTCAAATTAAAGGGTTTGCAAGAAACGGAAACTTTGCGGTCTCCATTGCAAACGGATATGCTGAAGCACTTACCGTCTGGGGTGGAATTAGCGGGAAAGTTGTTAAGGATTTCAGAAACAACTGTGTTTACATAGTCGGAGACGAATACTCCAATCTCAGCATTTCCACTGTTCACAAAGCAGTAGTAACAATGGCGTAAGGGGGAGAAGATGAGCTATTCCAGTTTTGTAAGACAGGATGAGGCACGGGGAAAGAAATGGTATGGTCTCTATGACAGAGAAGACCAAGAAGTTGAACGGGTTCTTGCAAGAAACGCAGACGAAGCATTTGCCAAACTGAAAGACAAATCCCAAGATGGCTTTTACGTAGAGGGCGTTTCAGCTCACGCTGCAATGTTCGATTGATGTGGAGGGAAAGATGTTAATTGAAGTAAGAATAAACAACCACCCCAGAGTCAAGGTTATAGTCGCCCACACCAAAGAAAATGTGGGCGAATGGCTATACGAGCAAAAGAAAAAGTTCCCCAACGTAACAGCGGAACGGATTGGGTTCACAGACGTAAAGCCCAAAGTTTCCCTTGCAGTCGGGGTCTATAAGGAGAAATGATGCTTGGAGAAAAACACTCAATTTATCTGGTGACCAACGAGGAAATGATTTCCAAAGAAAAGAAGGGTCGCCACATTCGAGAGGATTACTTTGCGAGACTTAAAAAGGTCACCAAGTCAGAGCGTATCCTCATCAGGAGAAAGCGTGAGACCTATCAAATATGCTTTGCTGGATTACCAGACCTGCCCGATGAAAACGCAGGGGAGTGGAAGTATAGCAAGAACGAGAAGTGCTACACTCCAAACCTCAAGACCAAAGATGGTAAGGCGTTAAATAAGGCGATTATGGATGAAGGGAACGTGACGCCTATTATCCCTCAATACCTGAAAGAACTCGGAGTCGGGGTTGCTGAAATCGACTTCAACGATGATGGTAGGATTTACTATAACAATGTTGAGGTAATGGTGAACGAAGCTGGAGACGAGTTCATAGTTATGATACCCAAGACCAAGAAAGAAGCGAACAAGCCATACGAAGACAAGTCAATAGATGCTATCAAATCTATTGGCGGTGTGTTGATAACGTTTGGCGACTACTACGATAACCACAAAGAAACGATAAATCAGTATGTCGGATAAGGAGAAGACATGAAAATCAAGATTGAAGCAAAAGAACTGAATGCCATGCTCAAGTGCGTGGCAAGTGCACTTCCGAAAGGCTCGACTTCCCCAATACTTCAATGCGTGAAGATTGATTGCGAAGACAACAAGATGAAGGTTAGTGCCTCGAATTTGGAAGCCACCATCATCAAAAGCGGAGAATGTGCCGTTCTTGAAAGCGGGACTATCTGCGTTCATGGCAAAACGCTCATCGCCCTTGTTGGCAGGATTAAAGACTTGATTGAAATCGAAACAGACGGGACAGTTGCAAGGTTCAAGTCTGGGAAAATGACATTTGAGCTTGAGCTTGCAGACGACACCCTCTATCCAGAGGTAAAGCCAAGCGAAACAGCGTCTGAAACAATCGTTGTATCGGAGAACGTTATCGACAGCGTATTTACCAAGCTTCGTGATTGCGTATCCAAAGACGCGAACAGGGCTGTTTTAACGGCTATTTGTCTCAGGGTCAAGGGCGACAAGTATGTGTTTGCAGCAACAGATGGCAGAAAGGTCGGAGAAATCCTGATTGAAAAGCCAAGCGGTGCAACCTTTGCTGGAGAATTGCTGTTTCCCAATATCACCATTGAGCCTGTTCTGAAAAACCTTACTCATATCCAAGATGCCGATGTAATCATCAGGGTTACCCAACGCAACAAGATTGAGTATGAGTTCAAAGATGGAACTCAGGTTTTAACCTCTATGCTTGAGTATAAGTTCCCTGAATACGAAAAGGCATTCAATGGACGGGAAGACTCGAAAGCCATTGAGTTCGAGAAGAAAGAGCTTGTTGAAACCCTCAAGACCTGTATGCTTGCCACGGAACAAACCAGCCTCAAGACCGCAATGAAACTTGATGGAAGCGACAAGGCGATATTCGGCTCGTCTATCAGGTCAGAAGTAAATGCCAAGATAGAGCTTCCCTTCAAAGAGAACAATATCAGCGTTGACGGCAGAGTTGCTTTCAATCCAGCTTACATGATTGCCTTGCTTTCGGCTATTGATGGTGATACGGTCAGGATAGCGATGCAGGTTGACCAGATTGGCAAGTCCCCCCTGTTTATCTCTGGGTCAAGCCCAAACGAGAGCTATTTGCTTATGCCATTGCGTAGCTGATGCACAAGACACCCACACCAAGAGCATGGGCGAGTCCTATGCTCTTTTTTGTGTAAATATAGAGACAAGCCACAAAACCAATCAAATTACACAAGATGAAATGCAATCTCACGACAATGAGAGTTTATGAGGCGTTCCACGGTGGGAAAAACGAAAATACAAGGCAATTAGTATTGACAGGAAATGTGCTGTGACTATCTTTGACTTAGAGGTTTGAATGAAACAGAAAGTTAAAGTCAATATAACGAAACTTGGCACCAAAGACAGCAAGGACGAGTCCTTGTTTGGCAAAGTGCAAGCAACGTCTTCGCAGTATGCAAGCAGCGACTCGAAAACAGACGAGCTTGCTGAACCTGTTTATAGTTACGAAAACCTCAGTCAAGTTCCAGAGACGGATGATATTGTTGACTCAAACATTCGTGCAATAGCTCAAAACGTTGTTGGGTTTGGTTATCGTTTTGAACAATACGAGGGAGATGAGGCATCGTTTAAGGCTCAGAAAGCTCTTATAGAAAACGTGTTTAACAATCCCAATGAGCAGTTTGAAAGCTTTATTGTTATATCGAAACTCGTTATTATAGACAGGGAAACGTTTGGAACTGGTTACATGGAAGCACGAAGGGATATTGATGGCAACATTGCACGATTATATCATGCTCCCACATTCAGGATAAGAGCCAGAAAAGACAAGATAGTTCCAAACGAAAACGTTGTGGAAAAGCGTGGCTACGTCATGGTTTCTGGGAAAAGTGGCGACTTAAAGCCAGTTATGTATTTCAAGAACTTTGGCGATGAAAGGCACATGAACAGGGAGACTGGCGAGTATGGCAACGTAGAGCCAGCACTCAGGGCTTCAGAGCTAATAGAGTTCAAGAACCACAACACGAAATCAAGATACTATGGTGTCCCTCAATATCTGTCCACAGAAAGTGCCATTGTTGGAAACAACTATGCCTCGACCACGAACAATAACAGGTTCAAAAACAACTGTGTTCCTGACCAGATGGTGATAGTAAACAATGGCTCGATAGTAAGCGGAAAGAACGAACTCAAAAGCTATTTCCAGAATGAGTTTAAGGGTGCAGAGAATGCAGGTAAAACCTTACTTGTAGAAGTTGAAGGATACGACAAGGACGCAATCAGGGAAGGTCTTGAAAAAGCTACGGTTCAGGTAGTTCCACTCAACTCGTGGAAAGATGCGGACTTTCAGAAGTTTCAAGACAGGAACGATGTTCGTATTCGCAGGTCGTTTCGCATAAGCAAGATAATTCTTGGTGAGACAGATGATGTAAACAGGGCAGCAGCGACAGCAGCAAAAGAGATAGCAGAAGAGCAGGTTTTCAGCCCAATCCGAACAGAAATGGACGAGATAATCAATCAGACCATAGTTGCAGATATTCTCAAGAAAGCCAATGTGTCTGGAACTCCGTCTGTGTGGTTTGCTTTCATCAAGATGAAGATTGACGACCCAGAGTATCGTTTGCAACTTGCAGAAAAGATGTCAAGCACAAAGGTTGGAACGATAAATGAAATCAGGGAAACGCTTGGGCTTCGTGCTTTTGGTGATGAAGAAGACCCAATGTATAACACTCCCCTCAAATCACTCGAATTGATGTTGGTGATGCAAGCCCTTGACAGCACTACGCAAGAGGTTAAGACCGCACAAATGGCAAAGCTTGAAAAGGTTTTCAAGACTGGTGACATGGCTCAGGCTTACAAGATGATTTTGTCTGGATATGGTGTTTTCGGTGGAAGACAAGATTAAGCTCATTACAGCGGAAGCTATTAAGTTGCAAGGAGAGGGAGACCCACTTGCAGACGACCTGTTTCTTGCACAGGAAATGGAATACGTTTTAAGTCTTGCAAAGGTGCTGACAACCCAAATGAGTGTTGCTTATTCGTATGTTAAGAACGTTGCAACAGGTATGCACATCGGGTTTGACAGAAACTCCCTCTACGAAGCAGCAGAAAAGGCATACGTAAACGCACTCGGAACGACAGCACCAGAGAAGATGCAAGCAATTATAGACAAAACGGTTAAAGCCATATACGAAACATCACGAAAGGCTGTTACTGAAGTATCAATGACCCTTCCAGATAAGAAAGCAATAGAGTTCATGCGTTCAGTTGACAAGTTTTATGTCGGCAAGCAGTTTGCTGGTTATGAAGACCAGATAAGAGAGATAATCAGGGTAGCCACATTTGAAAAAGGTCTTGGTGCTCTCGACACTGCAAAGCTAATTCGTGATACAGTTAAAGATGGTGTAGAGCGTGAGTTTTACAGATATTCAGTTGTGGCAAGAACCTCTGCCAATCGAGTAAGAAACTGGTCTCGTGTTTATGCGTTCCACGCAGAACAAGTAACGGAAGTTGAGTTTGTTGCAATGATGGACGAAAGGACGTCTGCTATATGCCAGAACATGAATGGTGCCGTTTTCGAGGTATCAACCCTGATACATCACATTGAGCGTGTGGAAGAAGCGGGAGAGGATAAACTCCCAGAGGTATCGCCATTTCCTAAGCTTTCAGATATAGTTGACAAAGAGGGCAAGCGTGTGTCTGAAAACGACCTTGCTGCTGCTGGATTTGGAACTCCACCCCTTCACTGTAATTGCCGTAGCATACTGGTTTATCACGACCCAGAAATAAGGTCTGTGTCGGTAACCAAAGAATGATTGTAAGGAGCTAATGTGAACCCGATAACTGAAAAGAACTTGAGAACGATGTATTGCAAGGTTCAAAGCTTTGCCAAGAACAAGGATGGTGATTTGCTTGTTTATGGTTGGGCTTCCCAAGCAAACATAGACAGCGGGAAAGAAGTTGTTCCTCTCAAGGCGATAAACCGTTCTTTGAAGTCTTATGCCGACTTTGGAAATATCAGGCAAATGCACAATCCGTTCTTGGGCGGTGCTGGTGTTTGCAAGGTTATGATAATGGAAGAGGACGGACTGTGGATTGAGGCTGCAATTATAGACAAGGACGTTCAGGAAAAAATAATCAAGAAGGTGTATAAGGGCTTCTCGATAGGCTACATCATTAACAGCCAATACAAGAGAGCAGACGGAGTTGTTGTTCTTGAAGATATAGAACTTGTTGAAATCTCAGTCGTTGATAGACCCATGAACAAAAAATGCCTACTTGACCACATAAACAAAGTGCTTGAAGAAAACGCCAAAGGAGGAAAACAAATGGCAAAAGTGCTGACCATTGAAGATAAGGAAAAGATGCCCAATGACAGTTTCGCCTTCGTTGGGGAGATTGATGGAAAAGCAGCCAGACTGTTTCCATATAAGAACGTGGAAGGAGAGGTGGATGCAGAGCTTGCTTTTGCCTCAATCAACATTCTTAATAGCAATCGCCCAGAGGACGTGAAGTTTATGACAGATGAGCAAAAGGAAGCTGCTTACTCTGTCTTGTCAAAGGCTATTTCCGACTCTGGAACAGAAGAAGCTGTTCCCCCTCTCGCCCTCGATAACGAGTATGGGAACAAGTTTGAAAACCCTCAAAACGTGGCAGAGGGTCTCGAACAAACCCAAGAAATTGACAGAATGGTTCGTGATGCAATAAACAGCGGAAACGAAAGCCTGTTTGGTCAGTTTAAGTCGTTCTTTGCCACGATGTTCAAGCGGAAAGAGGATAAGCCCGATGGAGCAAAGTCCGTAGAGATTGAAGCTCCCCTCACAACCGTTGAAGGCTATACAGAGCAAGAACAGCTAAATCATAAGCTGTTTGACGTTACTTGGATACTTGGTCGTGTCCTTAGTAACATCCTTTATGCCGACTCAATGTCGTCAGAGGACAAGGAAATGGCTGCCATCAAAGCCTTCAATGATGCGAAGTCTGAATGGACTAATCTGTTCCGTCAAATCGTGGCACTGTCTTTGACAGCAAAAAGCGTAATCCCAGAAAACAAGGAGGAACTTGTGAAAACCAAATCCATTATGGTGGACGGTGTGAAGTATGTTCCCGCTGACGCTGCTGAACAACAGCCTGATGCTGGAAATCCTGCCCCCGATGCCCCCGCCACCACCGAAGAGCCGAACAAAGATGAAGCTCCAGTAGCAACAGCCCAAGAGCAACCTGCCAAAACCCAAGAAGAGCAGCCCGCTGCTCAACAGGATGAAAAGGTAAAGGCTCTTGAAGCCGAAAACGCAAGACTCACCGAAGAGCTTGCAAAAGTGAAGCAAATTGCCCCGTCTGCCGTAAAGCTTGCAGAGCAGAGTGACGGTAAGGCAGCAGACAAAGACCCCGAAGACCCCGATTTCTGGATATAAAAGAAGGAGAAGCAAAAATGAAAAAGTATCTCGATGAAACCAAGTTCAAGGCGTTAATCCAGTCAACCACCTTCTCCGCAGGTGGATTGCTTTCGCCTCAACAGGCAGACAGGTTTATTGACCTCGTTGTTGACCAACAGGTTATTCTCAAGGAATGCGATATTCGCCGTATGGTAACAAACTCAATCGAGCTTGAACGCATCGGTATGCAGTCTCGCCAAATGAGAAAGCACAACGCAGGTCAGGCTGGAACTTCTGCCACCATCACGTCAAGCAAAAGAACCTTGACCCTCACTGAGGGCAAAATCTGGTTCGAGCTTGACATTCGCACCCTCAGACGTTTGACCATTGAAAGCGATGGTAAAGACATCGAGGGAGCACTTCTGCGTCACATCATGGAAATGGCTGCCGTAGCTTATGGAAACGATGTTGAGGACTTGGGTATCAACGGTGACGTTGCACTCGATGCCGATACCTATCCTTTCCAGACCATCACAGACGGCTGGCTCAAGATAGCCAAGAGAGACGGTCACACCTATGACATCAAAGGAAGCGTTGACTACATGGAAACCGTGTTCAAGAATATGCTTGGATTGATGCCAGAACAGTATCTCAAAAACCAGTCAGCCTTGCGGTTCTACACTACCCCCGCAATCCGCAACGCCTACGTTGACCAGATTGCTCAAACTGGAACTGCTGGCTCTTTGCCCTTCCTGCTTGGAAGTGTTCCCCCAACCTATAAGGACATTCCTGTGGTTGGTGTTCCTTCCTTCCCCACTGGTCACATCATGCTTACCCTTCCGAAGAACCTTGCCTTTGGTATCGACACTCAGGGCATTGAAAGAGACTTCGACAAGAAGGTTGTGGAGCGTGTAATCCAGTCCGTAGTGATTGCTCCCATCGGCTACCAAGTCGCCAACGAAGATGCGGTTGTTGTCGGTTGGGATGAAACCGAGCCTGAGCCTGAACCAGAGCCATAATAACCCGTGCGTCCGATAAGCGAGAACTGGGGCGGTTAATGCCTGCCCCTTCCTCTCGCTCAAATAAAGAAACAGGAGAAAAACCATGAAAGAAATCACACTGCTTGGCAGAACAACCCACACCGTAACCAGAACAACTGGTGAACTTGTAACCTTTCACAAGGGAGTTCCTCAGTATTTTGCCGATAACGATGATGTTGTGTCCTCAATTCAGAGACTGCAAAAGAAAGAACCAGCTTTGTTCAGAGTAGCTGGCGACATCAAAAACATTAAACTCCCCAAAGATTGGTCGCAGCTTCCCAAGAGGGAGCTTGCCGCAATCCTTGACTCTCTTGGAAGAAACAAGGGAAAACTTGTGAACCATGAGGACTATGTGCGGGAAATCGAAAAGGCAATCAAAGCAAAACTCATCAACGTTGTGTATGAC
>Ga0208694_1005594_pt1 | contig 10592 bp, 10 predicted proteins | sample AD_UKC078_MetaG_FD_184442 | JGI IMG/M metagenome (GOLD analysis project Ga0208694, IMG submission 184442) | Active sludge microbial communities of municipal wastewater-treating anaerobic digesters from USA - AD_UKC078_MetaG (SPAdes) (version 2) | ecosystem: Engineered > Bioreactor > Anaerobic >...
ACCGGGAATTACTGAGTTCAGCTCTTTCAGGTTCCCGTGGTCTACGCCATTTAATTAATCTTAACCTGAACCTCAACCTCAACCTTCTTCGGTCACCATGGGTTAGTGAATTTCAACCTTTTCAGGGCTGGAGCCACCGGGCCTCTTGTTATATAAGTTCATGGTGCGGTCTATACCCAGGGTGCCGAAACTCCGGATCACCTCCATGCTGGTGTCGACCAGGGGAGGCAACTCCTTCTTCTCCTCCGGGGTCCACCGTCCCAAAACATAGTCCACCTGATAACCCCGGTGGAAATTATCCCCGATTCCGAAACGGAGCCTCGCAAATTCGTTGGACCCCAGCACACCGCTGATGTTCCGCAGTCCGTTGTGACCACCGTCACTCCCTTTGGCCTTCACCCTGATGGTTCCGAAGGGAAGCGCCAGGTCATCGCATACCACAAGCAAGTTCGACAGGGGAATATTCTCCTTTTTCAGCCAATAATTGACGGCACGTCCGCTAAGGTTGACATAGGTGGTCGGCCGCAGCAAAACAAAAATCCGCCCCGCGAATTTGTATTCTGCCACAAATCCGTAACGACGATCCTCAAAAACAATATTGGACGCACCGGCCAGCGCGTCCAATATCAAAAAGCCAACGTTGTGGCGGGTATTGTCGTATTCCTTTCCGATATTGCCCAGTCCGGCAACCAGGTATTTCAACGACGTCGGTATTAATTATTTCTTACCGCCTTTTTCCGTAGCGGCAGCCGCAGCGGCAGCCTTGGAAGCACGGGTAATGGAAACGGTGGCGATGACATTCGATTTTCCGGTAAGGAATTCCATGCCTTCAAAATGCAGGTCACCCACTTTCACGCTCTGTCCCACGTCAAGGCTTGTCACATCAACATTCACGACATCGGGAAGGTTCTTCACCAGCCCCTTCACCCTGATCTTCCGCATGTTCATCTTCAGTTTACCCCCGGCCTTGATCCCTCTGGCACTCCCCACGATTTTGACAGGAAGTTCCACCTTCACCGGCTTCTTTTCGCTGATGCCCAGAAAATCGGCATGGATCAGTTCTTCTTCCACAGGATGCCACTGCATATCCTGAAGGATCGCCTGATGAACTTTCCCTTCCAGGTTGAGGTTCACCACAAACACATCGGGGGTGTACACCAACGAACGGAATTCACTGAACGGAACACTGAAATGAATCGGGTTTTCACCCCCGTAAAGCACACAGGGAACCAGTTTCTGTAGACGCAGCTTTTTCGAATCTTTCTTTCCGGTTACTTCCCGGATTTTTCCATTGATCTCTAATGACTTCATTTTAAGACTTTTAAATTAATTATGGTACTCAGTTCTTCCTTCTGCGGAAACGCAAATACTTCCGCGGAAAGACAAACAGCATGCATAACCGATATGGCTGCCGTTTTGAAAAAAGCGGTGCAAATATAGCACTTACTTGAAATATAACGAACTAATCGACCGATTTTTGTATACCCTTCCGATGGCTTCGGCGAAAGCTCCGGCCACGGAAATGTATTTCAGCTTGGGTGAAGTGGTTTTCGGAGGAAGGGAATTGGTGAAGTATAGTTCTTCGAGCACCGATTTCTCGATATTTTCGATGGCGGGCCCCGACAGGACTCCGTGGGCGGCGAAAGCGCGTACGCTGTTGGCGCCCTTTTCGACCATCAGCCGGGCGGCTTTGGACATGGTGCCGGCAGTGTCGATCATGTCATCGACGATGATGACGTCTTTCCCCGCCACTTCTCCGATCAGGGTCATCGAGTCGACCACGTTGGCTTTGGCGCGCGACTTATGGCAGATCACCATGTCGGTTTCCAAAAGGCGCGCATAGGTATTGGCCCGCTTGGTGCCCCCCACATCGGGAGAAGCAATGGTGATATCGCGCAATCCCAGGTTCCGGATAAAGGGGATGAACAGGGCCGACGCAAACAGGTGATCCACAGGAACATTGAAAAATCCCTGAATCTGGTCGGCATGGAGGTCCATAGTGATCACCCGGTCCACGCCGGCTGCCGAAAGGAGATCGGCCATCAGCTTGGCCCCGATCGAAACCCGCGGCTTGTCCTTGCGGTCCTGCCGCGCATAACCGAAATAGGGGATCACGGCAATAACCTTGTAGGCACTGGCACGCTTGGCCGCATCGATCATCAGAAGAAGTTCCATAATGTTGTCGGCCGGAGGAGGGGTCGACTGAACAATGAAAACATGAGAGCCGCGAATCGTCTCTTCAAAACAGGGTTCAAATTCACCGTCGGAAAAAACCGCACACGAGGTCTCCCCCAGTTCGATTTCCAGACTTTTGCAGATTTCTTCAGCCAGATATCGCGAATAGCGACAAGAAAAGACTTTCAGAGGATGACGTTTGGTTCCCATAATCGTTGCTTTTCATGGTCCGATAGTTATGCAAAGTTATAACTTTACACATTCCGTGGAACAGTCCGGTAAAGATTGGTGGTATTTTGCGAAGGGAAAGTTTGGTGGGTCAGAGTTTCCCCCAGGAGGCGGAGACTTCCCCGATGAAGTCCAGGATCTCCTTCTTTCCCAGGATCCGGGAAGACGAGGTAATGAAAATATGCGGAAGAGGCTCGAACAATCCCGAGAGCACCTCTTTGTATTTCAGGATTGCCAGTTCAGCAGCCTCGGGCTTCAGTTTGTCGCTCTTGGTGAAAACCACCGCAAAGGGGACCTGGTTCTCCCCCAGCCAGGTCATGAAGCCGAGGTCGGACTCCATGGCCTGATGACGGATGTCGACCAGAACGAACAGACAGCAGAGGTTGACCCGCTGAAGGATATACGCCCTGAAGAACTTCTCCCACTTCTCCCTTTCGGCTTTCGGAACTTTCGCATATCCGTAGCCGGGGAGGTCAACCAGATACCACGACTCATCGATCAGAAAATGGTTGATCAGCCGGGTTTTGCCGGGTTTCCCTGAGGTCTTCGCCAGCGACTTGCTGTTGGTGAGCATGTTGATGAGCGAGGACTTGCCGACATTCGACCGGCCGATGAAGGCGTACTCCGGCTTATCGGGCCGCGGACATTTCCCGGGATCGCTGTTGCTAACAAAAAAGCGGGCTTGTTTGATTTCCATAGTACTTTTATTCGATATAGATTTCCAGAAGCCGCGCTTCGCCTTCCCGGGGCGTCAGCACAAAATTATCCATAACGGCGGGGACCAGCACCGTATTCCCCCGGCGGATCACCTCCTCTCCCCCCTCCCACGACAGGGTCACCTCCCCTTTGATGCCCATGTATATCACGAAGGAATCGAGGTGCGGCACATCCTTTTCCACCCGCCGGTCCATCTCAACGACATTGACGGTGAAATAGGGGCAGGTTGCCAGCAGCGACGACTGGTTTTTTTCCGCGGAATAGCGGGTTTTGTTATCCTTCTGCCAGGAGAAGTCAATGGCATCGAGGGCCAGCTCAGTATGGAGCTTCCGTTTCTTTCCCTGCTTATCCGTCCGGTCGTAGTCGTAAATGCGGTAGGTCACATCGGAAGTCTGCTGAATTTCAGCCACCAGGATACCTTTCCCGATGGCATGAACCCTTCCGGCAGGGATAAAAAAGACATCACCCGGGTGCACCTCCTCACTCAGGAGGAGGTCGGTGATGCGGCCGCTTCCGAGGTATTCCAGGTATTTCTCCCGGTCCACCTTCTGGTTAAAGCCTGAAATCAGCTTCGACCCCGGATCGGCATCCACGACATACCACATCTCCGTCTTTCCGTAGGCGGAATGACGCTCGCGCGAAAGTTCATCCCCGGGATGCACCTGAATGGAGAGGTCGTCTTGGGCATCGATGAATTTGATGAGCAGCGGAAATTCAATCCCGTACCGGTCGTAGACTTTTTCCCCCACCAGGTCGCCCATGTAAATTTCGATTAACTCCTGAAGGTCATTATCGCGAAGAAAACCATTGTCCACTACCGAAATATACCCTTCTACGGCCGAAATCTCCCAGCTCTCCCCGCACCGTTCCTTCGGACAGGCAGCTTTCCCCAAGACCCTCTGCAGACGGTTTCCGCCCCAGATCCGCTCCTGGAAAAAGGGTTTGAATTTTAAAGGATATAACCTGCTCATGACATCGCCGCAATTATTTAAAGTTGGTACTGATTTCGTGCGAAATTAAAACTAATTTAGCTGTGTGAACGGGTATTCCGCCCTTTTACCATGATTTTTAACTAAACACGTCAGAAAATGCTTGTTATAGGAATTGCAGGAGGTACCGGATCGGGGAAAACCACCGTCGTGAATAAAATCGCCGAATCGTTTACCGAAGGAGAGGTGGCGATCCTGACACAGGACGCGTACTATTTTGACAATAGCCACCTGTCGCTCGAAGAACGGCGTAAGAAGAATTTCGACCGTCCCGACGCCATTGAATTTAAACTGATGGTGGAACACATCAAAGCCCTGAAAGAGGGAAAAACCATCCTCCAGCCCACTTATTCGTTTATCACCTGCACCCGCCAGGAGGAGACCATCCCGGTGGAACCGCGCCACGTGCTCATCGTGGAAGGAATCCTGTGCCTTGCTGACGAAAACCTGCGCCGGCTCATGGATGTCAAGGTGTATGTAGACTGCTCTTCCGACGTGCGCCTTACCCGGGTGATCAGACGAGATATCATGGAACGGGGACGCGATGTGGAAACGGTTCTGGACCGCTACGAAAAGACCGTGCGCCCCAGCCACCTGCAATTCATTGAACCCACCAAGAATTTCGCCGACATCATCATCCCCCAGGGCGGACTCAACCATAAAGCCATCGAAATCCTCACCAACTACATCAAACAAATCCTCAAAAAAACTCCCAAAACCCATGTTTGACGCCTTCCATCCCGACGAAGTCGTTTTGCGATTTATACTACGATCACTTCACGCTCCAGGTCCACGCCGAACCGCTCCTGCACCGACCGGCAGATCTCTTCCGACAGCTTAAAAATTTCCTTTCCGGTGGCACTGCCGTAGTTGATCAGCACCAGGGCATGATCACGGTGAACACCTGCATCCCCCTTTCGGAAACCCTTCCAGCCGCATTGATCGATGAGCCATCCCGCCGATAGTTTTACCAATCCCTCCCCGGACGGATAGACCGGTATCGCAGGATACGCCGCCCTCAACCGCGCAGCCGTACTTGCACCCACAACGGGATTCTTGAAAAAACTACCCGCATTGCCCAGCATTGACGGATCAGGAAGCTTCCGCCGGCGAATCCTGATCACCGCCTCCCGGACATCTGTCACTGTGATATCTATGTTATGTCCACCTACCGGACCGGGTCCCGCCACCTGATGATCAAACCGGTTTGTGCTACTGATTTTAGCCTCAACGTCATTTTGTCCCTCGTCCCCGATTTCCTTTTTAATCTCAACCTCAGCCTTTATCTTAACCTTAACTTTATCTCGTTCCTCGTCCCCGGTCTTGACTTCGTTTTCATTTTCGTTACCGGCCTCGTCTTTAATCTCAACCTCATTTCGCAGGTCTCCGTACTCCAGCACCAGTTCAGGCACCCGGTCCAGCCTGAAAACCACCGAGGTGATGATGAATCTCTCCCTGAGTTCCTCCTTGAAAATCGAGGTACGATATCCGAAGCGGCATTCCGCAGCGCCGTATTCTCTGACCTCCCCCGACGGCACCGCCACGCCGGTCACCGAGCTGATCACGCTGGCAGCCTCGCGGCCGTATGCCCCGATGTTCTGCACCGGGACCGCCCCCACCCTTCCGGGAATCAGGGATAGGTTTTCGACACCGCCCCACCCTGCCTCCACGGCATACCGGACGAAATCATCCCACACCACCCCGGCTCCGGCACGCAGCCACACATGATGGTCATCCTCCTTTTCCACGGTGATGCCGGTCACCGCCGGACGAATTACCATTCCTGGGAAATCGCGGGTGAAGAGCAGGTTGCTGCCGCTTCCCAGGACCAGGACCGGGTCAAACAACCGGGGATTCTCCCGCAGCAAATCCGCCAATTCCGCGGAATCAGTGAATTCCAGAAAATAACGGGCTTTTGCTTCCGTTCCAAAAGTATGGTACGCTCTCAGCGATATGTTCTCCCGTAACCGCATCGGCATTCGTTTCGCCAAAGATACACCAATGCTGGGAATAGTAACTTTTTAATTTTCTTCCTACATTAGCGGAAATTTGTCGTTTTGAAAAAGATCATTGTTTCGGTGACCAATGACCTGTCGGGGGACCAGCGGGTGGACCGGGTGTGCCGTACCCTGACCGGGATGGGATTCCGGGTGTTGCTCGTTGGCCGGAAGCTCCCGGCATCGGCACCCCTGGCGGAGGTTCCTTACGACAGCCGTCGCATGCGCCTTCTCTTCCGGAAAGGACCCCTCTTTTATGCAGAATTCAATATCAGGCTCTTCCTCTTCCTGATCTCTCATCGCTTCGACCTGCTCCTCTCCAACGACCTGGACACCCTGGCAGCCAACCGGTTTGCCGGATGGTTGCGAAGAAAACCGGTGGTTTACGACAGTCACGAATATTTTACGGAAGTCCCCGAACTGGTCGACCGTCCGGGTGTGAAGAAAATATGGATGTGGCTGGAAAAACGGCTGATCCCCGGTGTCGCTGCCGCCTATACGGTGAGCCAGCCCATCGCGGAAGCCTATTCCCAAAAATATGGCGTCCCCTTTGCTGTGGTGCGGAACCTGCCGTTCCCGGCATCAGCCGGAAGGAGAGCAGACGGGGTTCCATCAGCGACATCTTCCAAAGAAACAATTTGCGGGGAGCCATCACCTCCGACATCTTCCGAAGAGACATTATCGATACAGCCATCAGCAAGATCTTCCGAAGAAACCTTTTCCGGGGAGCAATCACCTGCGACTCCTTCCGAATACACATTAGCCGGGGTGCCACCATCTGCGGCACCTCCCGAAGAAACAACTTCCTGGAAATCGTCAGCGGAAGGAGCCGGCCTAACCCCAGGCCGGCCGGTGATCATCTACCAGGGAGCGTTGAACAAAGGGCGCGGACTGGAGCATGCGATCCTGGCCATGGACCACCTTCCTGAAGCGGAGCTGGTCATCGCCGGCAGCGGCGACCTGGAAGAGGAACTCCACACCCTGGTCAGCGGCCTCCACCTGAATAATGTAAGATTCGCAGGCAGACTTTCCCCTGACCACCTGTGGATCCTTACACGGCAGGCCAGCCTGGGAATCTCCGTCGAGGAGGACCTCGGTCTCAACTACCGCTATGCATTGCCCAACAAACTCTTCGACTACATCAGGGCACGCATTCCCGTGGTGGTCTCCGACCTTCCCGAAATGAGACGTATCGTAACCGATTACGGCATCGGCCTCATCGCTCCTTCCCGCGACCCGGAAACCCTGGCAGATATCTTCCGGAAAGCGCTCACCGACACCTCCCTGCGCAGGCAGTGGATCCAAAACCTCGACACCGCCGCCCGGGACCTCCACTGGGACAACGAAAAAGAAATCCTTCAGGAAATATTCAGGAAATTCTCCTGTTAATAATGGAACCTGCAGGAGATTATTTCTATTGAAGTCTCGTCAAAAAAATATACTAAGCGATGTTCTTTACTGATTCTCCTTGACCAATACCTTTCAGATCATGTTTTAAGGCTTCGGGCTTTCCAATCCCATTAACGGGATTTCTTGCAGTTTCCCTGACAAGTTCAGAAATTATCAAAAATGTTTTCTTATCTGAATTTAGCCATCCCAGATAATCAGCGTAGGCTGACGGGGTAAAGGTTATATTAAGCATTGCAAGGTTTATTCACTTCTTACGGAGAAGCTCATCTGTGTGCTGTAAAAACTCCTCCGGAGTAAACGACACGATGGGTTCACTGGCTATGCTTTCAGACAAATGCTGTTTGTTTGCCGGATTGGATGTCAGGTCCTCAGTTTCATCCATTTCAGTTGTAATTGTAATGATGACATGTTTACCTTCAAATAATCTTTTAATCTTCAGCAACAACTCCTCCGCCAATTCCTTTGATGCTATTTAAAATGTCGCCTCCATAGTTCTCTAGATGTACGTAAAATCATTGAATTGTGAGCCCCTTGGTACCTTAATAGAAACTCCTCGCTGGCTCTGCAGCGAGGAATCCGATTCCGTAGAGGACTTCTCTATTGTCTTGCTCGCTAACCCCGCGGTAGAACCGACGGGGGATGCGCTCGCCGGAATTCAGCCAAATAATCCTGGTAAAACCCTACAATATTCTTATCCTCTGGTATTCTGATATTCGAGATTCAAGATTCAAGATTCAGGATTCTGCCCTTTTCCGTAAGTCGAGGGCCGCATGATACCGTGCCGCATTCCTTTCGTGTTCGGCATTGGTGCGGGCAAAGTTATGATACCCCGAAAAGTCCTCCCGGGCACAGAAATAGTAAAAGTTGTGGCGTTCGTAATTGAGCACGGCATCGATGGATTGGATTTCCGGAAAGGTGATCGGTCCGGGTGGCAGGCCGGCATTCAGATAGGTATTGTAGGGGGAATCGATTTCCAGGTGCCGGTTAAGGATCCTCCGGAGGGTGATGTCTCCGGCGGCAAACTTCACCGTGGGATCGGCCTGCAGCGGCATCCCCTTCCGCAGCCTGTTGATGTAAACCCCGGCAATCCGTGGTTTTTCACTCTGTTTGTTGCTCTCTTCCTGAACAATCGCCGCCAGGGTCGCCACCTCTGCGGGAGTCATGTTAAGATTCCGGGCTTTCTCCTGCCGCTCTGCATTCCAGAAAGCCTCATGCTCCCGTTTCATCCGGTCACCAAACTCTTCCGCGGAAGTGGTCCAGTAAAATTCATAGGTGTTGGGAATGAACATCGCCGGAAAGGTCTCCATGGTGAAGCCATACGATTCCGCAACTGCAGGGGTAAAAAGTCCCAGCACGGAGAGGGAATCGGCTTCGAGATAACGGCTTACCACCCCAGCAAGCTGTTCAGGGGTCCTGATGTTGTTGAAAACCAATTGCACCGGCTCCTGCAACCCGGCCCGCAGTATGTTGACTGCCGTGTTGGTGCTCATCCCGGGGTTAAAATGATACCGCCCGGGCTTGATATAGTCGGTGCACTCCTTCCGCTTCGCCACCCAGCGGAATGCCTTCATGCTGCGCATCACGCCATTCTTCTCCAGCGTGTCCACCACATTGTCGAAACTCTCCTTTTCGCGAATGTAGAGATAATAATCCTTCTGCACATTGGGTTTGAAAACATAGCCGTAAAGCTGCCACGCCCGCAATCCCGTCAAAGCTGCCAGAATGACACCTATCAGGATGAATCTCTTTCCCAGCCGCGGGAAAAGCATCGGTTTGAATTTCATCTGAGGCATAACCGTATGTTAAATTCCCATGGTTTCAACCATAGGAGTGATGAAAGATAAAGCCCCAAAGATACAAATTTCATGCCTCCCCGAAAGGGATCCCCGCAGCTGCCGTAAAACTGTCCTTTCCGCTGTCCAAATCGAAAAACCGGTCCCCCGCCTTCACCCTGCAGCCGGAAGATGAACAAACGCACTTTTTTTGTAATTTCGCCGCTGAAAAATTTAAACTGCATATCATGTTACAGGTCCGACTTTCCGGCGACATCTGGTTTATGGGTTTCAACGACCGGCGAACCCATCTTTTTGAAAATATTTGGCCCATTCCCCACGGAATCAGCTACAATTCCTACCTCATCATCGATGAAAAAATCGCCCTCATCGACACCGTCGAACGGCAGTTCATCGACGACTATCTCGACCATATCGCGTCGCTGATCGGCGACCGCCAGGTGGATTACCTGGTTATCAACCACATGGAGCCGGACCATTCCGGAGCTCTGAAGGCGCTGATCACCAAATATCCCGGCGTGACCCTGGTGGGGAACAAAAAGACCTTCCAACTGGTGGAAAGCTATTACCTCAAGCCGGAAAAGGTGGTAGAAGTTTACGATGACGACACCCTGGAACTGGGCCGCAACAAGCTGCAGTTCCGTACCATCCCGATGGTCCACTGGCCCGAGACAATGGTGAGCTACGAGGTGAACAGCGGGATCCTCTTCGCCGGCGATGCCTTCGGAAGTTACGGCACCCTCGACGGCGGAATCTTCGACGATGAAATCAACCTCGACTTTTACGAGGTGGAGGTGATGCGCTACTTCACCAACATCGTGGGAAAATATTGCGCCCACACCCAGCGGGCCATCAAAAAACTGGCTGACCTGGAGATCAGGATGATTGCGGCCACCCACGGTCCGGTATGGCGCACCGACCTCAACTGGGTCCTCAGCCGTTACAACAAGTGGAGTTCCTACGATATGGAGAACGGCGTGGTCATCGTTTATGGCTCCATGTACGGTAACACCCAGAAGATGGCCGAGGTGGTGGCCCGCAGGCTGGCCGAAAGGGGCATTAAAAACATCAGGGTCTACGACGCCTCTAAAACCCACGCCTCTTACATCATCAACGACATTTTTAAATACCGGGGGTTTATAGTAGGAAGCTGCGCTTACAACAACGCCATCTTCCCCAATGTAGGCACACTGCTCACGACCATCGAGCACATGGGCGTGAAAAACCACCTCCTGGGAATTTTCGGTAATTATTCCTGGAATGGCGGGGGCGTCAAGAGCCTG
>Ga0208694_1005598_pt1 | contig 10586 bp, 9 predicted proteins | sample AD_UKC078_MetaG_FD_184442 | JGI IMG/M metagenome (GOLD analysis project Ga0208694, IMG submission 184442) | Active sludge microbial communities of municipal wastewater-treating anaerobic digesters from USA - AD_UKC078_MetaG (SPAdes) (version 2) | ecosystem: Engineered > Bioreactor > Anaerobic >...
CTGCGGTGTACACCGAAGCCAAAAAGTACCAGAAGGCAGAGTTTTCCGACATCAAGAAAAAGAATGTGGATGTGGAGAAGCAGGCCAGCAATGGCTACATTGCTATGGTGCAGCACTACTTTGCCAGTGCCTGGATTCTGCCCGATGGCATGCAGCGCAACCTGTCGTTGGACGCTGTCGACATTGGCGCATCGGTGCCGGACTGCTGCTACCGTGCCACCATGATTGCGCCGCTGGAAGCCATTGCTCCTGGCGCGACCAAGGTGGTGGATGCCAAGTTCTTTGCAGGCCCGCAGGAAGAGAAGATGCTGGAGTCGCTGACCCCCGGCCTGGAGTTGGTCAAGGACTATGGCTGGCTGACGATTCTGGCCAAACCACTTTACTGGCTGCTGGACAAATTGCACAGCTTCATTCAGAACTGGGGCTGGTCGATCGTGGCGCTGGTGCTGCTGCTCAAGATTGCGTTCTACTGGCTCAATGCCAAGGCTTACGCCAGCATGGCCAAGATGAAAGCCGTGAATCCCAAGATCATGGAAATGCGTGAGCGCCTCAAGGACAACCCGCAACAGATGCAGCAGGAGATGATGCGCATCTATCGCGAGGAGAAGGTCAACCCGATGGGCGGCTGTTTCCCCATCATGGTCCAGATTCCAGTGTTTATTGCGCTGTACTGGGTGCTGCTGTCCAGCGTGGAGATGCGCAATGCGCCTTGGGCGATGTGGATTCACGATCTGTCTTCGCCCGATCCGTACTACATCCTGCCGCTGTTCATGACATTGACCACGCTGCTGCAGACTGCGTTGAACCCTGCGCCTCCAGATCCGATGCAGGCCAAGATGATGTGGTTCATGCCGCTGGCCTTCAGCGTGATGTTCTTCTTCTTCCCCGCCGGTTTGGTGCTGTACTGGATTACCAACAACATCCTGTCGATTGCACAGCAGTGGATCATCAACACCCGCATGGGTGTGCCACCGCAGTTCAATCTGCCGAAGTTCAAGTAACCTACCGAGGCGCCATGCGCCTCGTTCTTTATGCTCGCGCGCCACCACGATCCGATTGCAGCTATCGCTACCGCACCGGGGCGTGGCTCGGTGGGGATTGTCCGCATCAGTGGCAAGGCGCTTGGTCCGTTTGTTCTGCATCTACTGCGGCGCACACTGGTTCCGCGCGAGGCAACCTACCTTCCATTTTGTGATGCGCAGGGCGTGCCCATTGACCACGGGTTGGCGTTGTTCTTCAACGCACCCCACTCATTCACCGGCGAAGACGTGCTCGAACTGCAGGCCCATGGTGGCCCGGTGGTTCTTCAGTTGCTGCTGGCGCGTTGCCTGGCGGCGGCGGCGGAAGTTAATGTCGTCACAGGCGCTACGTATCTCCCCGGATTGCGCATTGCGCAGGCGGGGGAGTTCAGCGAGCGCGCATTTCTCAACGACAAAATCGATCTGGCGCAGGCCGAAGCCATCGCCGATCTGATCGATGCCAGTACCGAAGCTGCTGCACGCAGTGCCACCCAATCCCTTTCCGGCGTGTTTTCCAGAGAGATCCATGCACTGCGGGATGCACTGATCCAGCTACGCATGCTGGTCGAGGCGACCCTGGATTTTCCGGAGGAGGAAATCGATTTTCTGCAGAAGGCCGATGCGCAGGGGCAGCTGGACCGGCTGCAGGCGTCCCTGGCAGGGGTACTGCAGAAAGCTTCGCAAGGTGCCTTGTTGCGCGAGGGCATCACCGTGGTGATTGCCGGGCAGCCCAACGCAGGCAAGTCATCGCTCCTCAATGCGCTGGCGGGTGCGGAACTGGCCATCGTCACGCCGGTGCCAGGCACGACACGGGACAAGGTGCAGCAGACTATTCAGATAGAAGGCGTCCCTGTCCATGTCATCGATACCGCCGGCTTGCGCGAGAGTGAGGATGCGGTGGAAAAAATCGGCATTGCCCGCGCCTGGGAGGCTATTGGTGAAGCCGATGCGGTGTTGTTTCTGCACGACTTGACCCGATTAAGTGTTACCAAATATATAGCAGCCGACGCTGATATAGCGAGAGAAATCACCCAGAAGGCCCCCGCCAAAGTTCCTGTCATTGATGTCTGGAACAAGGCGGATGTGGCAACCGCGCCCCCGCAAGGTGGTCTGGTGCTGTCTGCAAAGACGGGTAGGGGACTGGATGCCCTGCGCCAGGCCTTGCTGCAGGCTGCGGGCTGGCAAGCTACGGCTGGGGGCGTGTTTATCGCACGTGCCAGGCATATCGAGGCTCTGCGTAAAGTGGAAATGCACCTCCAATATGCATCCGGACATCTCGCCGCACGTGCACAGTCACTGGATTTGCTTGCCGAAGAGTTGCGCCTGGGGCAGAACGCTTTGAGCGAAATTACCGGCGAATTTACCTCCGACGATTTGCTGGGCGTGATTTTTTCCAGATTTTGCATAGGGAAATAGCTGCCGTACACTTGCCAGCTCGAAGACGTTGAAGGTTCAAAACATGTCATTTTTCGACTGGCTCTCCCGAAAAAACCCGGCACCTGTTTCAGACTCGGGTGTCAGTTCCGGGTTGGGCCAAACGGATGCCACACAACCGCTTTTCAGCAATGCGCGCCCGAGACCCAAGGCAGCTGTCGCGGCAACACACGGTGCGTCCAGCAGCCGCAGGGCGGAACGACTGGAGCGAAGGGAGCAGCTCTACACCGTTGTGCGCGAATGCATGACGCAGGCTGGAGTGCTTTCTTCAAAGTACAAATTCAAGGTTCTCTCGCTGGACTCCAAGGGGCGTGACTACCTGGTGATGATTGATCTGCCGCGGGAAAACGCTGTGGAGCCAGAGCGCCTGACGGACATTGAGCTGTTGATCGCGCGCAACGCCAAGAACTTGCATGGAATACTGGTGACTGCGGTCTATTGGCGTCTGGTGGAGCAAGTTGCCTCCAACACCCAGACGATTCGTACCGTGACACCGGCTTCCCGGCCCGTAGTACCAGAACCCCTACCTGCCAAAGTTGCAGTGTCTGTCGAGCCAGCGGTGCCGCGGTTTGAGCCTTTGCAAGACGATGAGGTTGCAGCCTTCAAGAAAGCGCTAGCCAGCGTACCCGCGGCGAAGGTCACTCCACCGCCGGGCGAAATTATCCGGTCAGGCCGTCGCAACCCAGCGCCGATGCCTCACTTTGCCGATACGGAACTGGACGATTCCCACTCCCCTCTGAGTGGCACACAGTACGGTGATCTGAACTGAACGTGTTCAGTGGCCGGCAAAATCCACCAGCGTGTACAGCGCAAGGCCACCGTCCCGCAGGCGTTGGGATCCACCCAGTTCTGGGAGATCCACAATAGCGGCGCCCTCCATGACCTGGGCACCTAGTTTCTCAAGCAATTTTTTGCCCGCCATCATCGTGCCGCCCGTGGCAATCAAATCGTCAATCAGCAACACACGGTCACCGGACTTCACTGCATCCGTGTGCAGTTCCACCGTAGCACTTCCGTATTCCAGTTCGTAGGTCTCCTCGACGGTGGTGAAAGGCAACTTGCCCTTCTTGCGGATAGGTACGAATCCCACATTGAGTTCATAGGCTACGACTGCGCCCAGGATAAATCCCCGTGCATCCAAGCCGGCCACCACATCGGGGCGCATGTCGGGATCCATGTAACGGTGAACAAAGGCGTCGATCAGGACCCGGAATACCTTGGCATCCTGCAGGAGCGGTGTGATATCCCTGAACTGAACGCCCGGCGCGGGCCAGTCGGGCACGGTACGGATATGGTCTCGCAGGTACTGGTTCACGCTGAAACTGTGCATGGCGCATCTCTTGGAAGTCAATGGGGCAGACTTGATTGTGCCTGCTGCAGAACCCTGCGGGCCTAACCTTTGAGCAATCGGCTCTCCGCAAGTGCCAGGGTTTCCGATTGGCCAGAGAGTACCAGAGTGTCACCATCTTCCAGTGGGGTGGCATCTCGTGCCTCAACGGTTTTGCCGCTGCTGCGCCGCAGACTCACCACACGCACTCCCATCGCATGCAGGGCGAAGTACCCCACGGATTTGCCTGATGCTCTGGCTCCCATGGGCAGGCTCACCGTGGCCAGTCGCTCATGCTGCAACTCGTCCACTGAGTTGTCATCTGATCCATGGAAAAACCCGCGTAGCAGGTTGTAGCGCGCGTCCCGCTGTTCCTGCACGATACGGATCACCCGACGCATAGGTACACCCACAAGCGCCAGAGCATGGCTGGCCAGCATGAGGGAGCCCTCCAGCGCTTCGGGAACGACTTCGGTGGCACCCGCAGCTTGCAGCTTTTCCAGGCTGTGGTCATCCTGGGTTCTCACAATGACGGGAACCTGTGGCGCATGGGCACGGGTGTTCCCCAGAACCTTGAGCGCGCCTCCTTCGTCCAGATAGGTAATCACGACGGCACTGGCACGTGCAAGACCCGCTGCCATGAGGGCCTGCAGTCGCGCTGCATCTCCAAATACGACGGAATCCCCTGCAGCAGCAGCCTGGCGCACACGGTCCGGGTCCAGGTCCAGTGCCATGTAGGGAATGTTTTCCCTCTCAAGCATGCGTGCCAGATTTTGGCCACACCGACCGTAGCCACAAATGATCACATGGCGATTGGTGTTGATGGACTTGCGTGCAATGCTGGTCATCTGCAACGACTGTTGCAGCCACTCATTGGCGACCAGTTTCATCACAATCCGGTTGCTGTTCATCACAATGAACGGCGTGACAAGCATGGACAGCACCATGCTTGCAAGGATCGGATTGAGCAATTCCGGGGGCACCAGTGCGTTCTGCTGCGCCAACGTCAGCAGTACGAATCCGAACTCCCCCGCTTGTGCCAGATACAGGCCAGTGCGAAGCGCTACACCCGTACTCGTGCCCAGAATGCGCGCCAGTGCGGTCACCACCACCGCCTTGAGAAAAGTGGGGACAACTAGCAGAAGCAGGACCAGTGGCCAGCGCTCGAGTACCAATCGCCAATCCAGCAGCATCCCGATGCTGATGAAGAACAGACCGAGTAGAACATCGTGAAACGGCCTGATATCGGTTTCCACCTGGTGCTTGTATTCGGTTTCTGAAATCAGCATACCTGCAATAAAGGCTCCCAGCGCGAGGCTCAGGCCCGCCAGTTCCGTTAACCATGCCAGACCGAGGGTGATGAAGAGCAGGTTGAGTACAAACAATTCCTCACTTTTGCGGCGCGCCACGATAGTCAGCCAGCGTCGCATGAGGTGCTGACCTCCGACCAGCAGCACCGTGACCAGAACAGTTGCCTTGATGGCTGCAACGCTCAGGGCCATCACGAGGTTCTCACCTGATGCACCCAGAGCGGGAATGAGAACCAGCAGAGGAACAACAGCGAGATCCTGAAACAGCAGAACACCCATGACCCGCTTGCCATGCTCTGACTCCAGCTCAATGCGCTCCACCATCAGCTTGACCACAATAGCGGTACTGCTCATGGCCAGTGCGCATGACAGAGCCAGAGCGGTTTGCCAGCCCATGCCCCACAACTGCGGCAGTGCGGCAGCCAATCCGATGGAGACCATAGTAGCCCCTAACATGGTGACCACCACCTGTGCCAGACCCAACCCGAATACGTGCTTGCGCATGGCGCGCAACTTGGGCAGGTTGAATTCCAGGCCAATCACGAACATCAGGAACACTACGCCGAACTCGCCGAGGTGTCGGACGCCATCTGCGTTCTGCGACAGGGCCAAGGCGTTGGGACCGATGACCACGCCAACGGCCAGATACCCCAGCATCGGCGGCAATTTGAACGAGCGGCACACGACGACACCCAGGACCGCGGCCAGCAGGTACAAAAGGGTAATTTCCAATGCGCTCATGCCAGCATCCTAGCAATAACCCCGTCCCAAACTGCTGGCTCTATAAAATGTCCGCATGACAGAACCTGCAGTCCACACTTCACAGTCCATGGCAGAGCGTGCCATCGCGTTGGCTCAAGAGACTTTTGACATCGAAGCTGCGGCTATCCAGGGGCTCAAAGCCCGCACTGGTGAATCCTTCGCGCAAGCGGTGGCTCTGGTATTGAAAATCAAGGGGCGCGTGGTGGTCATGGGCATGGGCAAGAGTGGCCATATTGGCCGCAAGATTGCTGCGACTTTGGCATCTACCGGGACACCTGCCATGTTTGTGCATCCTGCAGAGGCAAGCCACGGCGATCTGGGGATGATCACTGCCTCCGACCTGGTTCTGGCGATTTCCAACAGCGGAGAGTCGCAGGAAATGGCCGCCATCCTGCCTGTGCTCAAGCGATTGGGTGCGCCACTGATTGCCATGACGGGCAATGGCGCCTCCACCATGGCAAAGCATGCTGATCTGTGGCTTGACACGGCTGTGTCCAAAGAGGCCTGTCCCCTGAATCTTGCGCCCACGGCAAGCACCACTGCGCAGTTGGCGCTGGGTGATGCGCTGGCCGTGGCGCTGCTGGATGCGCGCGGCTTCCGCGCAGAGGACTTCGCGCGCTCGCATCCAGGAGGTGCACTGGGGCGCAAGCTCCTGACACATGTCAGTGATGTGATGCGGTCCGGTGCTGCGGTTCCCAAGGTGGCGCCACATGCCAGCTTTAGCGAGCTGATGCGTGAGATGAGTGCAAAAGGGCTGGGGGCAGCAGCGGTAGTGAACAGCGACGACCGTGTGCTGGGCATCTTTACGGATGGCGACCTGCGACGCCTGGTTGAGCAGGGTGCGGACCTGCGATCCACCACGGCGCAGCAAGTCATGCACGGCGGTCCTTCGACCATTGGCGTGCATGCGCTGGCAGTAGATGCTGCGGATCTGATGGAGCGCAAGCGGATCACCAGCGTTCTGGTACTGGATGAAGAAGGACGACTCTGCGGCGCGATCAACAGCAACGACCTCATGCGAGCAAAGGTAATCTGATGCGCCCAGCTCTCAATTTTGATCCGGAACTCCTGCTCAGGGCACAGGGCGTGCAGGTCGCCTTTCTGGACGTGGACGGAGTGTTGACGGACGGAGGGTTGCTGTTTTCTGAGACGGGAGAAACGCTCAAGCGGTTCAACACACTGGATGGGCACGGTCTCAAGATGTTGCAGAAAGCCGGCATTACCCCGGTGGTGATTACCGGGCGCGACAGCAAGCCCTTGCGTACGCGACTCGATGCGCTGGGCATTACCCATGCCCACTTCGGTACCGAAGACAAACGCCCGGCAGCAGAGCAGACACTGCGTGAACTCGGCCTGGGTTGGGAGTCTGCAGCGGCGATGGGAGATGACTGGCCCGATATTCCGGTGATGCGCCGCTGTGCCTTTGCATGCGCGCCCATCAATGCGCATGCAGAAGTTCTGGCCATCGCACACCACGTCACAACCACGCGCGGTGGCGAAGGCGCAGTTCGCGAATTCTGTGACATTCTGATGGTGGCCAGCGGTCGCTACGTCAACTTTCTGGAAGAGTACACGCGGTGAAGCCAGTGTTGCGTGAGGCCTGGGAGCGTTTCCTGTTGTACCTGCCCCTGATTTTCATGGGCACATTGGCATTGCTGACGTACTGGCTGGTGCGAACAACACCTGAGGCTGGGGGGGCGGCAGTTGCGCGTGTGGAGAGCCATGACCCCGACTACTTCATGGAGGTGTTCACGATCAAGACCTACGATGCCAAAGGGCACATCCGCTCGGAAGTGGTCGGTGACAAAGCGCGCCATTATCCTGATACACAGTGGCTGGAGATAGACGCTATCCGGATTCGCTCGTTTGATGAAAAAGGACGACTGACTACAGCCACTGCCAATCGGGGATTGACCAACGAGGATGGGTCTGAGGTGCAGCTGATCGGAAATGCTTTGGTGGTGCGTGAAGCGGACGCCGCTGCAGGCGCCAAAGCAATCCCCCGGATGGAATACCGCGGTGAATTCTTGCATGCGTTCTTGACCACCGAGAAAGTCAAATCCCACAAGCCAGTTGAATTGCTGCGCGGACAGGACCGGTTTACCGCAGACAGTCTGGATTTCGACAATGTGGACCAAATCCTGCAGTTGCAGGGGCGTGTGCGCGGCACACTGGTGCCCGATTCAAAATAACCCACATACAGGGGCAGGCCATGGCCAAGCTGGTTTTCATTACAGGTGCATCCAGTGGCATTGGCCAGGCTTTGGCCTGGCGCTATTACCTGGCGGGGTTTTCACTGGCATTGGTGGCGCGGCGCAGTGCAGAAATGCAAACCTGGATGGTGCAGCAGAACATCAGCGCAGACCGCTGCAAAATCTACAGCGCAGATGTGTCCGACATGGACAGTATCGTATCTGCCGGACAGTTGTGCTTGCAGAGCCAGGGTGTACCGGATGTGGTGATCGCCAACGCGGGCATCAGTGTGGGTATGGATTCCGCCGTACGCAGTGACCTTGATGTCATGGCGCGCACCTTTGCTACCAACAACCTGGGTCTGGCTGCGACTTTCCATCCGTTCATCGACGCCATGGTGCAGCGCGGCAGCGGGGCACTGGTGGGTATTGGCAGTGTGGCGGGAATCCGGGGCTTGCCGGGCCATGGTGCGTATTGCGCCAGCAAAGCGGCCGTCATCAATTACTGTGAAAGTCTGCGCGGCGAGCTGCGCTCCAGCGGGATTCGGGTGGTAACTATTTGCCCTGGCTACATTGATACACCCCTGACGCAGAAGAACCGCTATTCCATGCCCTTCCTGATGCAGCCCCACCACTTTGCAGACAAGGCGTTTGCCGCGATTGCCGCCGGCGACAGTTACCGGGTCATCCCCTGGCAAATGGGCTGGGTGGCCAAACTGTTGCGCTTGGCTCCTAATGTATTGTTTGACAAAGCCCTGTCTGGCAGACCTCGCAAGCGCAGGATCAGCGAACCCTGATCGAGGAAAATGACAGCAACAAAAAAGGACCCAGAGGGTCCTTTTTTTGTACTTGCAGGTGAGTGCTTAGTAGCTGCTGCGGCCACCGCCGTAGCCACCACCACCGCCGCCACCGGAGCGGCCACCGCCACCACCGCCGTAGCCGCCACCACCGCCGCCACCGGAACGGCCGCCACCGCCGCCGTAGCCACCGCCACCGCCACCGCCGAAGCCACCGGAGCGGGGGGGACGGGGTTCCATGGGACGGGCTTCGTTCACCACGAGACCGCGGCCACCGAATTGCTGGCCATTCATGGCGTTGATAGCAGCTTGAGCTTCAGCGTCGCTGCCCATTTCCACGAAACCGAAGCCTTTGGAGCGACCGGTGTCGCGTTCCATCATGACTTTGGCGCTGGAAACGGAACCGTGTGCTGCAAAAGCTTGTTGCAGATCTTCGTCACGGAAAGAATAAGGCAGGTTGCCTACGTAAAGTTTGTTGCCCATGTAAGGACTCCTCAAAATAACTCAAAACGCGATGGAGTCTAAAACCGCAATCAACAAACCTATGAAGACTTAAAGCAGACGCGAAACTGACTAATCACCGCAAACTTGCACACCGATATTTCGGCAATGCGAATTCATTATGCGCCAGTTTGTAAAAGCAACCTAATTTTTTTTGAAAAAAGCAAATAATTGTTCGAGGTGGTGCAGTTGTGCCAACTTACCAGTTGGACTCCCGATCCGGACTGGCCATGATCTTGTGGATGGTCAGGTCAGCTCCGTCGTATTCTTCTTCCTGGCTCAGGCGCAGGCCAAGAGTGGCTTTGAGCGCACCGTATACCAGGAAGCCGCCCGCGAGTGCCCAGGCCACACCCATGGCGGTTCCGGCAAGTTGGGCAAGAAACGACACACCGCCCAGGCCACCCAGTGCCTTGCTGCCGAAAATACCGGCTGCAAGCCCGCCCCAGGTGCCGCACAAGCCGTGCAAGGGCCAGACGCCCAGCACATCGTCTATCTTCCACTTGTTCTGGGTCAGGGTGAACATCACCACAAAGATGGCGCCGGCTACACCGCCCACCACCAGCGCACCCAGCGGATGCATCAGGTCAGAACCCGCGCACACGGCGACCAGCCCGGCCAGCGGGCCGTTGTGGACAAAGCCCGGATCGTTTCTGCCCATGATCAGCGCTGCCAGCGTACCGCCAACCATGGCCATCAGTGAGTTCACTGCCACCAGACCGGACATCTTGTCCAGCACCTGGGCACTCATCACGTTGAAGCCAAACCAGCCAACAATCAGGATCCAGGCGCCCAACGCCAGAAAGGGAATGCTCGATGGCGGGTGGGCCGACATGGCGCCATCCTTGCGGTAGCGGTTGCTGCGCGCGCCCAGCAGCAGGACCGCGCCCAGTGCAATCCAGCCGCCGACGGCGTGGACCACCACGCTGCCGGCAAAATCATGAAACTCCTCGCCAGTGGCCGCCTTGATCCATGCCTGGAAGCCGAAGTGCTGGTTCCACGCGATGCCTTCAAAGAAGGGATACACAAAACCCACAATCACGGCAGTGGCGATCAGCTGCGGCCAGAACTTGGCGCGTTCGGCAATGCCGCCGGAAGTGATGGCGGGAATGGCGGCCGCGAATGTGAGCAGGAAGAAGAACTTCACCAGCTCATAGCCGTTTCGGGCGGCCAGTTGCTCAGCGCCAACGAAGAAGGTCGTTCCGTAGGCAACGGCATATCCGACGAGGAAATAGACCACGGCAGAC
>Ga0208694_1005601_pt1 | contig 10585 bp, 11 predicted proteins | sample AD_UKC078_MetaG_FD_184442 | JGI IMG/M metagenome (GOLD analysis project Ga0208694, IMG submission 184442) | Active sludge microbial communities of municipal wastewater-treating anaerobic digesters from USA - AD_UKC078_MetaG (SPAdes) (version 2) | ecosystem: Engineered > Bioreactor > Anaerobic >...
CGCAGTGGTGTTTGCAAGCATTATACTTTATCCAAACGGAAAAATATTTTTCTATTTCATACCAATAGGTATTCCATCATGGCTTTTCGGAATTTTATATCTTATCTATTCGGCTTACATGGGCAAACGGGCAAAGGATAATATCGGGCACAATGCGCATTTTTGGGGAGCAATTTTTGGAATTTTATATATGGTGGTTACATCCCCGAACACCATTAAGCTTTTTTACAACCAATTGAAACTTTTTCAGTAATCGGTTTTTCCGAACAGCATAAAAAACAAATTGTGTTTACCTTTATTTACTTTTATCCTCTGCTATCTCCCACCAGTTTTATAAACTCTCTATCTTTGACGGCTCAAATGGCGATTTATAAAAATTCGTTTTCATGAAACTATCAGTAGTTATTGTCAATTATAATGTGATGCACTTTTTGGAACAGTGCCTTAACTCAGTTCGTAAAGCTGTAAAAAACATTGAAAGTGAAGTATTTGTTGTTGACAATAACTCCGTTGACGGGTCGGTGAAAATGGTTAGGGAAAAATTTCCTGAGGTAAATCTTATTGTCAATCCTGACAACCGTGGTTTTTCCAAAGCTAACAATCAGGCCATCAAAATAGCAAAAGGAGAATATGTACTTTTACTTAATCCTGATACAGTGGTTGAAGATGACACTTTTGAAAAGATAATAAAGTTCATGGATGCGCATGAGGATGCTGGCGGCCTCGGAGTGAAAATGGTGGATGGTAAAGGAAAATTTTTACCTGAATCCAAGCGTGGCCTTCCAACTCCCGCAGTGGCCTTTTACAAGATCTTCGGGCTTTCAAAGCTTTTCCCGAAATCCAAAATTTTCGGGCAATATCACCTCACCTACCTCAACAATGACGAAATTCACGAAGTGGACGTACTTAGTGGCGCATTCATGCTAATAAGAAAACCACTTCTTGACAAAATTGGCGGGCTTGATGAATCTTATTTCATGTACGGCGAAGATATTGACCTAAGCTACCGAATTACAAAAGAGGGCTATAAAAACTACTATTTTCCTAAAACCCGCATCATACATTACAAAGGAGAGAGTACCAAAAAGAGCTCGATAAACTACGTACTTGTCTTTTACCAAGCCATGATCATTTTTGCAAAAAAACATTTTTCACAAAAAAACGCCAAGCTCTTTTCTCTATTGATCAATATGGCTGTATATTTCAGAGCCTTCTTAGCTATTCTGCGTCGTTTGGCCGATAAGGTATTTTTAAAACTGCTTGATGCCGTTTTCATTTTTGCAGGTATCTATTTTATCCAGAGCTATTGGGCTACTTCGGTAGTATTTAAGGATGGCGGCAACTATCCTATTGAGTTTTTATTAATTGCCGTGCCTGCTTATATCTTCATTTGGCTTTTTTCTGTCTATCTTTCCGGTGGTTACGATAAGCCAATCAGTCTTTATAAAATATTCAGAGGGTTGCTTGCCGGCACAATAGCTATTCTGGTATTCTACAGCCTTTTGGATGAAACAATGCGCTATTCCCGTGCAATGATATTGTTAGGCTCATTTTGGGCTTACCTCGCAATGACCTCAATCCGTTATCTGTTACATTGGACAGGGTTTTCGGAATTTAAAATCGGAGAAGTAGAAAACAAAAGATATATCATTATTGGCGGTGCCGAAGAGGCTAAAAGAGTAGCCGGGCTACTTACCACAATTGAAACACAACCTGCCTTCATCGGATTGGTATCTTATCATGATGTTAAATCGCAGGGTAACTTTATCGGAAAATTTGAACAGGTTAAAGAAATAATAGAGATCTACAAGATTAACGAAATTATCTTTTGCGCAAAGGATGTTCCTTCAGGTAGTATAATTGATAAAATGTCGGAGTTAAAACACATGCAGGTTGACTATAAGATCGCTCCTGCCGAAAGCCTTTCAATAATAGGCAGTAACTCCATCAACACCTCCGGCGACCTATTTGCTTTGGAATTAAACTCCATTGATAAAACCGCCAATCGCCGCAATAAAAGATTTCTTGATATCGTCGCATCCATCACCCTACTGCTAAGCCTGCCGATAACAATTTTTCTCGTCAAACAGCCTTTTTATTTTATTTTAAATATTTTTCAAGTACTCTTTGCCAGAAAAACATGGGTTGGTTATTGTAATACTACATCGGATAACACAAAACGTCTGCCTAAGCTACGCACGGGAGTATTGAACCCAGCCTCGGCGCTACATTATAAAGAGATACCTGATGATACACTCGACCGACTTAACTTACTGTATGCCAGAGATTATAAAACAAAAAATGACATTAACCTAATCTTTAAAGGCATACGAAAACTTGACAATCGCCCGAATTAGTAAGACCTGAAAAATATTAATTGCTAAATCATTAGTTTTGCGGTCAATTATATTCATAAACATTTACTATATCACTTTGTTTCGAAAGCGTTATTAATTTGATATTGAAGTGTAAAGTTAAATGGCAATTTTCGAAATAATAATGCCTAAAATGGGTGAAAGCATTATCGAAGCCACCAACATAAAATGGCTAAAAAAACCTGACACTGATATTAAGCCTGACATAACATATCATGTTCCAACAGAAACAGGGTGTTTGATTAGTGATGATTTAGCAACCCCCACACGCTTCTACTCACCTTTAGTTAAAAGTATCGCTAAAAAAGTGAATATCGCCTTACAGAAACTGGAGAAAATAGAAAGTAACGGTAAGGGCAACCACTTAACCAAGGATGATATCCTTAACTATTTAAAATACAGGTCCACTAACAGATTTGAGGCAGTAGAATCCGAACTTTATGGAGCGTTCGTCGTAACCAATTTTGAAAGCTTCGACAGCCTTACAGGTACTCCAGTCATAAATCAGCCACAAGTGGCTATCCTCAGATCGGGCGCAATAAAAAAACGACCTGAAGTACTTGAAACCAGTCAAGGCGATGTAATAGCCATTCGGCATACTATGATAATTTCATTAGCATACGACCATAGAATAGTGGATGGCGCACCGGGCGAAATGTATCTGAAACAAATTAAAGAACGCCTTGAGAATTTTGATCTGAATCAAGATGTTTAAGAAAATAAAATATTATACCTATCATAAACTTAACACCTCTAATTGAGAAATTCAGGGGTTTTCTTTTATTGAAAATTACATGGAACTAAATCTTACTAAACCTTTAGCTTTCTTCGACCTGGAAACTACCGGTATTAGCGTTGCAGAGGATCGTATTGTAGAAATAAGCGTAGTAAAAGTTTATCCGGATGGCAAAACAGATGTTTATACAAAACTGATAAACCCCACTATTCCGATCCCTCCAAAATCTACTGAGATACACAACATTACCGATGAAATGGTAAAAAACTCACCGACTTTTAAAGAGATTGCCAAGGAATTGAATAGTTTTTTTGGAAATAGCGATCTGGCAGGATACAACTCGAACAAATTCGATATTCCCTTGCTTGTTGAAGAGTTTTTAAGGGCTGACACCGATTTCGATCTGAAAAATCGAAAATTTATTGACGTACAAAATATTTTCCATAAAATGGAACCTCGCAACCTAAAAGCTGCATACAAATTTTATTGTGAAAAAGAGCTTTCCGGCCATCATTCGGCAGAGGCCGATGCAATGGCTACATACGAAATCCTGAAAGCACAACTCGACAGATACAAAGGGGTTAAGATAAAAGATAAAGACGGGCAAACCATTGAACCTATTGTAAATGATGTAACAGAGCTTAGCGCTTTTTCCGAACAACATAACTCTGCCGATCTGGTAGGCCATATTATTTTTAATGACAATAAGCAGGAAGTATTTAATTTTGGAAAACATAAAGGTAAACCTGTTGAGCAGATTTTTGCTAAGGAGCCCTCATATTACGACTGGATGATGAAATCAGCCTTTCCCCTTTCGACCAAAAAAGTAATCACATCCATAAAACTAAGACAGTTCAACAAAGGATCAGTTATCCTGTAAACATAACCTATTAAAAATGAAACGTAAGACCATTTTATTCTTTTCCCCAAACATCTCTACATTTATTCAAAGAGATATTGAACTTTTGTCCTCCGATTATCAGGTAAAAATCTTCAACCTGAATCAGGGAAGCCCGCTAAAATTAATCCCACAACTTTTTAAACAACTGCTGTTTCTGATTAAAAATTTCCGCTCAGCCGACATAAGTATCTGTTTCTTTGCGGGATACAATTCAGTACTGCCTGTTATTTTTAAGAGGTGTTTCAAACTGCCAACACTTATCATAGTTGGTGGAACTGATGCTGCCCGATTTCCAAAGATCAATTATGGAAGCTATGTTAAAAGATTAAATGGGATGGCCACAGCCTTTTCGCTTCGATATTGCAACCATATAATTCCGGTACACGAAAGCCTTGTTTATCAAAAATACACTTATGATGATGCCGGCGCTCCGGAGCAGGGCTATACAGTATTTGCCAAAAAAACTAAAAACGTCCCTTTCACACCTATTTATTTTGGTTTTGATTCCCAATTCTTCAAAGCAAACGAAAACAACAGGAAGCCCCTCACCTTTATTACAGTTGGTAATCTGCAACATAAGTCTCTTTACATCAGGAAAGGTTATGATCTGATTATCGAACTTGCCCGCAAACGACCCGAATTATCATTTACACTTGTTGGGTGGGATGGCAAAACACATATTGACGTTCCTAAAAATGTACAACTGTTGCCATACATGAATCAAACTGAGGTAAAAACGGCATTCACCGAACACGAATTCTATTTCCAGCTTTCGGTAATGGAGGGGATGCCAAATGCTCTTTGCGAAGCAATGCTGTGCGGATGCATTCCTATTGGCTCCAATGTGTCGGGCATACCATTTGTAATTGGTGATACAGGCTACATCCTTGAACAGCGAAATATTGATAAATTAGATAACCTTATCGAAAATATTTTGAGTAACGATAATCGAAAGGCGCTATCAAAAGCTGCAAGAGAACGAATTAAAGAAAACTTTACCTACTATCGGCGGCAAAAGGAACTCTCAGAAATTATAGAGTTATACACAAAATAATATAAATAGTGATTGACAATCATGGGATTACGTCTTACTCATTTAATCTCTGATTATTTTTCCGGTAAATTTTAAATTTGCCGGTATTATTAAACACCTTGTTTATGAAGATAATTTGTATAGGCCGCAACTATGTTGAGCATGCCCGCGAATTAAATAATCAAATACCCGAAGAGCCGGTTTTTTTTCTTAAACCTGATACTGCCATAATCATTCGCAATCGGCCTTTTTTCTATCCTGATTTCTCTTCCAAAATAGATTACGAAGTTGAATTAGTATTGAAAATCAAAAAAAATGGCCGGCACATATTACCTGAATTTGCTCATACATATTATGATGAGATAGGTATAGGCATTGATTTTACCGCCAGAGATATGCAGGAATCGCTTAAAACAAAAGGCCTCCCATGGGAAAAAGCAAAAGCATTTGATGGATCAGCCCCAATAAGCAGCTTCGTTAACATCTCTAAATTCAATGATTTAAATGACATCCCTTTCTCATTGAGAAAAAATGGCGAAACAGTTCAACTGGGAAATTCCGGGCTAATGATTTTCGATTTCAATACGATTCTTGTCCACATCTCTAAATATATAACAATAAAGATGGGCGACCTGATTTTTACCGGCACCCCGGCTGGTGTTGGCCCTGTGGCTATTGGCGATCGCCTGGAAGGATTTCTTGGAGAAGAAAAGATGTTAAAAGTTGATATAAAATAGGATCAAAAGTTGGCGCCGGGAAATCTTCTAAACAGTTTTATAAAAATTCAGCCATTTAATTACACATCACAAATCAATATTGTTTAACTTTGCAGCCGTTTTTATAACGGATGGCTCCGTAGCTCAATTGGATAGAGCATCTGACTACGGATCAGAAGGTTTGGGGTTCGAGTCCCTTCGGAGTCACCTAAATACAAAGCAGTTAGCATGTTTTTGTTAACTGCTTTTTTATTCACAATGCTCTCTTTTCATAGTTAGTCAATCCTTAAAAACATGTTTAAGTCCTGTTTATCAAAAATAAACTGTTGATAAAAAATTGATTCTGAGTGTTCCGCATTGCAAAGTTGGGGCTGTATCAAAATAAATATGTGGCTAAAAAACCGCAAGGTGTCTTAGAAGCGTCCAATTGCAAGGCGCTGAGATTGAGGGCAAAGGAGCATACTTGAAGTACGTTACTTAACCAGTACTCCGACAAGTTCGGCAACCATCGAAAGTAACATGATTGCTGGGCGAAGTCGAAGCACAGCAGTTTGGCGTTTGTGAGATACGCCATTGTTATGAATTTTCCGGCTTACTCCACAACCACCTTCTCAGTACTCCACCTTTCGCCATCCCAAAGCCTTACCAGGTACAAACCTGACGGCAGGTGTGTTACATCAATTTTATGAAAATGGCCGGTTGGCTGCGCTTTGTAAAGTAGCTTGCCTGTGTGGCTGTATAGCTCAATTTGCGCTTGCGCCGGCGGTATTTTATCCGATAGTTGCAGCCATAGCTCGGTGGTGGCTGGATTAGGATAAACCCTTACCTCACCTGCGCCTACAGGCGGGGTGATTATATTGGTGGTATCCGGTAGCGCTATCTCAAAAATCCATGCATTGAAGTCTATAAATTGCTCGCACTGAACATCATGGGATGGACTACTATTTGTTGATGCGGCAATTACATAATTATAGTCGCTTTTCTTAAGGAATACATGTGTATTTTCCACCCTATCATGCCCCACGCCGCCATATACTTTTTGCCACTCAATGCTCCCTTGTGAATCTAACTTTACTACCCAAATGGCGGGATTGCCCGGATATGAGGGATTGCCGCTTACATCGCCGTTGTTTGAATAGGTTGTTCCAAATAAAACAAACCCGCCATACTCCGTTTGGGTAATATAATATGGATCATCATGATAATAACCGCCAATACATTTCTGCCAGATGATCTCCATTTGTTCATTCAACCTGACCACCCAAAAATCACCCTTGACTCCCGGAGGGCCATGCAGACCGGATACATCACCATCATTTGAGTATGTTACTCCCATAAAAACATAGCCATCATCAAGCTCGAGGATCATATAACCGACGTCATAATCGCTGCCCCCATAGCAATACTGTGCCAGAATATTGCCCTGCATATCTAATTCAACAATCCATACATCCGAATATCCCCCATCGGGGTAACATTCCACTAAGCCGCCATGCTTTTGGGCCCCGCCTATCATCATTATGTTGCCCGAACTGTTGATCGTCAACGAAACGCAGTTATCCAAACCATCGTTGCCAAGGGTTTTCTCCCATTCAATGTTGCCTAAGGAGTCGCATTTTACCATCCAGCAATCGCCTACGCCATAAAAGTGGGTAACATCGCCGCCTCCGATACCAATACGGTCAATCATAACAAAGCCGCCATCGGGAGTTAAAATCATATCCCTTGGATAGTCGTGCCCGGTGCATCCGTATGTTTTCTCCCATTGTATATCGCCCTGATCATTGATTTTTACAACCCACAAATCAAAATAGCCATTGTTTCCAGATTGCACATCGCCATCAGTTGAAGCTGTAACTCCAAAAATAAAGAATTCATCTTCAGATTTTTTTATCAATTTCCAAGGCACATCACCTTTACTTCCTCCAAAACATTTTTCCCAGATAATATTTCCCGTGCTATCAGTATTTATTATCCATATATCACCTTTGCCATGGTAATTGGTTGCTCCAGGGATAGAATCTAACAAATGTATGGCAATTAGTAATCCATCACCTTTGGAAACAATCCCATAACTCCCGTCTGACTCCGGTGAACCATAACACTTTTGCCAAACTATCTCAGGTATCTGTGTGTATGCATTAATAGCGAATAAAATCAATAATGCAGATAGAATGTTTTTCATAATTAAGTAAGATTAAGAAAATAAGCGAACCATTCCCTGTAAAACAGTGAGTGGTTCGTAAAAGGTTATTAATAAATGACAATTTACCGGACTTGTTATTGCCCGATACATTCAGCATATTGTTTTCCCATGCCAGGGTAATAGGCTTGTAGTTAAGTATTTTATGTAAAACATTTTGCACCTGAGCGGTATTTGACACAGGGCAGAGTCCAATCATCATTTCGGAATCAAGATCGTAATCCCCGGAGATGCTGTTGTAGGTAAGCCGGGTAAAAAGAAGAAATATTCGCTTAAAGAGGAAGCAACATTCTGCAAAAAGCCGGTTTAAAAAGTAATTAGCGTGTTTCATAAGCGCCTCCGCTTAGATTTTTGTATTAAAATATTGATGCCAAATATAGTAAAATGTTTTAAAACGAATGATATTTTTCGTAAAAAAACATCCAAATATCTTAGGCAAGTTCAAAAAAAAAGTCGGATTTGCGCTTGGTGATTATTGTTTTAAAAGCAAAAAGGTTGTTTGTAACCAATTTCAGCGATAGTAACGCTACCCCCGTTACCTTTACCAATTGAGGAAATCCTATCGCTTAACCTGATTAAGATAGTTTTTAGTCATAGCATGGCTTTAAGCCATACTATGACTTTTCTATGAATTTTCCGGCTTACTCCACATCCGCTTTGGCTTTTAAACTTACTCTGATGACTTATACTCCCTCACCGAAAGTGAGTTGTAAAGAATTAACTAATTAATCAAATTACGAGATAAAATTAGAACTTGGTTTTATCGGATTATTTTCAACTATTTTGAGATAGGCAAAAAACAACTCTTTTCCCAAAATACACTAAAAACACACCTCTTATCAGGGGTTATAAAATTTTTGAAAAGCAGATGATAAATGATTTTGAGGGATTACAATCTCTCCAACTTAATTTCATTCCCTAACGAATCCATGATAAGCGAATAACGTATCAATTCGGAGTCTCTAACGATGAATTCATAGTTCATCATATCAGAAGCATACACAACAATGGAACTCATTATTTCGTACCCGGGGTCAATATTAGCTTTTACAAAAGAGGGGATTTCCGAAAAAGAGCTATTGACACGACATTCTAACAGTTTCCCAGATTTATCGAAACGGGTAATTTTCTCAATCTCTTCGTCATAAAACATTGCTTCGTACAAGTTTGGATACTTGCACCAAACAATATTAGTAGCATTTGGAAAATGTTTTAAAAAGCCATTTTTCACACTTTTCGGAATGCGGCTTTCAGGGCTTCTAAATATTTTTTTTAAATATTTCATCTTAAAAAAACTCAGTATTCTGACGATCAAATTTTAAAAAGTAACACTATATCAAGGATAACTTCCATACAACGACTTATAATTAAACACCAATCTAACTCTTGCGCGCATGAGCCTCATCTTAACAGCGCTCTCGGTAAGTCTCATGGAATTGGCAATATCTTTAATCGAAAGATTATCCTTATATTTCATTAACAGCATAGCCTTTTCTTCGGTATGAAGCTGGTCGAGTAATTCAAGAATACGCGAATAATGCAGATCGGTAAGATCCTCTTCGGTTACGTCAACTATTTCAGGCAATTGCTGTAGTCTGTTCCACTCAGGATAGTGAAGCCTTTTGTTACTCCTCAAATAGTCTATGCAATGATTATAAGTAATTGAATAAACCCAGGTATTAAAAGAGGATTTCCCTTGAAAACTATTTAATTTTTCAAAAACACCTGAAAGAATATCATGTGCTAACACCTTTGATAGGTCTTTATCATTAACAAGGCTATCACATTTTCTTAAAACCTTCAGATAGTATCGCTTATAAAGAATAGAATAAAGATCCGTCAGGCCTTTCTGTGTGATTTTAAGCACCAGATCCTCATCGGATAAGCTTTCATAATCTTTAGTTTTTCCAATCATTTTAAAGCCAAAGGTTTTTAAAACGACTTCAAAAATAAAATTTCTTTGTTACTTTTTTCAAACAGACCGTCTAATTAATAATAAAATTTAATAATGTTGACGATAAATAATCTAAACTTTGTAATTTTGCGAACAATTGAATTTTAACAAATTATTAATTATTAACTTTTTATTATTTAAAAACTATGAAAAAACAAATTTTGTTCGTTTTTGCAGCGCTTATAATGGTTGCTCTTGCTACAAGTTGTCAAAAAGTTCCCCAAGAACAGATTGATGCTGCCAAAGCAGCTATTGAATCCGTAAGGGCTGCTCAAGGCGACCTCTATGTTCCTGAAGAATTTGGCGCATTGCAGGATTCGCTTGCATCAGCTATGGCCGCTATTGAAGTGCAGAAATCAAAAACATTTAAGAATTTCGATAAAGTGCGTACTTCTCTTGAGACGATCATTCAGACCGCACCCACAGTAATTGAAAATGTAGAAACTGCAAAAGAACAGGTAAAATTAGCTACAGAAGAAGAAATTGAGAGTATAAAAGGGCTATTGGAAGAAAACAACTTACTGATGGCTAAAGCTCCAAAAGGTAAAGAGGGCAAAGCAGTTCTGCTTGAGATCAAAAACGAAATGGATATGATCGAAAATACCGGGGCTTACGGCGTGCATGGTTTTACTGTCTGTAATGTGACTGGAACACGCGGATTATCCAC
>Ga0208694_1005606_pt1 | contig 10568 bp, 7 predicted proteins | sample AD_UKC078_MetaG_FD_184442 | JGI IMG/M metagenome (GOLD analysis project Ga0208694, IMG submission 184442) | Active sludge microbial communities of municipal wastewater-treating anaerobic digesters from USA - AD_UKC078_MetaG (SPAdes) (version 2) | ecosystem: Engineered > Bioreactor > Anaerobic >...
TGCTCTCCTGCCACGCTTTTGTTTTCAAGAATAGTGTAGACATGGTGACTCCTCAGTATCTGATAGTACTCTATTTCACCGAACCGAGCACCCCTTCAACGAAGCGTTTCTGCTGGGTGAAGAAGAGGATCATGGTCGGGAGTGTCGTGATGGTGACCGAAAGCATCAAGATGCCGTAGTCAGTCGTATAGCCGGCGGTCAGGCCGGTGATGAGCAGGGGCATCGTCTGGCTATCCTGACTTTGCATGATGATCAACGGCCACAGATAGTTGTTCCATGCGCTCATGAAGGTGACGATGGCGGCGGCGGCGAAGGTCGGTGCCATGATGGGCACATAGATTCTAAAGAAGATGCCGAATTCACCCAACCCGTCTACGCGTGCAGCCTGCACCGTCTCGATGGGGAAGGACTCACTGCTCTGGCGGAAGAAGAAAATCAAAAAGGCGGTCGAGATGGTGGGAAGGATGAACCCTGCCGTCGTATCGAGGAGCCTCAGTGTGCTGAACATCCGAAAGAGCGGCACCATGATGGTGGCGAAGGGCACCATCATGGAGAGCAGCAGGAGACTCATCAGGGTATCCTTGCCTTTCTCTCGGTAGATCTGAAAACCATAGCCGGCCAATGAGCAGACAAAGAGACTTGCAAGGGTGTTCACCGTCGCATTGCGCAGGGAGTTCCAGAACGCTCTGCCAAGGTGGACCGTTTGGGTGAGTTTGCGGATGTTTGCCCAGAGGTTGGTCCCGAAGAAGAGCCGTCCCTTGATGATGTCGACACTGCTGTTCGTCGCGCCGACGATCATGAAGTAGAAGGGAAAGGCCGAGCAGAAACAGACGATGATCAAAAAAACGTACTTGAGGATATCCATGCCCTTGATGCGTTTCATCGCTTGCCTCCTGCCTTGATCTGGATGAAGGAGAGGATGGCCACCATCACGAGAATTGCATAGCTGACCGCCGCTGCATACCCGAACTGCGGGTTATAGATAAACGAGAGGTTGTAGATGTACTGGCTGATGGAGAGCGTGGCGATGCCCGGCCCCCCGTTGGTAATGTTGCGCACCTCATCGAAGAGCTGCAGCGTCCCGTTGGTCGACATGATCGTCGTCAACAGGATGACGGGCTTGAGCAACGGGATCGTGATCATGAAAAACTGCCGCGACGATGAGGCTCCGTCGATACGGGCAGACTCGTAGATGCTGCGATCGATCATCTGCAGGCCGGCGAGGTAGAAGACGGTGTTGTATCCGGTCCACCGCCAGGTAATGGTCAAAATAATGACGAATTTCGCCCATACGGGGTGGGTCAGCCAGCTGAGCGGACTCTTGAGGATACCCAATGCCATCAACGCGTTGTTGGCAAGTCCGTCAATGGAGAAGAAGGATTTGAAGATCATCGCCGAGCTGACGAGACTGGTGGCACAGGGAAGGAAGATGAAGGTGCGAAAGATCGACTTGCCCTTCAACTTGGGATCGTTGAGCAGGGTGGCGAGAACGAGGGCCGCCATGAGCATGATGGGCACTTGGATCACCAGATAGGTGATCACATTGCCCACTGAGGTGAGGAACATCTCATCTTGAAAGAGCCGTGCGTAGTTCCGCAGCCCTGCATACTTGAGATTATTCCCCCTCCCCGACTGCAGGGACAACAGAAAGGCACTGACCATCGGATAGAAGTTCAGGACGAAGATGAACACCGTAGCGGGGATGACGAAAAGCCAGCCAACTCTATTGATTCTCTTTGTCAACGTTCTCTGTGCCATGTATCCCCCTTATAGCATAGGAATAGCAACCGTTGCCACCGAAAACCGGTGGCAACGGTACTCGTAACAGTGCCCTACTCCATCATCAAGAATTCAACGCTCTTCTGAGCGGTAGCAAGGGCAGTATCGATATCTCCCCCCTGCATGACATCACTGAGCGCGCGGGCCACAGCATCACGGGCTTCGTAGTTGAAGACGCCGTACTTTACGTTGGGCACCTTGCCTGCATAGGAGACGAGGTCCTCGTAGATGGGCTGTCCGCCAAAGAATTCAATCGGCATGGAGTACACCGATGACGAAGCGGCCGGCAACCAAGTTGCGATCGCACCGCTGGTGGGAAGGATCGTTTCATACAGCTCGATACTTCCACCGAAGGTCTGGGCCAAGAAGTCTATGGCGACATCGGGGTGCTTGGAGTTTGCCATCACCATCCAGCCTGAACCGCCCTGGCTTGAGTAGTTCACCGAGGAGGGAATCTTGCCCAGCTTGGGGGTGTTGGTGACTGCCCAATTCCCACTCTGACTCTTTTCCGCCTGGATCGACCCACTGATCCAGCAGCCGTTGATCGTCGAGGCGACCGTGCCATTGTTCAGCGTGGCGATGTAGGCGTTCCAGTCGGGAACGAGGAGACATACCCCGCTCTCCACCATCTCCTTGGTCAACCTGAGCGCCTCCTTGAGCACTGGGTTGTCCTTGATGTACGCCTTGCCTTGGCTGTCGAACATCCACGTCCCGGCGCTCTGCAGCATGATCATCATGAAGTCCGGCTCATTCGCCACCGTCGAGATCAACGGGATGCCGGTTTTCTGCTTGACAATCTTGCCCAATTCAATGAAGCGCTCCCACGTGATGTCGGTGAAATCGCCAACGCTCAAACCCGCTCTTGCGATGATGTCACGGCGGATGAACGTACCGGTGGCCCCGTTGTCAAACGGAACACCGTAGTTCTTGCCGTCGACGGTCCCTACATCAACCTTGAACTGTGCGAACTGGGAGAGATCCATTTTGCCAGTAAGTGACACAAATGCGTCAGGATACGTCATCACGTTCTTCTGGATGGCGTTGTCCTGCATCAGGATGATATCGGGCAAGTTCCCCGTTGCCTTCGCACTGAGGCTGGTGATCAGCTTCTGCTGCAGGTCATCCCACGGCGTCTCAACGACGTTGATCGTCACATTCGGACGGATCCCTGCATAGACTTTGGCCGCTTCATTCATCGCATAGATGTTGAAGGTCGGATCCCAACACCACACCGTCAGGGTAACCGGAGCATCAGGATCGGTCGTTACCGGCTTCACTTCGCCTTTACCCGCACCAAAGACCGCGGTCATCACCAAAAGCAGTGTGAGAGCGATGTACAAAGTTCTCTTCATAGGTATTTCCTCCTGTTTTGTAGGATCGTTAACAATCCGTTGATTGTATGGTAGGAGCTGTCCTTCACGGGCACAAGTTACAGGAATACCGGGTTTTTCAGAATATTTCATCACAGGTGAGTACAAAAGTACTCACTTCCCGGTACCCCCTCCTTCCCAAGAAATCATTACAGATATATCAAGGGACAGACAGGAAAGCTACCAAAAAGACCACACTGGTATTTCACTCAGATCCACTTGTATGCTATTCCTGCTAAATCAAATACTATATGAACTTACCAGACAGGAAAATCATCAATTTCAGAAATATTGCTTGCTAATACCTTATGACAGAGCTTACGATATGTCTAACAAAACAAAAGGCGGCATGACATGCGAAAGATCAAATTCACTCTTGTGGTAGGCTTGGTTTTCCTGATGGTGGCCATGTTTGTGGGGTGTGACCCAAGCTTGGGAGGAACAGAAGAGCCTGCACGGTATTTCACACTCCAACTCTTAGAGCCTGGAACCGATACGGTGCTGCATACATTCAACCTTACGCTAACCGTTCCCAATTATGGGTATGCCTCAACTATGAGACGTGACTTTTGCACCCGTTTCTACTATTAACTCTCCACCACCGGTTTCCTTGGCCTTCCCCGCTTCCTGGGGCCGACCTTCTTGCTCTCGTATCCCGGGGCGCATCCCTTGGGGACCTCGAATCCAAAGGCTTCGCAAATGGTCAGCTGGTCTCCGACAAAGGGAGTGATTTGCTTCGCTCTTCCCTTTCGCTCGATGCATCGTATCGACCTCATCTCATCCAGCACCTCGATGCTGGTGGTGCAAGTCTTGGTCAATGACCTCTTCCATACCTCGGTCACTTTGCTGGAGAGGATCAGGGAGCAGAAGAGGATGAAAAGCCTGCCGGTCTTCCCGTCCTCGGACCAGTTGCGTTGGCGGTTGGCCATCATCAGGCTCTTCATCTGGTTGAAGTACTTCTCCTGCTCATCCCTCATGCAGTAGGTGGCAAATACCTGCATGGCATCCATGTCCAGCTTATGGGTCACCAGGGAGAAGAATCCCAAGGTCTTCAGCTTCGCCTCGATCTTCTTCTCATTCCGTTCGTAGGAGACAAGCGATCCGTCAACTGGTTTGAAATGGAGCGTGTAATACCTGCATCGCTTCTTGAGATCCGCATGGCCATTGACCGGCACGGTACCCAGTACCGACTGCAGCTCCTCTTCCATATCATAGAGATCTGCATCAAGGGATGCTGACTGTTCACTTCGCAGAAGGGAGTCGAAGTATAGGTTCACCATGAGCCGGTCGGCTTTCACAACTTTTTTTCTCTCGGTCTCTATCTCGTATTCTACTCTCCTTTGCAGGTGGTACAGCCCTGTCAGCCGGTCATAGCGCATCTCCTCCGGCCGTGTGGTAAAAGGGGCAAGCGAGGAGATGATGTCCTTTACATGGCGCTGGCCGACCTTGGTGGCCATGATGAAGGCAACGCCTTTGATGACAAGGAGTTCCAGTGTCTGGATGGTCTCATAGCCACGGTCGGTGACCGTCACGCTGTGGGCCAGGCCCGCATGTTCCAGGTCGGCCCTGATGATATCCACGGTGCGGTGGTCATTGATGTTGCCGGGGAAGGTGTTGTAGTAGACCGGCTCATGCCCATCCAGGGAATACACCACCACCTCCACCGTATTGGGAAGCTTGACCCCCTCCTTGTTCTTCCCCCACCTGATGTTCGCCAATGTGGAGCCGTAGGCGCTTCTGGTGGTGGAGTCCAATGCCAGGAAATCACTTTTCCCTACCCGGGAAAGCCTTTGGCGGATGAGTGCCATGCGGTGCCCCTCGCCGATGGCCTGGGTCAGGCGGGTGATCGCCGACGGGCTCAGTGCCCTATTCGAAGGGGCCTTGACTATCCGTTGCCACCGCTCCACCCGGTTGTAATTGTCCCCGGTGACATAGGGGAAGATGGCGAGGGTCAGCACATCATCGACAAGGGCCTTGTTGCCCTCGAAGACCTCTTCAAGATCCCGCCTGAGGCCGGTCTGCTTCGCCACTTGCTCAAGGAGCCAGATATCACCATAGAGCCGGGACATGTCCTCCTCAGAGGAGGCGGGTCTCCCCGGACCTGGATGGATCATTGATTCTGCCTTCTCGAGATTCCACCCTGAAGGAAAGACCAACCGGGAGCGGAACGCCTCATCGGCATAGATGTACTGATGGTTGGGGATGAAGGTGCCCCCTTCATCAACCGATCCCAGACGGACGGAGTGATACCGTCTCTTGCCGTTTTCAGAGAACCCATCGAAGATTTGGGCGCGGGCATATCGATACCCCTTGTCCAGGTGCAGCGTGACATTGATGGACCCATCGGTGCGTACTGGTCGAGCCATGAACCCCTCCTCCAATATAGTATATTATACTATTTATTAGAGAGGATTGTCAACGGCTTTTATTCTGATAGCACAACGAATTAACTGCAAATAGAGGGATTAATAGTAGAAAGGAGTGCAAAAGTCACGAACCAAGGCCCGATGGCAAGGCAAATCAGCCAATGACTGCGAAATTTGATGACTTGTTGGATCTACGAGACAAGAGAAATGCTCGTAGTTAGAATATTCGCCCGGGAGCTATAGATTAATCCTTCCATAACCTATTCTAGCCTGAATTTCGTAGATTTATTTGATCAATGAGAGGTTTTAGTAATGTAAGCCTTCTTTTCATTTCATTAATCGAGAGTTTATTTCTTGATGGGTGAAACCATTTTACCGCGATGGCCTTGCATGATTGTGCTTGATATTGATAGTTAAACTCGTAGGCAAATGGAATATTATTGACAGGTGTATTAAATTTTTGTTGCATAATTGTTGAGAGTCTTGCTAATTGCTGTTCGCCGGATTGGCAGCAAAATACCACATCTGGTTTGCATGAAATAATTTGACGCTGAAGATTCTCAGCATCATTTTTAGCATAATTATCCAAATCAAAATCTACAGATTGCTTTTCCCCTTCATCCCTTTTTTTTACATTTATATAGCCCAACCCATCAACTTTATATTCATCCTTTTGTGGAACTTTTTCCCAGAACTCCTCGGTAATAAGATAGTGAAATGTTCTGCAAATATTAGGTGCCCAACTTTTTGATGAATTATTTTTATGAGGTACTATAAAGTAATCGTTTTCAATTTCATCGACAAGGCTCCAAGAGCCTTTATTGCGATTTTCTTTCATCAGGAAAATTACGCGAGGCCTATTTTTAACAAACATTGATTTTGGTGTAATTACCCCGTCGGGAGAATATTCATCACCATAACTCCTTTTAAAAATCTCTCTTATCGCTTTTGCTTCTTGGATATAGAAATCATATTCCGATTGAATGAATTCGTAGCTCATATCACACCCCCTCCTAGGTAAAATTGGTAAATAGACAAATTGCTATAGTGCTCATTAAAAAGCCCGAACAGGACGGACCCTGACCGTATTCTTGCGAGGGATCTTGTTCGATCCAGTAGCACTGAAGCCCTGATACCACGCGAAACCGCTGCTATCCTCAGAAGAACTCCAGTAGGCACCACCATCACGAAAACCTCCTAAACCTTGTTTATATAAGTTTTCATACATCATATCTAATTCATCTTTACTTGGAAGGAACCAGTCACTATACCCTCCCCCACTATAATCCTTTGCAGTTTTTGCTGCATAAAAACTCTTTTCCGTTCCACTTTCAGCCGAGTACGCCTCATCCCCCATTGCAGCTACCAACGCATCTGTATTGGCTTTACCGCTTCCTATTCCATCATTTGTTCCTACTAATTCATTTTCTCCGTTTGGACGGTAGTAGCCATAGGGTTTTCTAGGATCGTATAGTTCGGTTTCGGATTGATCGTTTCCTTCCCAGTTAGGATCAATTTCTATATACCAACCCGCTGGGGCTGCTTCAAGGTAGCGCCAGCCATCGCTGTATTCTCCCTTATCATAGAAGATATATCCACCAGCTGGTCCCAACGGCGCATTCCACTTGGCATATAAGATCGTGTCTGACGCTATTTTGTCAGTCGAGAAATCCCATTCGTCCGTCAAACGTGCCTGCTTGTACCAACCGACGAAGGTAAAGCCGGTTTTGCTTGGATCAGCTGGCTTTGTTATCTTGGAGTCATATTTAACATCAGTTAGTGCGGATACAACATTCCCGCCATTGCTTTCAAAACTTACTGTGTAGGTATTAATAATATATTGTGCCGTTATTGTTAAATCAGAAGTCACATTCGTAAATGCTCTATCCCAGCCAGTGAAAGTGTGACCGGTTCTAGTAATGTCAGATGGTGCTATCGCATATCTGCCATGATTTACTTTTTGAGTATCCAACACTTTTCCATCATAGTCCTTAAACGTAACCAAGTAGGTATTAATATTCCATTTCGCATATAGGGTATGGTTATAAGCAGTGTCCACTACCGTGTTGCTCTCCACCTTGGACCCACCACCATCAGCCTTGGTATACCATCCATCAAGTGTATGTCCAACCTTAGTAGCACTTGGCAACGTCCCATATACTTGCCCGAAAGTCACTGATTTGTCTTCTGTAGAAGAAGCTGTACCACCATCTGGATCAAAGCTTACAGCATATTTGTTCGCAATCCATTTGGCATAAAGAGTGTGGCTGGAGGCAGTGTTCACTACCGTACTATTCTCTACCTTGGATCCAGCACCATCGGCTTTGGTGTACCATCCATCAAATGTATAGCCAGTCTTCGTAGCACTTGCCAGCGTTCCATATGTCTGGTTATAGGTCACCGAACTTTTGGTCGGAGAGGAAGTTCCACCAGTGGCTTCATACGTTACCTCGTACTCATTTGCGGCCCACTTAGCATACAAGGTTGTGTTTGACGTTACTTTGTCATTTGAAAAATCCCATCCGTCCGTTAGGTCTGCCTGTTTGTTCCAGCTAGCGAAGGTATAACCGGTTCTGTTTGGGTCAGCTGGCTTAGTTATCGCTGCATCATACCTCACCCCTGTTATGGAGCTTACTGTGGAGCCTCCACCAGAGTCAAAGCTTACCGTATACGTCTCTCTGTCATAGTAGAGCTTCAGCACCAACGACCCATCGGCTGCTATCGTACCACTCGCCACTCGTGAACTATGCGTCTTGCTCTCTCTGAACCCCGTGTAGCTCTTCGCTCCAGCCGTCGCTGTCGCCCCGGTAGTCCCTGATAGGCTATCCGTGTCTACTTTCGTGTAATCATCCCCGCTGACAGCTTGCTGATAGTGCTCCACCTTGTAAGCCGTATCCGTACGTGCAGCCCACTTGGCGTACAGGGTCACTGCTTCATCGTTGGTATAGACTGCTCCTGAATTATATTCAGTGCCTGATCCATCGGATTTGGTGTTCCACTTCAAGAATGTATATCCAGTACGCACCAGTTCTCCAGTATTGCCTTGGATTACAAGATTCTCACCATGAGTTTTTTCTTGAACAGCAGGAACACTACCCCCAGTCGCACCATTGGCATCGTAAGTGATGTCATATTTCCCCGCTTTCCATTTGGCATACAGTGTATGATTGGCAGCTATTTTGACCACCGTATCACTTTCTATCTTGAATCCAGCACCATTGGCCTCAGTATGCCACCCACTGAACGAATATCCTGTTTTGGTTACAACAGGTAACGACCCATAAGCCTGGTCGTAGGTCACTGACCTCTTTGCTGGAGAAGGAGTACCTCCATAGGTCTCATACGTTACCTCATACTGGTTCACCTTCCACTTTGCAAATAAAATGGCATCAGCATTGGCCGTGTAGCTTGCTTTTACAGCATAGTTAGTTCCCGATCCATCAGATTTAGTGTTCCACCCATCAAATTGATATCCCGTACGAACGAGGTTACTAGAATTCTCACTCAGCACAAGATTGACATTGTATTTTTTTTCTTGGGCAGCGGGAACAGAACCACTAGTTGCACCATTGGAGTCATAGGCAATCGTAAACGTATCTATAATCCACTTCGCATACAGCGTCGCTGATGCTTCTGCGCAATAGCTTGCTCCTGGACTATAATCAGTACCTGACCCATCGGATTTGGTGTTCCACCCAGAAAATGTGTATCCGAGACGTTCAAGATTTCCTGTGTTAGCCTTCACAGTGATTTCTGTACCGTGGGGTACTTTATGCGATGTGGGAACAGTGCCTTTTGTTGCGCTATTTGAGTTATAAGTGATGGTATAATCATCCTTGGTCCACTTGGCATGCAGCGTGTGGTTTCCAGCTATGTTAACCAACGTACTGCTTTCAATCTTCAATCCACCGCCAGTGGCTTCAGTGTACCACCCATCAAACCTATGCCCAGTCTTTGTAACACTTGGCAACGCCCCGTATGCCTGAGCGTAGGTTACCGATTTATCAGGGGAGGAAACAGTACCACCATCCGGGTCAAAGGTCACGGTATATTTGTTCGCAATCCATTTGGCATACAACGTAGTCGTTGCATCGGTGCTATAGCTGGTTCCAGGGGAATAACCAACCCCAGTCCCATCAGCCTTTGTATTCCAACCGGAAAATGTATATCCAGTTCGCTCCAACCCTCCCGTGTTGGCCCTTACGACAAGGTCAACACCATGTATCTTTTCTTGGGAATTGGGTACAAATCCTGCGGTTGCATCATTGGCGTCATATGTAATGATATAATTGTCCTTGATCCATTTTGCATGGAGTGTCGCTGATGCATCGATGCTATAAACAGCGTTAGGGGCATAGTCGACTCCAGAGCCATCAGCTTTTGTATTCCATCCTAAGAAGGTATAATCAGTACGCACGAGATTCCCAGCATTGCTTTCCACTGTTAAGTCTGTGCCATGAATTTTTGTCTGTGGATCCGGTGCCTTACCTCCAGTTGCCTCGTTAGGATCATAAGTGATTGTGTAGCTCTCAGTTGCCCATTTCGCATATAATGTGATGTTCGAAGACACTTTATCGTGGGTGAAATTCCATTTATTGATTCCTTCTTTTTCTTTGAACCAACCGAGGAAAACATATCCAGTTCGAGTTGGTGATATAGGTTCACCCACTCTCAAGCCCTTTGCGACATCTACGGAGTTTATCGAACTTCCACCTTGGCTATCAAAATTGACCCTATAAGGTTCTATGCCTTCCGAACAGGAAATCAAAAATATAAGAGCAATTGTCGTCAATGCTATTAGAAAGAATCTGTTTTTCATCCAACCCATCCTTATATTATTTTTGAGCAGGACACCCAGTAGCTGACAGTGATTAATTCTACCTTCTAACCTATCCAAATGCAATCGCTAGTGTCCAGTAGTGTTCGCAATTTCTAGGCCGGTCATAAGAGCTTCCACCAGCTAAGCCGCCTTACTTAATATAATCTGCTTCTGTTCTGTTAAAGCCTGGACACTGATATAAGCCCTCCTGACTTTCTGACTTCCCCCTACCAA
>Ga0208694_1005621_pt1 | contig 10544 bp, 10 predicted proteins | sample AD_UKC078_MetaG_FD_184442 | JGI IMG/M metagenome (GOLD analysis project Ga0208694, IMG submission 184442) | Active sludge microbial communities of municipal wastewater-treating anaerobic digesters from USA - AD_UKC078_MetaG (SPAdes) (version 2) | ecosystem: Engineered > Bioreactor > Anaerobic >...
CAATTTCTTTTTCTCCACCAGTTGATTTTTTAACATCTATTATTAAGATTCCATTTTGGTTTAATTTATCGTAAACTGAATCTAGGTATGTAAATACTGGATAATGAAACCCCCAAGAGATAAGAGAAATTACAATATCAAAAGATTCTTTGAAATCTATACTATTGTTGTCATTAGCTTCCTGAATAAAAATATTATCAGAACTAACTCCATTTAATTCTAATACATTCTTAGAAATGTCTAGTGAGTTATAAAAGGAAGCTTTTCTTTTAAAACCATAATATATCTTTTTATTAGTATAAGTTTTATCTATTAGAAATATATTAATATTATTTGAATAATGTTTGCTAATTAAAACATCTATTCCAGCAACACCACAACCAATATCTAGAACAGATTTTGCATCTTCTAAAAAATAATCTTTAATCGTAGAGTATTCAAATTCAATATCTTTATTGTACTCTCTCTTTATTTCTGGACCATAAAAGAATATTTTTAATTCAGTGCTTAAACTATGAAACCAAACAAGCCCTATGTATCTCAATAAAGCAATCGAAGTTAAAAAGTTAAAGAATATATTGTCTTTTAAATAATGCGTTCTTTGAAAAAGGATATATTTTAAAGATTCTTCCGGTAACTTAATATTATTCATATTTTTGTGGACCCTGCCGGATTCGAACCGGCGACCTCCTCATTGCAAATGAGACGCTCTACCAACTGAGCCAAGGGCCCTTATCGTGTGGGCGTGGATGGAATCGAACCATCTACCTCTTCTTTATCAGAGAAGCGTTCTGCCAATGAACTACACGCCCTTTCTCTTTTTTGAAAATACAGCTTCTACTAAGTTATTATTAACTTTTTAAAACTAGCAGAAGTATTTTAATTGAATCAGTATAAACTCCCGAGTTAACAATAATTTTAGAATTTTTTAAAAATTCTTTTCTACGAAAACTGGTAATCCCAAATATCTCCAAATGATGGTGTTGCTCCTTGCTTCACCCCTTTAATATTTTCTTTAATCCATTTCTCGCTAGCAAAGCTATTTCTTACCAACTACCTACCAGAACCCAAGACAAACGTCTTTCCTACCCCCAAAGGTTTAACTTTCAAACTCTTTAACTTTGTTAATTACTGTATAAATAAACCTTACGATACTCAATAACCTCACACTTAAGATTAAACTTATCTAAAAAGTTTATCTTCTTGGGTGTTTTCATAACAAAAATATACTAGCAAAAATTAAAGATTTTAGCAATAAAAAATCCCCATAAATGGGGATAGTTTAAAGATAATCTTTTTTGAGCTGTCTCGAGGTTAGAGTTAAAGTGCCTAACCAACACCTTTGATTAGTTTAAGAATTCTCATAAACTAATCAAAATCGACTCTTTTGCAAAAATTAATTAATCCACGGACAGCTTCCGCTACCCGTGCCTTGTTACGACTTAGTCCCTCTCATTGAGCCTACCGTGATACCCTTACGGGTGCTTAGGGCATTCCCAACTCGCTTGACTTGACGGGCGGTGAGTACAAGGCTCAGGAACATATTCATCGCCACATAGCTGATTGGCGATTACTAGCGATTCCGGCTTCATGAGGTCGAATTGCAGACCTCAATCCGAACTGGGATCGGGTTTGGTGGGATTAGCTCCCTCTTGCGAGATAGCAACCCATTGTCCCGACCATTGTATCATGTGTGCGGCCCAGAGCGTCAAAGGGCCATGCTGATTTGGCGTCATCCTCACCTTCCTCCCAATTATCTCGGGCAGTCCTCTATGACACGTAAAACATAGAGTGAGGGTTGCGCATGTTACCGCATTTAAGCGTGCACTTCACAGCACATGCTGACGACAACCATGCAGCACCTGTTCACTTGTCCCGTGAAGGAGGTTTCTACTTTCATAGAAATTTCAAGTGAATTTCAAGCCCTGGTAAGGTTTCTCGTTTATCGTCGAATTAAGCCACATGATCCACCGCTTGTGTGAGCCCCCGTCTATTCCTTTGAGTTTTAGCCTTGCGGCCGTACTTCCCAGGCGGGATACTTAACGCGTTAGCTTCGCCACTTGAAGGGTCGACACTTCAAATAGCTAGTATCCATCGTTTACAGCATGGAATACCGAGGTATCTAATCTCGTTCTCTACCCATGCTTTCGTTCCTCAGCGTCAGGATCGTCCCAGTTAACTGCCTTCGCTTTTGGTGTTCCGGTCAATATCAACGGATTTTACCCCTACACTGACCGTTCCGTTAACCTCTAACGTCCTCTAGTTTGAAAGTATCTGTAGCAGTCTCAAGGTTGAGCCCTGAGGATTTAACCAAAGACTTTTCAAACCGCCTACGAACTCTTTACGCCCAATAAATCCGGATAACGCTTGAGGGTTCTGTATTACCGCTGCTGCTGGCACAGAATTAGCACCCCCTTATTCATAAGGTACCGTCAATCCGAAGACTTCTTCCCTTATAAAAGCTTTTTACACCCCGAAGGGCTTCTTCAAGCACGCGGCGTCGCAGGATCAGGGTTTCCCCCATTGTCCAATATTCTCGACTGCAGCCTCCCGTAGGAGTAGGGCCCGTGTCTCAGTGCCCTTGTTGGCGATCAGGCTCTAACCTCGCCTACCCGTCATAGCCTTGGTGCGCTTTTATCACACCAACAAGCTGATAGGCCGCGGGCTCATCACATTCCGGCATACTTGCGTATACCTTTACTCAATTCTTCTTACGAAGATTTGAGACTATCGGGAATTAGCCGATCTTTCAACCGATTATGCCCGTGAATGGGGTTGATTACCCACGTGTTACTAACCCATTTGCCATGCCACTAAAAGTAGCATTCGACTTGCATGCCTTATCCACGCCGCCAGCGTTCATCCTGAGCTAGGATCAAACTCTCTAAAAAAAATTCCTTTCGAAACAGCTCAAAAAAAATTACCTTACTTTAATTATCAATGTTCTCTCTTTTTACAAAAACAAACGCAGGAATAATTATCCTGAATTATAATCCTATGCTAGAAACTATATTAAATTATATAGCGTATACTATATCATATACAATACCTGTATAATCTTTTTGTTCAAATTTGTCAAGCTTGAGCCGACAGGGTGATTTGAACACCCGACCTACTGTTTACAAAACAGTTGCTCTACCGCTGAGCTATGTCGGCAAATTAATTTTCCTTACTATTCCTTTTCCTAATGTAGTAAAGATGATCAGCTATTCTTTTTTCAAAACGCAAAATTAAAACTCGAATTCGGGAAAGTATTCTTTGATAAATATTGATCCAAGAAAACTCCGAAACAAATCTACTATTTTTAAAACCTAATATTTTCTTTTTAAAAAAATTAGCATCTTTAGTTTGATAAACTTCTGAATTAATACTACACAACTGAGGAACTTTTTTTAAAAAAAGAACAATAATCGCTAAAGAACTAACTAATAGAAAAAAGAAAAATATTTGCTGAATAATCATAATGAATATCTTGTAAACCTGGCTATTGTAATATTCTCTCCGGTTTTAGCGATACACTCTTTTACTATTTCATCAATAGTTTTAGAGTCATCTTTGATCCAAGGTTGTAACATCAAAGAAACTTCTTTTTTGTAATTATCAACTTTGCCTTGAACCATCTTCTCTATTATATCGTTGGGTTTACCACTATTCTTAGCCTGCTCTATAAAAATTAATTTTTCTTTTTCTAAAACATCAGCTGGAATATCGTCTGCCTTAACAAACATCGGATTCATAGCAGCTATTTGAAGACAAATCTCTTTTAATAAGTTTTGGAAGTCTTCAGATTTTGCTACAAAATCAGATTCACATCTTACATCCAACAAAACACCAATCTTTCCGTTTTGATGAATGTATGATGCTATTCTCCCCTCTCCTGTAATTCTCTCTGACTTTTTGGCAGCCATAACCTGACCCCTTTTTCTTAAAATTTCTTTAGCAACTTCAATGTCTCCACCAGCCTCTTCACAAGCCTTTTTGCATTCCATTAAAGATATACCTGTTTCTTCACGAAGTTTTTTTACATTGTCTAAATCGCTCATATATTATTTTTTTAAAGATAAAACTTTTTCTTTTAAATTATTTAAAATATATGAAACTGAAGATACCGCATCGTCATTAGCAGGTATAATATAATTAGCTAACTCAGGATTAACATTAGTATCAGCAATAGCTACAATTTTAATATTTTTATCTAGGGCTTCTTTGACAGCTAAATAGTCTTTTTCCATATCTAAAACAAAAACAACATCGGGAAACTTAGACAAACTCTTTAGACCTTCAAACTTTTTTTTCAAAGATTCTATTTCTCTAGAAATATCTAACTGCTCTTTTTTAGTATACTTTTCTAACGAACCATCTTCTTTTTGTTTTTCTAAATCTTTTAAGTAATCCACTCTCTTTTTAATATTATCAAAATTAGTAAGAGTTCCTCCAAGCCATCTCTCAGTAACATAAGCGAAATTACATTTTTCGGCAAAACTTTTAACAATATCTTTAAATTGAACTTTTGTTCCTACAACTAAAACCTTTCCATCTTTAGAGACTACATCTAGTAAAAAATCAAAAGCTTCTTTCATCTTTTCTTCTGTTTTAGAGACATCTATAATATTCACACCACCCCTTACACCATAAATATATGGCTCCATTTTAGGATGCTTCTTATTCTTTTTGTGACCAAAATGTAAACCAGCCTCAATCATCTTCTCGGCTTCTATTTTATTTGAATCAATTTCTTCTTTTAAAATCATATTGTTAATTACTTAATAGTGTCATTAATTTAACATTATTTCAAAATTAAATCAAGACCAGTTTGCCACAATAATAGAAATATGCTAACTAAACTTTGGAGGTTATTATGAAAAGAACTTTAAAAATCGTCACACTTAAAAGTAATGACGTTATGGAAGCCTGGGTCAGGCTTGTAAAGTATTGCCTACAAAACGAAGCCCCGATTGTTTTTGGAGATGAAAACGATCCAAAAAGAATTGGAGCAGAGATTTGCTCTAGAGTAGTTTTGGAAAAGAACGCCGTAGAACAATTGCTTAATGGAGTAGCTCTAGGAAACGATCCGCGCTGCCCATTTGGCAAGAATGCTATTCAGGCATATATTAACGAATATACGCTTGAATACATTGAGGAACAATCAAAACTCCCGATAGGACATAATAAGAAGTTTTCGTATACATATTACGATAGACTTCGTAGATATCCAGTCGGTAGCGAAGTGATTGACCAAATCGCTGCCCTAAGAGACAACGTGGGACGACAAGTTAAATCCGGAATCTTTTCAAATCGCCATCAGGCGATAACATGGATACCAGAGATTGACATAATGTCTTCCGAGCCACCATGCCTACAAAGAATATGGGTATCTCTAGTAGATGTCAAAGCCATCGAGATTCATCTCGACTGGCGATCCAGAGACCTTCACGATGCCTGGCTTGTAAACTTAATTGCAATTATAAATATGTTGCACCGAGACATTGCGAAGCCAAACAATTGCGAAATCGTAAGAGTTGTTGACTCTTGTGATTCACTACATATCTACGCAGGACAAATGGACAAAGCTAAAACATTACTGGCATAAAGGGGGGTATTAAACAAAATACCCTTTTTTAATTCTAAGCTTGATTTTTTAATTAAATCTGATATTATCAAAAAATAAAGAATAAAATATAAAAAATGAAAAAAGAAATTCATCCAAAGTACTTTAAAGATTCAAAAGTTACTTGTTCTTGTGGCAACACATTTACAGTTGGATCAACACAAGAATCAATTAATACAGAGATTTGTTCTGCTTGTCACCCATTCTATACCGGCAAAGAAAAAATTGTTGACTCTATGGGACGAGTAGAAAGATTTAAGAAGAAGCTTGAAAAGAAAGCTAACTTAAGTCAAAAGAAATCCTAATGAATTTTGATATAGAACCTCTGAAAAAAGAATATGAGAAAATACTACAAGAAATCAGCAACCCTGATGTAATTTCTGATTGGGAACATTTTGAAATCATATCTAAAAGAAAGAAAAGATTAGAAATAATATTTGAAAAGAACGAAGAATTGAATAGATTAGAAAGACAAGAAAAAGAAAACACAAATATATTATCTTCGGAAGAAGAAGATACTGAACTAATACAATTAGCCGAAAGTGAGCTAGCTATAGTTTCGGCTGAAAAAGAAAAACTAAGAAAACACATCAAAAGCTTAATTGAAAATATTGATAAAGAAGAACCAATCATCAAAGAAGGCCCGGTAATTGTAGAAATAAGAGCTGGTACAGGAGGAGAAGAGGCGGCTCTTTTCGCTGAGAATCTTTTTAGAATGTATTCTCGCTATGCTCAAACTAAAGGATGGGAATTAAACATACTAAACTCTAATAGAACCGAATTAGGTGGATTAAAAGAAATTATCTTTGAGCTTAAAAATGGAGATGTTTATTCTTTTATGAAATATGAAGGAGGGGTTCACCGAGTACAAAGAATTCCCGAAACTGAAAAAGGAGGAAGAATACACACATCTACCGCATCGGTAATTGTAATGCTTAAACCAAAAAAGGGTAAAATTAAAATTGTTCCAGCTGAACTAAAAATTGACACTTATAAAGCATCTGGTCCAGGAGGTCAAAATGTTAATAAAAGGGAAAGTGCTATTAGAATTACCCACCTACCAACAAATACTGTTGTTACTTCTCAAACTGAACGAAACCTGGCCCAAAACAAAGAAAATGCTATGGCGATTTTAGAAGCTAAGATATTAGAAAGTATAGAAAAGGAACAAGAAGAAAAAACTAAAAAAGAAAGAAAAGAACAAGTCTCTAGTAGTAACCGACCAGAGAAGATAAGAACATATAATTTTCCTCAAGATAGAATAACTGATCATAGAATATCAAAAAACTGGAGTAATATTGAAAAAATAATGGACGGGAATCTTGATCCCGTCATAGAAGAGCTACAAAAAAAACTAAATTAAAGTTAATACTTTAACATTTTATCAATATCTTTTTGAATTGCATCGGCCCGAGCCAAAACCTGATCTGCATAAAAATAGTATGCAGAATTTGTCGTACTTCCTGAAAAATAAATCATAGCCGCTTTCCATTCTCCCGCTATTGTTTTTGCTTTTGCTCCAGAATCAGCTAACAAAATACCCGATGCTAAGAAAGAATCATTAATCATCCAGGGATTTGCTGGTCTTCCCAATAAAGTTTGCAGTCTGCCACGATACAATTCCCATGTTGATGGAATAAACTGGGCAGGACCTATTGCTCCACCATAACCAAAACTCATAGGGCAAGAAACTGGTGTTTTGTAAGGGTCAAGATTCAATTCGTTAGCAATAGCTAGTAATTTTGGAAGATCTCTAGTTGGGTGAATTCCATTTGAATATCTTTGTCCTGTAGTAACGTGAACTGAAGCACCCGAGGTGGCATCTGCGATATAGCACTGACCAACATTTTTACCAATATTAGATTCTTGTTGTAAAATTGCCAAAAGAAAAGCTGGCCTTACTCCGGTAAGACCCTCTACCCAGAGAGCAATTTCATAAGCTTCTTCAAAAGTAGGAGCTTCTGATGTTGGTGTTCCGGCAAGTTCAAAAATCCTAGCTCTAATTTCTGCCGCCTGACGTTTTAGTGTTTCTAATTCTTGTTTCTGATTTGCCTCCTTATTTTGAGCGTCTCTTAATAACGCCTCTTGAGTTGCTTGAATTCTTCTAGTTTCTTCAGCTTGTAGGGCCTGTATTCTAGCCATTTTCTCAGTCTCGGTTCTTTTACCATCAAGATTATCTTTTTCTATTTCAAGATTAACTTTTAGTGTTGTAATCTCCCCTAATATATCTCTAGTTTCACTAGATAATATTTCTAAACCAAAAACACTGTTAAAAAAATCACTAATATTGTCTTCCGACAAAAATATCTCTATTGTTGATTTCTTATCTTCCTCGTAAATAGACCTTAAATTGCCACTAAGCCTCCGTCTTAAATCTTCTATCTTAGCAATAGTAGTATTTATTGAACTTTGGGTTTGCTGTATTTGTCCAGTAAGCGTCTTAACTGTGGCTTCGGCTTGCCTAATTTGAGCATTAAGCTGATCTATTCTTTTTTTAATATTACTAACTTCATATTGTAATCTTTCTCTTTCTGCTTGAGTAATAGTAACATCTCTTTCTTGAGCAATAATCTTAGACTCTAATTCAGCTAACTGCTGTTCTAGTTTTGACTTTTCTTGCTCTGCGTTTGTTTGAGCAAAAACAGAAGATAATCCAGTTAAAAGCATACCGACTATTACAAAAACAACTACTATAATTTTGATCTTTTTTTTATCCATTAAATTATTCTTGTTCAGCTTCTTCTTCAACTTCTTCTTTAACTTTCTTTTCTATTTTAGAAACTGCCTCAACGTTTTCTTCCACCGAAACCAACTCTTCTTCTTTCTCTGCTTCAGTTACTAAAGCAATAATTTCTTCAGGATCCTTTAGAATCTCTACGCCCTCAGGAACAATTAAATCTTTAATTGTAACAACATCATCAAAAGTGTTCAATCCTGCTACACTCACTTCTATACTATGAGGTAACTTTTGAGGCAATGCTTTAACATCTACTTCTAGAAAGTTTTTAACTAAAGTACCTCCAAGCTCTTTAACTGCTGGGGCAATTCCAGTAAATGTTATTGGAACAGAAACTTCTACTTTCTTTTCAAGGTTTGGTTGATAAAAATCAACATGAATAAATTCTCCGCTTAAAGGATCTTTTTGAACATCGTGAATCAATGCAAAATAATTAGCACCGTCTTCAGATTCTAAAGAAATCAAAGTACTTTCTCCTGCCTCTGAAAATAATTGACTAAATTCTTTTAAATTAATACTAATATTATTATTCTCAATACCAGGCCCATAAATTACAGCAGGAATATAATCTGGGTTTTTCTCTTCTAATCGTTTTATAAAAGACAATTTCATATTTTTTAATTATTTTCCAATATTGATATACACTGAACTGGACAAGAATCAACAGCATCTTGCATACAACCAAGTTCTTCTAATTCTAGGGCAGAACTATTTAATGTAGCTTTTCCATCTTCAGACATTGTCCAATATTCAGGACAAACTGAAGCACAAAGACCACAACCGACACATGCATCTCTATCATGAATTATTTTTTTCATATATTTATTAATCTATGGCTAGATTAACAAATATTACCAAAAAATCAAGAGCTTCTCCTTTACCCGACTTTCTACATTACTCCTAGACTTATTAAGTAATGAATACGGCGCATATTCACTAGATTTAAGAGATTGTTTTAATCCATCACGCCAAGCCATTCTCAATTCAGTATTAACATTAATCTTGGTTATTCCTAATTTAATAGCTTTTTTAATATCATCATCTTTTACACCTGAACCACCATGTAAAACAAGAAATGGTTTAATTCTAGATACATCTTTCAAAAATTTAAATTTAATCTTTGGAGCTTGAGAATATATTCCATGAACACTACCAAATGGTAATGCAATTAAATCAACATTGGTATTTTTTACAAAACAAACAACGTCTTCTATTGCTACCACATCAACATCTGGCAAATCACACTTATTCATTGCCGATTGCCCAGGAACATAACCCACTTCCCCTTCAACTAAAATTCCTTTTTTATGAGCATAACTAACTACCCGCTTAGTATCTTTAATATTAGCTTCAAAATCCATCTTGGAACCATCAAAATGAACCATATTGTATCCCACGTCGATTGCCTTTTTGACAGTTTCAATATCGCGGCCATGATCTAAATTTAAATAAATCTTAGCTCCTTTTTTTTGATAATAACCAACAAGTGTTGCCGCCTCAGCCATACCAAAAAATGTTGCCTCTTTTACAGAAGTTCCCACTATTACTGGAATATTTAAACTAACCGAAGATGAAAGAATCGCCTGCAATTGATCTAGTGTAGAGAAATTAAATTGACCAATAGCTTTTTTATCTTTTCTTGCTTTTTGTAAGTGCCTTTTTAAACTCATAGCATTTGAATCTTTATTTTTCTATACTCATCATTTCTATTAATAATTCCGTTCTTAGCTCCCCATTTTGTTAAACATGAAGTTGCGTTTGCCGAACCAAACTGAATAGCTTTTAAAATATCACCTGAAATTATATACTCAGAAACAAAGCCAGCTGCAAAAGAATCGCCTGCTCCGGTTCTATCAACTACTTTTGATTTTAATATACCACATTCATATTTTCGCTTGCCATCAAAAGCCAACAACCCTTTAGATCCTTTAGTCATAACAAATATTCCAGAATAAAAATTAGATATATAATTAAATATTTCTTCTTCTTTCTCATAAGGAATACCAGACAACAAAGAAGACTCTTCTTTATTTAATATTAAAATATTAGTTTTGGACAATATCTTTTCTAGCTTCTTTTTGGGTAAATTAAGTTGACTTTGGCCCATATTAACAGCCACCTTTATTCCTCTTTTCCAGGCATAATTAACCAAATATTCAAATGATTTTGACAGAGGAGAGAGATAAAAATATTTTGCAG
>Ga0208694_1005625_pt1 | contig 10538 bp, 5 predicted proteins | sample AD_UKC078_MetaG_FD_184442 | JGI IMG/M metagenome (GOLD analysis project Ga0208694, IMG submission 184442) | Active sludge microbial communities of municipal wastewater-treating anaerobic digesters from USA - AD_UKC078_MetaG (SPAdes) (version 2) | ecosystem: Engineered > Bioreactor > Anaerobic >...
GCATCCCCTGAGACATCGCTCTCGAGCAAGCCACTAAGACTGCCTTCGGCATAGGCAGTTTTGATTATATCATGCACCAGGCAGTCTTTGATTGACATATTTAAAAATCAAACCCCTAAAAGCTGTTAAGATACATGTCGGACGGATTGGTCATGGGCATGGGTGGCGCGGCGTTCACTGGCATAGCATTCCCTGGTCCCACTGGCATATTATTTGGCGTAGGCGGTCTAGCACCGCCGTTCGACTTTGGGGGCTGTGATGCTTTCGGTGCTTTAGCCGGTGCAGGGGCTTTCGGGGCTTTCGGGGCTTTCGGGGCTTTCGGTGCTTTAGGCGCCTTTGGTTTTTTGACTTCTTTTTCGCCTTCAGCAGCAATTTTGTAAAGCTTTAACTCAGCAGCCAACGCGATATCACTGGCCATTTTTTCCATTAGCATTTTAGTAAATTCTCCTTTATTCGTGCAAATCCCCGACAACGCCATAAATCGTTTTAACGTATTCTAACACTGGCGCCTGTCGAATATTGGGCAAACCATTTTCAGCTTCTTCCATGTCAATAGTATAGCCTTTAAAATAATAATTATCAAACGTTTCTGAGTTGTAAATAATTACGCCTTCTCCATCATGCTGCTTTGCCGTTGCGTAAAACAGCTCGCCCATTACAGTGCCTTCGGTATCGAACGCTCGCTGCGTTAGCGCTTCGGCCATATAAGTTTTTATAGCCGTACTGTTGTATTTCTCGAAAATATCCAAGTAGGCAGCGTATACTTGGCCGGGCTTGCCGGCGCTTTCGCTCATACTAGTACAGCCGAAATATGCTTTGTATACTCCGTGAATGGCGTCCGGTTTATATGCAGCATCGTACCATTCGAAATGTTTAAACTTGGTTTCTGCCGTGAGGTATTCGACGTTAGAGCCTTGTACACTGCTTAGTATATTTCCGGAGTTGCCTATCGAATGCGAGACGCTCTCGACTTTAAATATTAGCGGCGTATGCTTGTCAAATAATACTGCACGCTGGCCCGGTATCAATTGCGGAGAGAATGGCATTGTGATAGCAATGCTCGTGTGGGCATTACGTAGTTTGAAATATAAATGCATGGCGAAGTCCCTGTGCTCTTTTGCGTTACGAGACAGGGCTAAATAATTTCCTGGCGACGGCGTGTAAAACGGCCGGCTGCCTATGAATTCTTCGCCTTCGATTATAATCGTCTGCGCTACACGTGATACCGTGTCTTTGTCTGAAGCACTTAGCGCGAAAGACAGCGCGTCAGGGTACATGGCTACGTCTGACTGGGGATTAGCGCGGTTAACGCTGACGTTCCCCTGTGCGTCATAAATAGGCGATTCTAATACGACACGGGTTATTTTATTCCCGAAGCCATCTGAGAACTGCATTGTCATATTTTCTGTTGGGAATATCATGTTGCATGCCGGGACGTCGCTTAGTATTAAATCTGGCTGGACCAGCACTGCACCTTTTGCCAGTCCCGGCACTTCCCAAGCTTCAGAAAAATACATGCCAAGAAGCGTGCTTATCATGCCACTTAGCGGACTTGTCCCGCCGTGCTGCGCTTCTATTACTTGTCTAAGCATTTTAATAAAAATATCTTTCTGCTTGTTACTGCCCCAGCTGGCCACATAATTGGCCCATGCTGCAGGGAATTCATTTATAAATATATCCGGCTGCAGGCGTAGTCGATAGTTATATGCAATATTATAAAAGTCACTAGATCCGTGCATGGCATACGCGACTAGCTTATCAATTACGTCTTTTAGCACGGCCGGATTTTCCAACGATCGTGCCGTGGGCTTTTTGTTGCCTTTAGGATTAGCCATCTCGTTTGGAATATTCTCAGAGGGATTTTTAGCATCTGCCGCTGGCTTTACCAGCGTTTGATCAGAACCGTTTCCACCGCCTTTTTCTGTTGGTGACGGCACTGTCAATCCAGCTTCCTTTTCTGTCGTAGTATTTCCTGGATTTGGTTGGAAATTTGGGGCCGGAGACGCGCCGGTAGAAGCCGCGACTTTGGAAGGCTGCAGGCCCTGCGCGGCCGAAGAGCTCGTCTCGAATTTTAATGCCGATGCCATTATAATATTATTAAATATAGCAGCACGGCCGTAGGCTACAAGCGAATAAGTACGGTTACCGCCGTCGATTGCAATATTTTTAGCATTTACCGTGCCGTAAAATAATAGCTTATACTCTTCGTCGATGCCGGCTTTCTTAAAAAATATATGCAACAAAGCGCCGTTTGGCAGCTTGTTAAATTCTTTGGCCGGGTACATATCAATCGTGGCAGTCGAGATCATGCCTTTGAATTGCACGCTTGCGCCGATAAAGGGCACACGAATGCCTTCGATGTATAATTTAAACTTATAGCCATCGTATGTTACTTGCATTATTTATTTTTTTCTCCCGGCACGGTCTGCCGCGGCCTGTCGTCTACCTGCCTCAAACGAGCTTTTCCAGGCCTCTTCGGTGCGCTTGCCTGTCTCGTTAAGTGCTGCGCCGCCGTCTCTGGTAATCTGTTTAATAGTTCCGTTTATATTTTTAAAATCTTCCTCGTAACCCTGCCCTTTTCTGCCTGCGTTATAGCCAAGAATCTCCACCAACTTCGGAATGGATTTTGATGCATTTCCAAATGCCCTGATTGCCCCTGCTGCGTCTTTTGGCTTATTTTCCCCTTTAAAATTATTAGTAAATTCAGACAATGGCTGTTTTAGCTGGTTATTAAGATCGCGCAAGTCGGCCTTGCCTTTATTAATTAAATCGCGTCCCTGCTGTTCTGCAGTTCCCACTCCGGAAGCAGTGCGTTCCCAGGCTGCATCAAGCTCAGCGTCGGTAAGCCGCCTAGTGTTATCATAGCGTGAGCCAGTACCGCTTGAGCCTTTAGAAAATGGCTCGGTTCCAGTATTGCGATTTACCGTAGGTGATAAATTCTTTTCGCGAGAATTTGTATTTGCAGCGCTATTTATGTTATCCAACGGCGTGCCTGAATTAAATCCGTTCTTGCCCATGCGTATCTGGCGCTGCAAGTCAGCGTAAGTCGTATTTTTCAAATCGTCTCTGGCTGATTTGGTATTATGAGCTTCTTGTGATACCGAGCCATCTGAGTTGAAAGTCTTGATATTATCCAAGTTATATTTAGAAGAATCTATAGCGCCCTTGCCGCCGAGAGAAAATTCCAGGTCTTGCGTGTCGACAGCGCCATTTTTAACCGTAGTACCCTGATAACCACGAGCCCCGGCGCTCTCAGAATCAAGCGTCATGTTTTCAATAAGCTGCCGCGTCTCGTCGTCGTACTCGGTCTGATTACTGGACATATTAGCAGCTTTAGGTGCGTTGTTTTTGTCAGCGCCACGCTGATCCGGAGTTTGATATTCACCGACGTGCAGCTTTTGCAGTGTCACAAAGTCTATACTAAACATAACTGAATCGTCGAAATTAGCGTCTAACTGAACTCCGAATTTAAGTATCAAAATATCGTAGATCGTGTCTGCGATAGTTAAGAACGCGCGTATTTTGTTCTCGACTGCCTTGCTGCCTCGTAAATAATTATCGTAAAAATATTCGAAATCATACCACCATTGCTGGTTATATGTATTTAGCATATGGCCGCCAATGCTAGTCACGACGGGCGATTTGCCAGAGAAATAAATTTTATAGTCGTCTGTTATGCTTTGCAGAATCTGATAGCGCTCTGAGTTAACTTCAGACATGCGAGATAGCACGAAATTGTCAATGTAATCTATGCCAGATTTAGTTATTTTCTCCCATGCTTTTTTGGCTGCATCAGTTCGTTTATCTTTAAATACGTCGTCTAATACGAGTTTAATAGCCGCGGGCGAGCCGTCGTGCTTCAGCTGCGCGCCAAACGGATGCTTTCCTGGCATTGCATTTTTTACGAGTTTATTCGTGATTTTCTTAATCTGTGCTGCATCGCGATAATTATCAATACCATTATTAAATTGCCTGGAATCGATCTCAACGACTCTTGGAATAGTCCCGTCTGCAGCTCGGCTAGGAATTTTAACCGGCGTGCCCTGGAACGTCATGAAGTCTCCCATGCTGCCTTGTTTACCATCGCTAGCTCCATAAGCGGTTGTAAATGGGTCGTCGCTCACAGTAGCCTTATCCCTTGAGGCCCCTGGCCTAGAAGTAACACTTAAAGTATGCTTAAGATCTGGATCTATAAGAATATCTGGGTCGTTCTGCAGAGGTGCTGAATCACTTTTCAGCTTTCCGGAGCCAACTTTTAACTTAGATCTATCGGAGTATCCTATATCAGTCACAGCCCCGGTAACAGTGTCCACTGTAAATTCTTTTACACGAAGATCTCTGGCATCCAACGCTGGTTCTGCGGGAATAGTGTAGGTAGTACCATCCGCGTTCTTCATAGTGAATTCTGGTTTTGCCGGAGTGGCCGTTCTACCGTCTCTAGAGTTGGCCATAGCCTGCACAGTCGCATTTAACTTCAGAAGCTCTTCGTCAGTCATGGCCTTTATTATAGCGGCATTCTCTTCGCTTTCGAAATGCATGGTTTCAGACAAGTTTAAATCACGTATCGTGATTGACTTATTAGATGTCAGAGGCGTGACAGTCTTAGTAGCCCCGCCAGACTTTCCGTAAATAGAACCCCCAAAGGCCAGTTTACCCTTAAATCTATCGTCTGTGAGGACGGTAGCTCCGAGTTCCAACTTCCTGGCAGCGCCTTTGGCAAGTGCAGCTCCGTAAGTTTCTCCCTCTTTTACATAAGTGGAAATGTCTACGGCCTGACCAATTCCGTGGGTGGCTTTAGTTTTAGTAGACCCGCCGTCAACATCTAGATAAGGCTTCCTGTAGGCGGTATTTATGACCAATTGTGAATCCGTAGCTTTGGCCAACGCCACTAAGTTATCGGCCATGGCCTTATCTAAAAACCAACCTCCGCCTAGCTTAGCTTCCTGGGTGTTATACTCGGAAGAAGATGGGAGTAAGTACTTTGCGTATTCCTCGCTTGCGATGTTCACCATAGTTATTTGAGCCATGTTATCTCCTTCCTTTGCCAACAATTTATGCTATTTAATTTACACTAAAATTAGGTGCGCGTCGTTCCCCATCAATGGGGCTGGAGTTATTTAAAAGTGGAACTACAGCCTCGTTCGTAGTCTTTGGGGGATTGTTTGCCTCAGACAAATTCTTGCGAACGTTCTCGTCTTTAATTAAATTCGTAGCAAGCAGTATAGAATTCAGCGCTTTTATCGAGCCATCGAGGCGGCCAAGCACTTCTACTTGTAACTGTGCTACGGACTCTGACGTACTTCGGCTTGCCTCGCCCATATTGCTGCGCAAGACAGTCTCGTTTATGTGCTTCATGATATTAGTAGAGTGCGCGCTGAACGCTGCTGTATCTGACAAACCTTCCATGGCAGACAGCATCATGTTCTTAGTGACAGAATTTAACTTGCCGGCCGATTTAATTTTCTCACGCGCCTGTCCTACTGACCAGTTTCCAGAATTAGCTGACTGTACTAGCACGTCTGTTGCATTAGACGTCGAGTACATTTCGCGCAATGCTTCCCGAGTCGCGCTGTCTTGAATTCCTTCAAAATTATTATCTGCGAGTCGTTGGAACGCTATCATGTCGCCTTCATTCTTTTGCCCAGTGTACAAATAATTCATATACGAGCTAACAGCATTCAGGCTATCCCCAAGTATAGCACCTTTTCGTGTGACAAAGTCCCGCATGCCTTGCTTTACAGCGGTGTCAGTAGAGCTAACCACAGCATTAGACAGTTCTGTAAATATTTTATCGGCCCCAGCCCGCAACCCCTCACTGCCCTTATAAGCCAGTATCTGATTTACAGTACTGCTGCCCAACCCCATACCCTTTTCTATAGAGTCTGCTCTAGCAGTATCCCCTCGTAGCATGGCACGCATATATGCCGCAACTCCTGCTGCATTTTCTGCCGTTATAAATTTTATGTTGTCCTTAGAGACGCCTACGGCCTCTGCAAAAGCCTCATTAGCTCTTTTAACAGCGCTAGCAGCTGTGGCAGATGCCTGTTCGTACGATTGTCCACTGGCACCGTATACATAATTACTAAAGTTATCGAAGATCGTAGCCCCATCCTCGTTAACAAACTTAACTTTAGAAAAGCTGTAATTGTCATTTAAGAAATTTAATATAGAGCTCGATGTACTAGAGTCCCCGGACATATTCGTTATCGCCCGTATTCTGCTCAATGCCTTTTCTGCGCCGCTTCCTATCTTTACGCCACCACCACTTCTGCCACCCAGGTATTTTATATAGCCAAGGAACGCATCTAGGTTCTCAAAGTCTAACCCGGTATCCTGCATTATAGCGACAAACTGATCATTTATGGCAGACATAGCTCCAGTCATTTTAGATCTGTCTTCTACGATTTTTTTGGAGCGATATGATGGAGTTCCTAATTTCCAGCCAAAAATAGATACTTCTGGAGATTCCTCTTTTGTACCAAATCCAGACACTCCTGGCGTGCCTTTTAAATTCCCTCTAATTGCAGCCATAGCTACCTGAGACATAAATTCCAGTTCTTTCTTACTGGATTTTTTAAAGTAAGATTGCATGGACGAGGCGTCTATGCTACTTCTAAAGGATTTTCCAGCGACGCTCATGGCTGCATAAGATTCTGGATCTATGTTTCTTAATCGTTCTGCTCCCTCCATCATAGACATAGTTCCCTGCAAGGCATCGCGCTGAGACACGGCTTCCGTAGGGGATAAATAAGCATCGCTATAGGATCTCCATAGGCCGGTGCCCAAGCCTGACACCGCATGCACTGCTCCAGTAGGACCCATAAGTAATGCTGTTGGTAGAACCGAGCCCACAGTTCCGGTAACGCCTCCAAGAAATCTGGCGGTAGGATCTTTCAAATTAAAGGTCTCTTTATAGAAGTCGGAAAAAGCTTCTTGGCCATAGCCAGAGCCAACATATCCCAAACCACTGCCTATTACGGCACTGATGCCTCCGCGGAACAGCCCAAACTTATCTGCCAGTATTCCCGCACTAATAAGTTTTTGTGCGCCAATAGCACTGCCAGCAGCGACAGTCCCTACGGCCACATAACTTCCCAAACCAGATGCAAATCCATGGCCAGGCCCTATTCTCCTACCAATAGATTCAAAATAATTCTGATTTGAATACGCGGATACAGCACCACCTATCACAATGCCAGCACCTAATAAAGGCGCAACAGAAGTAGCACCCATTAAGGCAGCAGCACCCATACCGGCCATGCCGAAAAACCCGGCTTCAGCTAGCGCCGTATGTCTGCCAGTATATTCGTGATAATCGAAAAACAGGCCGGACAGGCCGCTTTTATATTTTTTAGTATTTTCTTTCTCTAAATAATTGGAAAGCTGTTGTTGCTTTTGCTCGAAATACGCGTAATTGCTTTCTTGTATACGTGTATCGGCCGTGAATATCTTGGCCATGTTTCTGGCGCTTGTAGGGTCTAAGCCCTGCTCACGAAAGCGCTGGTCCCATAATTCGATATCAGATTCATAGCCTCGCATGCGCCCAACGGCTGATATAAATTTCTGCATTTGCGGATACGACAAATTATTAGAATAGTCCGTCATGGCCCGCTCGGCAGCGCGCTGTGTAGTCCGGTCTTTTAGGCCAAAAATAGAGTTTAGATTTCCCAGCGTCCCAGAATCAGTCAGATAATTATTCTCGCCATTTAGAGCCGCGCTGAGTGCAGCGTTATTTATCTTGCCAGTGTATCTAAAGCCATTTTGAGTCTCTTCAAACATAGAAGCAATCATCATGCTTTTTATTTCGCTGGCATTATATAGCTCTGAGGCTACTTTGACGCCGAACACGTTCATGCTGTCCTTGCCACGAAGCGTGTATGATAATTTATCGAAAGCGTTATCGCCTATGGCGCTTGCTCCGACTGACGTTTTGCGTAAAATATTATTGGCCATGTTAAAAGCCATATCTTGGCCGAAAATCGTGCCCCGAAAGGCCTCTGAAGCTTCGCCAGTTATGGCCAACACCTGATTATGACTGTATCCAGACATACCAGCGCTTGTGCTTATTGAACTACCAGCATTGGCTATTTCATGCGGAGCTGCAAGGCCTTGGGATTTTAATACACGAGCCGTTTCCATTGCTTTTGTAGTCGTTTGACCAAGTGCTTCGCCTAGTTTATTAATAGCAGCATACATGGCATCTGCTTTTTTGATAAATTCTTCGGCTGAATTGCTTTTAGTAAGCAAGCCAGACTCTGCCATAAGCGCGTATTGCGCTGTTTTTGTCTGCATATCTTTTATAACAGCCCAGCCGCCAGTAAAACGGCCCATGGTAGTATCGGAAATGCCTAGATAGCTCATGATGCCAGAGCGTTCTGCATCTCCAAAGCTTTTCTCACGTATATGCTGCGCTATATCAGCTGCAAATCGTTTGGATTTATATCCAGAGGGCCCAGATAAAACTCGATCAGACAAACCTTCGAACGTGTCAGAGATTTTATCTTGTTCATACTGTATCCCGACGCCAGACGCGTTGATACCGCCCTTAATAGCTGTGTCCAGAACGGCATGCATGCCCATAAAAGTCGCGATACTGGCGCCTAAATATAACGGCGCACTTATTGCCTTAGTTCCCAGCCACCCAAGCGTGCCAGTGCTCCTGAAGGCTTCTATGGCAGTCTTGGCCTTATCGGCGCCACCATGCTGCCATGTCAAGAAATTCTCTACGTGACGTTGTGTGCCCTGTGAGACATAAGAACCGAAATTATTAAAATTTCCTAAAAATGTTCCGCCGAACTTGTTGCCAATATTCACAAGATCGTCGCCAAACGTGCCTATTAATTGCCCGGCAGGTTCTGCGAACATGTATTTCAATGGCGCGTGTATAGCCGACGTCAGTTTGGTGCTTAGCCCGCCATAGACATCAGCAAGTTTGCCTATGCTGGCGCCAGCTCGTGTTAACGAGGCAGATCCAGTAAGCTTTCCAGCCAAATCCAAGCTGCCAGACATGAGATCTGAATACATAAACATGCCGGTACCAAATATAGATGCGGCAGAGCCTATGGTCGACGGTATGGCGTAGTTAGTAAACCTATCACTCAGGACATTTATACGATCTTGATAAGCGCTGTAAGACATGCCCGGGGGCGGCGTGCGCATGCCCCATATGTTTTTCTGGCCCCATGCAGAGAATGGCGTTATTTGATTAAAGCTATAGTAATCGCCGTAGACAGAATTGTCGTAGGCTGTGTTATTAAATTGGCCATAGCTTGCAAAATCATACGGCGCTGTATTATATCCAGAAACGCCCCCGGCTGGTGTATATGCCATTTATCATACCTGCATCTTTTCGTCTTTGATTTCCCGGCGTATTCTCCGCATACTATCACGGTCAAAAGTAATTATAGTGTTCTCCAGTTCTTTCATCAAGGCTGGGAGTTTTTCATCGATAGACTCTTGCGGATCTTTGAAATCTGGCGTGATTATGCCCTGAATATCTGCAAGCAATTTGCCACGAGCATCGGCCGTCATTGTCCCGGCGTTAGTCAGCACGGCAAATTTTAGGGCCAGCGAGTCGTTTAGAAGCAGGCCATACTCGAATAAAAATCGTATAAAAAACTCAAAGTCACGATTAGCACTGGTTATTGCAGATAGTAAGTTGCTACCCGCAGCCAGGAGCCTGGCAAAGCGCTTGACCCCTGGCCGCGAAATCAGTTTTTTATGATTGCATCGTCAGACAAGGCGATTTTGATTGCGCGCTCAAGCAGGCCGAGATTACCAGAGATTTGCTGAGAAATATACACAGGCAGCTTGCCAATTTCTTCGAAGCGTTCTTTGACTGTCTTTCCGATGGCCTTGCCCTGCAGTCGCAGCAAACTGGCGGCAAGAACTACACGGGAATATCTGGCCTGGGCGATATCTTTTGGAAAGACACGTAAAAATAATTCACGGGCCTGAAGTTCTGATACGTTTTCACTGGCGGCGATGGCTTTGATCTCGGCTGTATCCTTGTCAATATATAAATTCAACGGATCTTTGCCATATAAATACGCATCGTAGTCTTCGCGTTCTGCCGTGCTGATGATTCTGAGAGAGGCCTTTAGATGCCGATTTATGTCAATGTCAATCGTGGTGTTCACGTCGAACATGAAATTAACAAGAAAATCACCACTGGTGAGCTGACCGTGCAGCGACATGACTTTGTCTTTGTCGGCCTGAGATAACCCAAGCGTCAGCATTTCCTGAATCGTCATCGGTGCTTCTTTTTCGGGCTTAGCCTTAGTCTGTGATTCAACTTCAGGATTGGATGCTACCGGCACGGCCTGTGATGACGGCTGTGGCTGACTCTGCTGCTTATTGTTAAAATCTACTGGCATTGGTATCTCTCCCTGTAATAGATGCTTCCTGCAGCATAGCATGAAGAAATACAAAAAGCAACTCTCAAAATTCTGATAAGCATATGGCTTTTGCTGCAAACGCAAAACGAAAAATCCCGAATCTGCGCTAGAAGATCACGAGTGGTCTGGTTGGAAATTTGC
>Ga0208694_1005627_pt1 | contig 10537 bp, 9 predicted proteins | sample AD_UKC078_MetaG_FD_184442 | JGI IMG/M metagenome (GOLD analysis project Ga0208694, IMG submission 184442) | Active sludge microbial communities of municipal wastewater-treating anaerobic digesters from USA - AD_UKC078_MetaG (SPAdes) (version 2) | ecosystem: Engineered > Bioreactor > Anaerobic >...
ACTCCAGATGCAGGGTGCAAGAGTCAATCTGGCGGGCGTAGACCATGTGATTACCTACGTCACGGACGTGACGGACCAACACCGGGCGCGGCAGGCTTTGCAGCACAACCAGAACGTACTTGAGCGCCTCAACGAAGATATCTCCAGCCAGATGGAGCTGTACGTGTTGACCGAAAGTCTGGCCAGGGTGGGGCACTGGAAGGTCGATGCCGGCGATTCTCGGCCCCAATGGTCCCAGGGACTGTACGACCTGACAGGGCTCGAAAACACGGGAAGTCTGTCCTTCACAGAAGCCAGGTCGCGCATTGCGCCGCAGGACTGGACACTGTTTATGGCCGCACGTGAGCGTCTGGATGGGGAAATGGTCGAATACCGCTGGAACCACCCCGACGGCGAAGTCCGCTGGTTACGCAGCCGCATGCGCAGGCATCACCGGGCGGATGGCAGTTTTGTGGATATTGGTGTGGTGCAGGACTACACCAGCGAGCGCAAGACCAAGATGGCGCTGCAGGACCAACTGGACGTGATCCAGCGGTTGACCAGCAAGCTGCCCGTGATGGTCTTTCAACTTGCGAGGCTCGACGAAACGCACAACAGATTCGTATTTGTCAACGATGCGGTGGAAGCCATTTTTGGCGTGACGCCGGAGCAGGCGGTTGCCGATGCGAAAGCCGTGTTCCGGCGGGTTCACCATGACGATATCGGCGGCGTGGTGAAGACCATGCATGACAGCGCCAGGGACCGGACGCCCTGGGTCCACGAGTTTCGCGTTCAGCAGCCCGATGGAGCGGTGCGGTTTCTTCTCGGCAAAGCCATGGTCGTGGAAGAGCATTCGGGGCAGGTGGTGGCGTACGGTTCGGTGACCGACCTGACGGATCAGCGTGCGTCCCAGGTCTCGCTGATGGAGAGTGAATCGCGCTTTCGTGCGCTCACTGAGTTGTCTTCCGACTGGTACTGGGAGCAGGATGCTCAGTTCCGCTTTGTGCGGCTGGATGGCAGCCTGGTCAACCAGGCCGGACGCACCGGAAACAGCAGCCTGGGCAAGACGCGTTGGGAAGTGGGTGCGCTCAACATGACTGCGCAAGACTGGGAGGCGCACCGGTCGGTGCTGGAAGCCCATGCCGAATTCCGGGATCTGGAGCTCCGCGACGTGGATTACCGGGGACGTCCTTTCTGGATGTCGATCAGCGGAGCCCCCTTCTTCGATGCACAGGGACAGTTTCAGGGCTACCGGGGCGTGGGGCGCAACATCACGGCGCGTAAACGTGCTGAGGAAAAAATCACGCGGCTGGCATTTTTTGATGTGTTGACAGGTCTGCCCAACCGTCGCCTGCTGATGGACCGCTTGCAGCAGGCGCTGGCCGTGAGTGCACGGGACCGTTCCGCCGGAGCCTTGCTGTTCATTGACCTGGATAACTTCAAGGACCTGAACGACTCCCAGGGGCATGACGTGGGCGATCTGCTGTTGAAAGAGGTCGCCGCGCGCATTGAAACCTGCCTGCGCGAAGTGGATACCGTGGCACGCCTGGGTGGCGACGAGTTCATCGTGATGCTCCAGTCACTGGGGCCTGACCTGGCCCAGGCGGCAGCCCAGGCGGAAGTCGTGGCGCAGAAAATCCTGGCTGCCCTCAACCAGACCTACATGTTGCGCACCCTGGAGCACCACAGCACCCCCAGCATTGGTATCACGCTGTTTGAAGACCACATCCAGACCGTGGACGAGTTGCTCAAGCAGGCTGATCTGGCCATGTACGAGTCCAAGGCTGCAGGGCGCAATACCCTGCGCTTTTTCGATCCCGAGATGCAGGCCATGGTGGCCCAGCGGACGGAGCTCGACAGTGATTTGCGGCTGGGCCTGCGGCGCGGAGAACTGGTGCTGTATTACCAGCCCGTGGTGGATGCGCACCGACGCGTCACCGGGGTGGAAGCGCTGGTGCGCTGGCGGCACCCTGCCAAGGGGCTGGTGCCTCCGGCGGACTTTATTCCCATGGCGGAGCAGAGTGGTCTGATTCTGCCGCTGGGCGACTGGGTCATGGAAACCGCATGTCTGCAGCTGGCGCAATGGGCACGACTCGGCGCAACGTCGAACCTGACGATGGCCGTGAATGTCAGTGCACGCCAGTTCCGGCGCCCTGATTTTGTGCAGCGGGTGGAAGCCCTGCTGGAGACGACCGGTGCCAAAGCCCCGTTGCTCAAGTTGGAGCTGACCGAGAGTCTGCTACTGAGCGATGTGCAGGATGCGGTGCGCAAGATGACCGAGTTGGGCGCACGGGGTGTCAAATTCTCGCTGGACGACTTCGGGACCGGGTATTCGTCGCTCACCTACCTGAAGATGCTGCCACTGGAGCAGCTCAAGATCGACCAGTCGTTTGTCCGCGATGTTCTGACCGATGCCAACGACGCTGCCATTGCCAGAACCGTGCTGGCACTGGGCCACAGTCTCGGGCTCAGTGTCGTGGCAGAAGGCGTGGAAACCGCAGGGCAACTGGAGTTTCTGTTGCAGCACGGATGCACGCAGTTTCAGGGCTACCTGTTTGGTCGTCCGGTGCCGATTGAGGCACTGCAACTGGACGACCCTGCGGCCTATATCTGACCGCCCCGCAACGAGCGCTTAGAACGGCGCGTCGCTGCTGTCGCTGCTTTCTTCTGCCGGTGCAGGAGCTTGCGCCGCCTGGCGCAGGGACGCTTTTTCTCCGGCGCTGGCAAACTTGCTGTACTTGCCCAGCAGGCTCACCAGTTGTCCGTACACACGCGGGGTGCCGGCCAGGCATTCCTGTTGTTCCAGGAAATCGGCTTCGCCCGTGAAGTTACCCACCAGGCCACCCGCCTCAGTGATCAGCAGCGATCCTGCGGCCACATCCCAGGGCTGCAGGCCAAATTCGAAGAAACCATCGGTGAAACCGGCAGCCACATAGGCCAGGTCCAGCGCGGCGGCACCAGGGCGGCGCAGGCCGGCGGTGCGCTGCATCACATCGCCCATCATGGCCAGGTACTGGTTGAAGTTGTCACCCGGGCGGAACGGGAAGCCGGTGGAAATCAGGCTCTGCTTGAGTTCGGTGCGCTTGGAGACGCGGATGCGGCGGTCGTTCAGGTAGGCACCGCGTCCCTTGGTGGCGGTGAACAGGTCGTTGCGGGTGGGGTCGTACACCACCGCCTGCTCGATCTTGCCCTTGACGGACAGCGCAATGCTGACGCAGTACACCGGCAGGCCGTGGATGAAGTTGGTGGTGCCGTCCAGCGGATCGATGATCCAGACGAATTCGGAGTCTTTGGCGCCGTGTTCACGGCCGGATTCTTCTGCCCAGATGCCGTGACCGGGATAGGCCGTCAGCAGGGTTTCGATGATCGCCTGCTCTGCAGCATGGTCCACTTCGGTGACAAAGTCGTTGGCTTTCTTTTGGGAGATGCGGACGGACTCGATATCCAGCGCAGCGCGGTTGATGATGGAACCGGCGGCGCGGGCGGCCTTGACGGCCACGTTGATCATGGGGTGCAGATTGGGCGACATAGATTGTTGGGGGAAGAGCAAAACGGGACCGGCTGGCGATGCAGGCGGCGACAATAGGGCTATTTTAACGGCAGGGGCTCGGTTGCACACCCTAATGCCCATTTTTCCCTGAGCTCATCCGCATGCAGACCCGATTCATCCTTATCAACACCAGCCATGCCGGCAATGTGGGCGCTGCCGCCCGGGCCATGAAGACCATGGGTTTTGACGATCTGGTGCTGGTGGCGCCGCGCTGGGCCAATGTGCTGCGCCGCGAAGAAACCATCCAGCGGGCCAGTGGAGCCCTGGATGTGCTGGAGAAATGCCGCATTGTGGAAACGCTGGACGAGGCGCTGGATGGCATGACCCACCTGTGCGCCACCGCCATGACGCCGCGCGACTTTGGCCCGCCCACGACCACGCCGCGTGAGCATTTTGAAATGCTATCAAAAAAGGAGCATTGTGCGCATATTCCTCGGGGGCTAGAGCCCGATTTGGCATCAAAGACAGGGGCTGAGGGGCAATTCTCCGCCGGGCCGCCCCAAGGAGCTCTGGACCGCTTGGCGGCCAGCGCCGCTAGGCAATTAGCCCCCTCGGGGGGCAGCGACCCGCGTAGCGGTGGAGCGTGGGGGCCACAGTCTGGTGTGGGGTTTTTGTTCGGTTCCGAGCGTTTCGGCATGCGCAACGAAGATGTGTACCGCTGCCATGTCTGCCTGAGTATTCCCAGCAACCCGAAATTCGGCTCGCTGAATATTGGTGCGGCGCTGCAGGTGATTGCCTACGAATGGCGTCTGGCGCTGGGCGGGTTCAGCCAGCAAGCCGCCACCGCGCCCAGCACCCTGGCCGATGCGGGGCAGGTCGCTGGCATGCTGGGGCATCTGGAGCAGTCGCTGGTGCATCTGGGTTTTCTGGACCCTGCGGCGCCCAAGAAACTGATGCCCAGGCTCAATGCACTGTTCAACCGGGCGGATGTCACCCAAGAGGAAATCCATATTTTGCGCGGTATTGCCAAAGCCATCCTGCAGACAGAGCCTCCGCGCAGGGGATAGACTAGACGCATGTTTGCCCGCCTACGCTCCGATATCCAGTGCATTCTTGACCGCGACCCGGCTGCGCGCAGCACCTGGGAGGTGCTGACCTGCTATCCCGGTCTGCATGCAGTGGTCCTGCACCGTCTGGCGCACTGGTGCTGGACGCACGGACTCCAATGGCCCGGACGGTTTATTTCCCATATCGCCCGCTTTTTCACGGGGATCGAAATCCATCCTGGCGCCAAGATCGGCCAGCGCGTGTTCTTTGACCATGCCATGGGCGTGGTCGTCGGCGAAACGGCCGAAATCGGCGATGGCTGCACGATTTACCAGGGCGTCACCCTGGGTGGAACCTCGTTGTACAAGGGCGTCAAACGCCACCCCACTCTGGGCAAAGACGTCGTGGTCAGTGCGGGCGCCAAGGTGCTGGGTGGATTTTTGGTGGGCGATGGTGCCAAGATCGGCAGCAATGCGGTGGTCATCAAGCCGGTGCCTGCCGGCGCCACCGCCGTGGGCATTCCGGCGCGCATCATTCCCAGCAAGAGCGGCGAGAGTGCCGATGTCACCACCGCCGAGCCCAAATTCACGGCCTATGGCATCACCCAGGAAGACGACCCGGTCAGCCAGGCACTGCGTGGGCTGATTGATTCAGCGTCGGGGCAGGAACATCAGATTGCGCTGCTGTGGAAGGCGGTCGAAGCCCTGTCTGTCAACCGCACAGAGCCGGAGTGCTGTGTGCCCACCGACGCCGCGCGCACCGAGTGCTTCGAGGCCGAGAAGCTCAATCAGCTGGTGGGGAAATAAGGTCCACCCCCGTTGAGGCTCACTGCGTGTCCCTTGCAGGGGGCGACACCAGTGGCCTGGCATAGCCAGTTCCACGGTGTCCTTGGCCTAATTACTTGCTCCGGACAGCGTTTTTTGGCCGGAAGGCCTTGCAGACCTCGTCGTGGGTTTCCAGGTACGGGCCGCCAATGAGGTCGATGCAATAGGGCACTGCGGCAAAGATGCCGGGCACGATGGACTTGCCGTCTGCGTCTTTCAGCCCTTCAAGGGTTTCGGCAATCGACTTGGGCTGGCCCGGCAAATTGATGATCAGGCTCTGGTCGCGAATCACCGCCACCTGGCGCGACAGGATGCCGGTGGGCACAAACTTCAGGCTGATCTGGCGCATTTGTTCGCCAAATCCCGGCATTTCCTTGTGCGCCACGGCCAGCGTGGCTTCGGGCGTCACATCGCGCAGGGCAGGACCGGTGCCGCCGGTGGTCAGCACCAGGCTACAGCCTGCATCCACCAGTTCGATCAGCGTGGCGCTGATGCGCGCCTGCTCATCGGGAATCAGGCGCGGCTCGAACGTGATGGAGTTTTTCAGGGCCCGGGTCAGCCATTCCTGCAATGCCGGAAGCCCCTTGTCTTCGTAGACGCCGGTGGAAGCACGGTCGCTGATGGACACAATGCCGATCTTGACGCTGTCTTGGGGGTCAGTTGCCACGGTCACACCTCGTCCGGATCGTTGTAAGGGGCTTCTTCGCGGGGCTGCTCACCTTCTGCATGTTCCAGCAGGGTGCTGCGCACCAGTTGAAAGATCTCGCGGTAGGCGCGGCCATGGCGCAATGCCTCGCCGGGCTTTTCGGGCTTGGCATCTTTGCGGGCCTGGCGCACCAGCGCGCGCAGTTGCTGGCTGTCGGTGGCCGGGCTGATATTGAGCCACTGCCCAACAGCGTCGTCATCGGTAATCAGGCGGTCGCGCCATTGCTCGGCCTGGTGCAGGGCCAGGGTTTCCTGGGCCGAAGGCATGTGCTGCTCGATCAAGGCTGCGCGCACGGCGTCCAGCTGCTCCGGGGTCAACATGCGCATCTGCTTGCCAATGAACTGCATCTGGCGGCGTTTGCCTTCGAAATTGGTGATGCGTTTGGCCTCGGCCACGCCTTCCACCAGCTTGTCCGGAAGCTCCAGTTTGGTCATGAGGTCGGTGCGCAGGGTAAGCAGGTCTTCACCCAGTTTCTGCAGTTCGGTGCTTTCGCGTTTCAGGTCCGTGCGGGTCGGCTCATCGGTGCCCTTGAGCTCGCGTTTGTATTCCAGGTCGAGGGGGCTGCCTTCGGCGACGAATTGGCCCTTGACGAAATAGCCTTTTTTGAGTTTGCGTGACATAGCCAAGTATCATAGCCTTCGCCATGAAGAAACCCCAAGCCCCCCTCTCCCGTACTACTTCGACCAAACCCGCTGACAGTGGATTTGCCTACAGCCGCCCGTTTTTTGAGTCGCTGGTGGACACCGCGCTGCATGAGGCGAAAAAGCTCGGTGCCACGGATTGCGGTGCCGAAGTGTCCGAAGGCTGCGGCCTGAGCGTGTCGGTGCGCAATGGTGAACTGGAGAATGTGGAGCGCAACCGCGACAAGTCGCTGGGCGTAACGGTGTACCTGGGCCACCGACGCGGCAATGCCAGTACGTCGGATTTTTCGCCAGCGGCGATTGCGCAAACCGTACGCGCCGCCTACGATATTGCCCGCTTCACCGCCGAAGACCCGTTTGCCAGCCTGCCCGACGCTGATGACATCGCGCCTGAGGCCGAGCGTGCACGCAAGCTTGATCTGTTCCACCCCTGGGCCGTCACCAGCGAAGAAGCTGCGCGTCTGGCGCTAGAGTGCGAGGGAGCAGCATTGTCGGTGGACAAGCGCATTACCAATAGTGAAGGCGCGGCCGTTTCGGCGCAGCAATCGCATTTTTTCAGTGCCCATACCCGCGGTTTCCGGGGCGGCTACGCCACCTCGCGCCACTCGATGTCGGTGTCGCCCATTGCCGGGCGGGGCGACGATATGCAGCGCGACGCCTGGTACAGCTCCATGCGCGATGCCGGCGAACTGGCCTCGCCGCAGGCGATTGGCCGCTACGCCGCCGAGCGTGCCCTGAGCCGCCTGCACGCGCGCAAGATTGCCACCATTGAATGTCCGGTGCTGTTTGAGTCGCCGCTGGCCGCTGGGCTGTTGGGGGCCTTCGTGCAGGCCATCAGCGGCGGCGCACTCTACCGCAAGAGTACCTATTTGCTTGATTCGCTGGGCAAGCAGGTGTTTCCCAAACACATCGATATTGCCGAAGATCCGTTTGTCCTGCGCGGCAAGGGCAGTTCGCCGTTTGACGACGAAGGCGTGCGTGTGCAGGCCCGCAAGGTGGTGGATGCCGGACGCGTTCAGGGATATTTCCTGAGCAGCTATTCGGCCCGCAAGCTGGGCATGCGCACCACCGGCAACTCCGGTGGATCGCACAACCTGACGTTCACTTCGCGCCTCACGAAGGCAGGCGACGACCTGGATGCCATGCTGCAAAAGCTCGGCACCGGCCTGTTTGTGACCGAGCTGATGGGGCAGGGCGTCAATTACGTCACCGGTGACTATTCGCGTGGTGCCAGTGGCTTCTGGGTGGAGAAGGGCCGCATTGCCTTTCCGGTGCAGGAGATCACCATTGCCGGCAACATGAAGGCCATGCTCAAGGGCATCGAGGCGGTGGGTGCGGATACCTACAACTATGGGGCCAAGACCGTGGGATCGATTCTGATCAACCGCATGAAGGTCGCGGGCAGCTGATTCCTGCTGCCGCCTACAAGACAACGGGGCCCGAGGGCCCCGTTGTCGTTCAGGGTGAAAAAGTTCAGCCGGCCAGCGCGGCCTTCACGGCGGCGGATACCGCAGACATCTCTGCCTTGCCGGCCAGACGCGTCTTGACCACGCCCATGACCTTGCCCATGTCGCCGGGGCCGGACGCGCCGAGCTCGGCCACGATGGCCTTGACTTCCAACAGCACTTCATCGGCCGACATGCGCTGGGGCAGGTAGGCCTGCAGCACGGTCAGCTCGGCCTTTTCCTTGTCGGCCAGGTCCTGGCGTGCGGCCTGTTCAAAGGCGGCGATGGAGTCCTTGCGCTGCTTGATGAGCTTGTCCACGATGGCGACCACAGCCGCATCGTCCAGTACCACGCGTTCGTCCACTTCCTTCTGCTTGAGGGCAGCCAGCAACAGGCGGATGGTGCCCAGGCGCTCGCTGTCCTTGGCGCGCATGGCGGTTTTCATATCTTCGGTGATCTGGTCTTTGAGTGACATGGTGCGGCTTCCTGAATCGTGGGGGTCTGAATGAAAAAAAGCCCGCCGGAGCGTCCCCAGGCGAGCTTTTTGGGCCGGTGAAGGCGCTGAAAGCTCGAGGATCAGTACATCTTCTTGGGCAATTGCATGCTGCGGATGCGCTTGTAGTTGCGCTTGACGGCGGCTGCCTTCTTGCGCTTGCGCTCTGCAGTGGGCTTTTCATAGAACTCGCGTGCGCGCAAGTCGGTCAGCAGGCCCAATTTTTCGATAGTGCGCTTGAAGCGACGCAGAGCGACGTCAAACGGCTCGTTTTCTTTTACACGGATGGTTGTCATTACGTAATGTTGTCCAAAATGTGCTGTCGCCAGTCATGTGGGGAGATCGAGCCCCACACGCCACGTTCAGCGGTATTCCCCGTCTGTAACTAGTATTGGCCGACGGGGTAGTGCCAGAAAAGCCTTGGATTATATCCCGAACCGGGCCAAATCCAACTGCCAATCAAGCCACATCGCCGCAGAAGCAATTTCCCGACAGGGAAATTGGCCCCCTTTGGGGTGCAGCGACCCGCGCAGCGGTGGAGCGTGGGGCACTAGTTGCGGCCAAAGGCCTGGGCCAGCCCTTGCGCGCAGGCAAACGCGCTGGCCCAGGCCCACTGGAAGTTGTAGCCGCCCAGCCAACCGGTGACATCCACGACCTCGCCAATGAAATACAGGCCCGGCTGGCGCGATTCCAGGGTCTGGCTGGACAAGGCCTTGGTGTCCACACCGCCGGCCGTGACTTCGGCCTTGCGGTAGCCCTCGGTGCCGGTGGGGGTGAGCTCCCAGCGTGCCAGGCGCTCGGCCAGCGCGGTCAGTGCCTTTTCGGAGGCCTCGTTGATGGGGCGCTGCCAGTTGTGGCCCAGTGCCGTGCCCTGGGCGACCCAGGTGTCGGCCAGCCTTGCGGGCACCAGGGCGGCCAGTTCGTTGGCAATCAGTTTGCGCGAAGTGGCTTTGGCCTGGTTCAGGTGGGCGGCGATGTCGGTGCCGGGTGCCAGGTTCAGGCGGATGGGCGTGCCTTCCTGCCAGTAGCTGGAAATTTGCAGCACGCCGGGGCCGGAGAGGCCGCGGTGGGTGAACAGCAGGTCTTCGAGGAAAGCCGTTTTGTCCTTCTTGCCACCGGTTTCGATACTGACAGGCAACGACAGACCCGAGAGCTGGGAAAACGGTGCCCAGGCGGCTTCGTCAAACGTCAGCGGCACCAGCGCCGGGCGGGGCGTGACGACGGGCAGATCGAACTGTTTGGCCACGCGGTAGCCGAAATCCGTCGCGCCGATCTTGGGAATGGACAGGCCGCCGCTGGCGATGACCACCGCGCCGCAGTGGATGGTGCCACGGTTGCTATCTATTTCATAGCTGCTGGCGCTTTCTCCATAAGGGCTGGAGGCCAAGAACCTAACATTTTTCACGCCACAGGGCTGCCAGCGTTCCACACCGCCCGCGGCGCATTCGGCCAGCAGCATGGCGATCAGGTCTTCGGCCGAGCGGTCGCAGAAAAGCTGGCCTTTGTGTTTTTCGTGAAACGCAATGCCGTGTTTTTTGACCAAAGCCACAAAGTCTGCCGGGGTGAACCGTGACAGGGCTGACTTGGCAAAACGCGGGTTGTCGCTGAGAAAATTGTTCGCCGTGACGTCCATGTTGGTGAAGTTGGCACGGCCACCGCCCGAGATGCGGATTTTTTCGGCCACCTTTTCGCTGTGGTCCAGCACCAAAACCTTCAAACCCAATTGGCCGGCTACCCCGGCACAAAACAGGCCGGCCGCACCAGCACCCACGATCACAACATCAAAACTTTGCATGGGCTGCAGTGTATAATTTCAACGATGACGGTGCCCGGTACAGAGGCGCTGCATAACGAGAGAGACAAAACCATGAATCCCATTGTTTACGCCATACCCGTATTCATGCTCACCATC
>Ga0208694_1005629_pt1 | contig 10529 bp, 4 predicted proteins | sample AD_UKC078_MetaG_FD_184442 | JGI IMG/M metagenome (GOLD analysis project Ga0208694, IMG submission 184442) | Active sludge microbial communities of municipal wastewater-treating anaerobic digesters from USA - AD_UKC078_MetaG (SPAdes) (version 2) | ecosystem: Engineered > Bioreactor > Anaerobic >...
TCCCTTGTTGGCAGAATTACTGGATCACCAACTGAGGGGAAACTCTGGACACCTCTCTCGAGCCGCCATTTATTCTTTTCCGAAAGCAGGGTTCCAATCGGACACACCGCCATTTTTCGCAGCGGGAATGGCAGGTCGATCAGGCCGAAATCCTTGAGCCCTTGTCGTTTGGGATAGGCCGATCTTTCCACGCCCAGCCACACGACGATCCCGACGACCGCCCCGGATTCGTTGGGCAGCAGAACGAAACTGTTTATTCTCGGAAAGGGTGTCGGGACGCCGGTGTTGAGGGCGGTATTTCTGGGAGAATCGATATCCAGCAACACCTTGATTTCATCTGGGGCAACGCTCTCCACCGTCCCGATTGTCAGGGATGAAATCTTGGAGATCGGTGAGGTCATGCCTCGTCCTCCTCGTCTTTATGGGAGGAAGGTTCCCAACCCCGGTTTCGAAGCAATTCGGTCTGCCGGATGGTGATGCGGTCTATCGCTGGCTTCGGAAGGTAGTTTTCGACCAAGGTCGGCATGTTCCCAAAGTGCGGTCCGATCAATAACGATATCTGCGCTTTTCTGCCGACGTGCTTGCAGAAGGAGCTAATCCGCCCCCCTTCATCACCGAAGGAAATAATGACCAAATGCGTCGATGGAATCGTCAGCATGTCGGCGATGGTGCGGTTGATGTGCTCGTCACCAAAGCCATACCCATAGGTGACAAGCACCGAGTTCGGGCGGCAGACCGCAGCCGCATAATCGCGGAACAACTCGACGTATGGGTATTCGGATGTCTCCCGGTCCTTGGCCGAGTTCGGGTAGATCATCACGGAATCGCTTGGCTGGTCGTTGATCGCTGGATGGTCATCCTGCGGGCCGAATGGCAGACCAACCTTTCTTACAAAGCTATTTCGGTAAACCCAGTCCAATGACCCGTGCAGCTTGGTAAGACGAACTACGCCCTCCAGGTAACGTGGCTCACCACGTATGCCAGGTGGGTTGTAGTGCATATCGATGTCCAAGCGAGAAGACCTGAAAATCGGTTCAAGGCATCCGACGAAGCGATCAAGCAAGTGAAGACCCGCCAGATCTGCACCATATTCGATCAACCGGTCGTAATTGGTCGTAAAGATATGGAGGCGCTCCCTTGTTGCTGTCCGGCTAGAGAAGCTGAGCAGGAAAGAGACGAGCATGACAAGCGGATCGAGCTTCTCCGAAGCTTCTTCCCCGGCTGCAGGTTCTGCATCTGCTGGTTCTGGTGCCGCGCATTTTTCGACCGCTGATTTCAGATCCCGCTCGGTTTTGGAGATACCGTTCAGAAACTTTTTGAACAAAGCATCAAGGGCGGAGATGACCTCGGTATGACGGTCATCGCCCAGAATTTTCAAACCTTGGGCCAACGAGTTGGCGGCCCGGATCTGATCCTCAATATTTGCCTCGCCGCGTCCCATAGCCACAGCGGCCTGCTGGGCGGCATCCTTTAGCTTGTCGTCCAGTGGGAAGCCACCATAGTCACAAGCCATGTCGGCTGCGCTAGTTCCAGCCTGATATGAAACTGCCTTTGTGAAACCGCTGCCAAGCAAGAGAGCAAGATGCTCGCTCTGAAAAACAGCCGCCAGCCAGGGCTCAATGTGCTTTTTCTGGAGCTCGATGCTTTTGCTGTCATCCGGGTTCTGGACATCGAGGTTTTCCTCGTTCCCGATGCGATAAACGTGAGTTCCCCATGTGTTTTTGCTCATTTCACCATCCCCCTCAGCCGGGCAAACAGCTTGTCGATATACCTGTCACGATCATTGGTCATGAACAGCACGTGCATATCCTCGAGCTCGTCCTGTGTGTTATCCCATTTCAGTTGCGGGTATCGCGTCCAGGAAAGGATGAAGCTGTTGAGGATCACGGTTGGGTCCTTCAAACGTTGCTCGACATCCTTGATCCGCTTGTGGAACAGAACCTTCTCGCTGGCGGGGCCTTCGTGCAAAAGACCGTGCGGCTCGATGAAGGTGACGTACTGTTTCCCGCCAATCAGCATCCAAAGAATGAAATCAGGGTGGAAGTTGCCCGCCTCGAAGAATCCCACGCCTTTACCCCGGCTCATGTTCCTGAGCAGGAAGAGTTCCATTCCTTCCTTTTCCAGAGCGGCTTTGTGGCCGTCGCACCAGCTCTTCAGATCGGTGACAAACTGATATTCGCTCTCGTTGAGGGCGACAGGCAGGATGGTGATTTTCCCACCGCGCCGGACGTGAAAGAGCGGCTGGAACAGGTGCTTGCCGAAATTGCAGGCGTTCAGATCACCAATCTTCAGCAGATCATCCTTCTTCTGCTCCAGATCCTTCTTGATCTGCTGAATCCCCTGGATGACCTGTTCTTCATCGCCATCCACGATGAGCTGATAGAATTCCTCCTGCGGGATGTTGTCATCATCCGGCGTCAGGTCGCGTAGCTCCAGACGCGGTTCGATGTATTCCCGTTTGCGATAGTTGTAGTAGTGATCGCAGTACCGCTTCAGAAGCTCTGACGCCACCTGCTGCAGCAAGAGCACACCATCAAAGGTTGCCGGGTTCAGGCGGGTTTCGGGCAGGTAGAGGGTGTACCAGTTCGGGTCCCCCAGCAGACGTTGAATGCCATCCTTGGTGATGTTGAAGTTGTACCAGCTCCGTTCGCGCTTGAACCGCTCCAGCTCGAAAAAGAGCGTATCATAGTCCAGCAGAGCCAAATGCTGTTCACGCAATGACACCTTGTCCTTCTGTGTCGCCAGGGATGTACCGCGTGACTGCATGGCCTGAATGCGCGGGTACCAGTCGGCGACTACCGTGTTGTGCGTCATGTAGTCCGGGATATCCCCGACAGTGGGCACCGCTGCATCTTTCTTGAAGTCGTATTCCTTGCCGTCAGAGGCCTTCCGCTTAGGGCGAAGGATTTTAAGCTTCTTGCCGAAGTCATAGGTGACATTCAGCGGTATGGTAATGGTCTTGCGGCGCTCGTTGCCGGGTAGGCCTTCCTCTTTGAGGAACTCGCGGAACTTCTCCATGAAGTCGGCTTCGATGCCGAACACGTTGAGGGTTTCCAATTCCTCGATGAAGGTCGGCCGGAGCGGAGCATGGGAATGGCCGCTGCGCTTGAGGCTCCACTCGTAACCCTTCAAGCGGACACCACGCCCAAAGAGCTGAATAATCTGCGAGCCTTCCGAGCGTCCGACATGCATCAGGCCCATGGTGCTGACGCGCCAGCAGTCCCAGCCTTCAACGAATTTTTTCGAGCCGATAAGCAGATTGACCGGTGACGTGGAATCCTTCACGGAGGCGAACATCGCCTCGGTGAAGTCACTGTCTTCCACGGTCAGTCGTGTGCCATTCTGTGCTGCCACTTCGGCCACGTGGTCGCACAGGCTCTTGGCATCACCGACGTTGATCAGACCGAAGGCCGTCTCGCTCGTGCCCACACGCAAGGCCACTTCGCCGGATTCGCCTTTGATGCGATCCAGTGACAAATGCCCGCCTGCGGCATGGTTGAACAGCCTGGCGAGAATATCCCGGTAGAGGGCTTCAACGGTTTCGCCGCCATTCATGGCCCGGGCCAGATAGGTAAAGGCCCCGGCAAAGATGTCGTTCCCATCCTTGTCCAGCAGGCCGGTATCCTGGCCTTTGCCGGTGAGGATCTCGTGCATGCGCCGCGTCGCCACTTGGCTGTTGTCGAGGAAGTCCGCAATGAATTGGATGATGAGCGCCACGTCCGTGGCCACGATCTGTTCATCCTTGCTCATCTTGCCCGATGAAACCGTGCTGCCGACAAAGACCCACAGAGGCTTTTCCAGATTGAACGGCTCGAAATCCTTCGCTTTTTCCTCGTAGATCCGAAGCTGCTGGTAGAACTTCAGCAGACAGGCTGTCATATAGATCGACTGCGTCTCTTCGAATGACCCTGGCAGGTTCAGGATCTGATAATCCTTGCCGAAACCGTCCTCATAGAACCACCGGTAGGAGTAATCAAAAACGACCGTCTTGGCGTAGCTGTTCTCAAAATCGGCATTGCCTGATGCCTGAACAGCCTGCTCAAAGGTGGCCGAATACTCGAAGGTGAACCCCTTGGCGCAGAGATCGGACCGCCGGGTAAACCAGACGCCTTCCTCTTTGCCGCTCATGCCACGATGACCCTCGTCAACCAGAAGTAGGTTCTGATCTCCCAGGCTGCGGGTGGCGATGGTGTTCGGTCCCTCCTGATCAGCCAGCTTGGTAATCTCCAGCACATCCACGCGCTCAAGGCCCTGGGCCAGGCCGAACAGGCCGCCACGTGATTGCAGGTAGCTGCCTGCGGAAATATTGCTCTCCCGAAACTCATTAATGTGTTGCTCCGAGAGACGCTCGTTGGGCGTCAGCAGGATGACCCGGGAGAGTTCTTTATCTTTCCCATGCCTTGCGGCGTAGTGCCGGTATTGCAGCAGGTTGACGTGCATCAGCAGCGTCTTGCCGCTGCCGGTGGCGTTCTGCATGCAGAGCTTGTTCAGGTCATCCTCGTTGTAAGGCGGCACATCGGCGTAATCGTCCCAGTGGCGGTTGAAACGCTCAACGAATGCATTGAGATCGGCGAGCATCCCTTCACGATTGCCAAAAAAGCGGTCCAGGTAGATTTCAACAAAGATCAGGGTAAGCCATTGGTAGTATTTCCACCCAATGGGGCGGTGGCGCTTTTCGTTGATCGCCTGGGTATGGCGAACAATGTTCTGCTCATAGGTCAAGAGCATGTCCCGACTGATGCGAAAGCCCGGGAAATCAGCCGTTGGATCGGCATAGCTGAAGAGCGGGCTATCGCCGAGATGGTGGTAGAAGAAATGCAGATTATCCTTGTCCAACCCTTCCAGGCGGGGATCGCGGATGGGTTCAGCCAGCTTGTGAAAGGGGCGAACCACTTTGCCATTTACTTTGTGTTCGGCGAGCGGATCGATGCCGAACAGGCTCACCAGCCACTGGTTGAGGAGCAGCTTGTTGCGGAATTTATGCGGTTTGGGGCCGCGTGAACGTTTCTTTGCCATCACACCGCCTCCTAGGAGTTAGAATGGCGGTGCGATAGCCGTTCAGCAGCCTGCCGACCTCCTCGCTCATCTCCCATAGATTGTTTATTTCGATATACCCAAGGTCACGGGCCAGAATCAGGTAGTAGCGGCATTCTTCCAACGAACCCTCCGCAATATTCAGGAACCTTCCCTTGTCGGCCTCGGAATGTTTCCTAAACCCTTCAGCGATATTTGCCGGAATGGAGACAGCAGCGCGGCGAAATTGGGATGTCAGGCCATAGGTTTCCGTTTTCGGAAATGACTGCGTAGCTTCGTAAACACCCAGCACAAAAGCATGAGCTTTCTGCCACACAATCAAATCCTGAAAACTCTTCGCCGGTTTCCGCACGATTCTAACTCCTAACTCCTGCGTTCTAAATGCTGTCCCCATTCCACATGCGCTTCATGAACTCTTCTTCGATGAGGCGGACCTTCCAGTTCTCGTCATCCAGCTTCAGATTGGGCAGATTGTTGCTGCCGTTGACGTAGATGGTGTCGAACTCGAAATCGCGGGTGCTGATGCGGTTCTTCTGGAACCATTCATCCAGCATCAGGTTGTCCTGCTCGATGTCGTCGGTGAGCTTGCGCCAGACAACCAAAACCTTTTCCCGCTGGCCATTGTTGGGATTGGCCGCGTCCTTGGGCACCCATCCCTCAACCTTGCGGAACCACCACGGGCCGCCTTCGTCCTGCCGGATGCGGCCATCCACCACCAGCTTGGTGTGCTGGTCTTCGGGCAGCTCCGGGTCTGTAATACGCTTGAATGCCGCCTGGAAGGTCTGCGGCACGGAGGTATGCAGCACGCGCAGACCGATCAGATAGTTGAAGGTCTCGATCAGATCGACCGCACGGGTGGCATACTCGTCCGTCCCCGGCTTCTTGACTTCCAGGTTGTAGCAGCAAGGATCGGCAAAGGCATCGATGTTGAGCAGCGACTGACTACCCCGGGTCTCCACATCCAGCAGATAGCGGAGCATGTAGTCTTCCTTGAGCGCCGGATTGGCAGCTACTGCCTTTTTGCGCTGGGGGTTGTGGTCGAGGCGCAAGTTGTTGAGCGTGTCCTCGTAGGATTCCAAGCGGATGGTCTTGAAGCAGTGGGAAATGCCGGTATGACGCGCCGTGGGTTTGCCGTCTTTCCAGTTTTCTGAATAAACAACCTTTGCAATGCGAGGTTTGAGCACTGTGTCAAAATAATCGCCCATTTCCACCAGAATGTATTTGCGCTGGCCGCCGTCTTCACGGTTGAGGTTGATAACGGCGTGACCGGTACTTCCAGATCCAGCAAAAAAATCAAGAATACGGGATTTGGAATCCTCCACCACACCAGCAAGTAACAACACATGCCTGAGGAACATTAACGGCTTTTTGCCATTCCGAAATGTAATTCCACCCTCGTGAGAGCATTGATTAAAATCCTTTTCAAAATCCCAAAGGTTCGCATAAGGAACAAGCTTTACATCTTTACGGTCAACAGGGACACCCTGAAAATAGTCACCATTTTTCCTCTTTCCTCCACTTTCAGGCAGCCAAAAAAAGCGATGGCCAAGGGAGTCACCACCCATGTCAGGAACTCTAAATATATGATTTGGATACTGTTCCAAAAGCCTCTCTAAGTAAGCAACATAAAAACGGCCGCTCGAATTTCCCTCTCTTAAAGACCCTCTGATATTGATACGCTTTAAACCATTAATAGAAGGTTCAATTTTCCTCAAATGGTATGATGAAGGCGGAAAAACATCTACGGACTTACCATCAACAGTGATTGTTGTAATTGGAGAACCATTCAGATCGACTGCCCAAATGTAATCTTCCAAAGAGGTATTATCCTCTTCCCTTTTTCGCGGGACATGCCTTTTTGAGTTCCTGTACGCAAGAACATTTTCATATACTTCGTGGAAATCCTTGTCACCTTTAAGAATCCTATTTTCATGTCTAACTTTTACTGTAAAATTTGACATGTAATTGTCTTGACCATAAGTAGCATCCAAAACATATTTAAAATTAAACAGTTCATCTTCGTTTATGCTTGCGTATATAGAAGAGTTTAGAGTTTGCAGACTTCTGCATAGGGAGACCCTATTTTCGATTAGAGACATCCAACTAGCATGTTTGTAAGCATCCTTATATATAAAACCATCTTCGCCAGTATTATACGGCGGATCGATATAAACTGCATGTAGTTGGCCTTTGAAATTTTCCTGCAACAGGTTCAGCGCCTGAAAATTCTCCGAATGAATCAGCAAGCCATCGCACTGCTCATCGAAGTTCTCAATCGACGCCACCAGCCGTGCCTTGAAGCTGTCATCGAAGAAGCGGGTGTCCAGCACCAGCTTGTTGTTGGCCTTGAGGAACTCGACCGTCAAAGGCCGCGAGAACCCCGGATTGTGCAAATCGGCATGGATCTCATCGATGGCGAACAGCTTGATCCACTCTTCACATTGCGCATCACAGGCGGCCACTTCCGCGAAGAGTTCCTCGGGAACCCGGTCGAGGGTGATGCAGTAGTTGGTTTCAATAATGAACTTCTTCTTGAGCCAGAGCTTTTTCTGGAAATCCTCAAGCTGGGCCAAAAAGTCGATCAGCTTTCCCGCGATCTTGCGCAGCACCTTGATCTTGGCCAGATAGCTTTCGACCGCCGGGGCTTCGGCGTTTTCAATGTCATCGAGGCGCATGACCTCGTTCTTGATGTAGAAGTCCAGCTCCCGGCGCAGAAAGCCGCCCAGGTCCTTATGGATGAAATAGTCCATGGTGTTGCGGGCGGTGTAATGGTTCACGTACTTGGCCAGCACGGGGCGCTTCTTGTCGCTGTCGGTCGGAGCGGGGACCTTGAACAGACGCAGATATTCCGCGACCTGTTTTTCGTGTTCGCCACCGGCGGCAGCCATGGCCTGGAGACGCTCCAGTATGGTCTCTACCGCCTCAGTGTTGCGCTTGTCCCGCCAGGTGTTTTCCTGGCCGGTTTTTTCCGGGTCGGGCCGGTATTCGAAATTGACAACCAGCTCGCCGGTTTCGGTCAGGGCGACGGGATTTTCGGCATGCAGAATGAAGAAACGCTTGTTGGCCTCGGAGGCCTTGACGTTGCCGTGCTCACCCTCGGTGGCCTCGACGACGCGAAAATGGACCTTGAGCGGAGATTCATCCTCGGCACCGAGCAGGATACCGATCTGATTCTGCTGCCGCAGAGCGCGGATCTCTTGCGCCTGCCGCAAATCGAAGGTGAAGTTGGAAAAATACTCGGCGCTCTTGATGTAATACTGGTCGGCGTTGGCCCAGTGCAGTTTCACTTCCTCGCCGTTGTACGGCACGGCAAAAGGCGCGGCCTTGCCGGATGTTTCCCGGGTGTAATAGCGGCGGGAGATAAAGTCGCCGTCGTCGTAGTAGCGCTCAAAGAAGCGATACAGGTGGTCATACACATCGGCCTCGGCGCTGGCCGTATCCTTGACTGCATCCAGCGCGGCTTTGGCCTTTTTGACCGGCTCGGTCTCTTCCGGATTGGGTGCGCCGAAATCCTTGGCGGTCTGAATGGCCTTCTCATAGGCGGCCTGCAGCTCGGCCTTGCGGGCCTCGTCGGCATCACCGAAGGCATCCGCCACGATTTTCAGCAGGTCGGTGCCGATGAAGTCCTGAACTTCCTGCGCCTTGGCGTGCATGATGCGGTAAAAGCCGAAATCGAGGTCCGGCTGGTCGAGCTGAAACAGCTCGGAAAGCTTCTTCAAAAGGCGGCTGCGAAGTTGTTCGGCAGATGGCATGGTTATCTCCTGATTCCTTAAATCACGCTCCACCGGATGGTGAACACCGGCGTGACAGTTGTTTTCTGTTGCATACGTTTTTCGAGCGATTCCACGAGGCGGTCACGCTTTTCAGCAATCTCGTCCTCGATGTCGAAGATCCGCTCGCGTAAGGTGCGTTTCTTACGCTCGAGCTTGGCGATCTCTTCCTGCAGGCTGTGCTGCTCCTCGATGGTGGGAGCCTGGCGGCTGCGCCGTTGCAGGTCGCGGATCTGGCGTTTGGTATCGTCCAATTCTTTTTGGGCCGCCATTTCCATGTCCTCGGCCCATTTGTCGAGCTGGTCGCGGGCTTCGGAGAAGTGGCGGTTGTTCTCCTCCAGGTTTTTGGCCAGGGTCGCCTTGGCATGGCGCTCCTGATCCCGCATGAGGCGTTCTTTGGCGGAATCCGGGATAGCCTGGACAGCGCGGGCCTGACCGCTGCAATTGAAAAGCTTTTCACAGGTTTCCTGGTCGATGTTGTTACCCGTATCGTCCATTCCTGAGAAAAGCAGATACTCTTCGAAATCAAATGATTCGATGTGGAGGCGCTGAAGGCTCAGCCAGCCGGACCGCCCCTTGAGACGCTCCACCACAGCGATGCGGGTGGAGTGTCCGGAAATATCAAAAACGACTTCGGCAGGCGGGCAAGGTCTTTCCTTAGCCTCGCTCAATACGTGCTCCCCCAGAGGATGACTGAGCCGGTAGAGGTACTCCCCGGGTATATTCTCCTGGGTTTTGGAGATCAGGTGATACCGCCCGGTCGAGACATGAGGAGCTGGGCTGTTGTTCAGGGTGAAAGAGAAATCCGCATCATCAAAAACAGCATGGGTTTCCAGGGCGTGGCGGGTGACCGACCAAAACAGACGGCCAATCCGGTCCAGTCGTTCTTGGGTTCCAGCCAGGTTGACCTTCAGCCGCTCGTGCACGTCTTCGTCAAAATGCTCCAGCAGCATCTTGCGGGTGTCACGCATTCTGGTCTGAATCTGCTCATCGAGTTCGAATCGCAGTTTTTCAAAAGCGGTCTGAATTTCCTCTTCGCTCCGGCATCCCTGATAGATCTCCAGGATACGGCGCTCAAAATCCACCCCGGCTTCGATGGAGCCCAGAACATCGTCGCTGGCACCGAAAACGCCTGTGAACAGGTTGAATTTCAGTTCGAGCAATTCCTGGACACGACGGTCGGCCTCGTTGCGCTCGTTGAGGAAATTGATAACCACCACGTCGTGTTTTTGGCCATAACGGTGGCAACGGCCTATCCGCTGTTCGATGCGCTGAGGATTCCAGGGCAGATCAAAGTTGACGATGGCCGAGCAGAACTGAAGGTTCAGACCCTCGGCACCGGCCTCTGTCGCGATCAAGACACTTGCCTGGTCACGGAAACGATCAATGATTGCCGCTCTGAGGTCCACTTGACGAGAGCCGGTAGCGCGACCTGATTCCCTGTTGGCGGCAAGCCACTCTCTATAAATCTGACCGGAGGCATCATCCTTGTTGGTGCCATTGAACGTCAGCACCTGACCGGCATAGCCATTCCCCTCAAGGAAGTCTTTGAGCCAGTTCTGAGTTCGCCGTGATTCGGTAAAGACGACCACTTTTTTGGCTGCGCCCATGTCTTCCATAACGCTGAAACCGATGTCCAGGGCCTTCAGGAGCGCTCTGGTTTTTGTGTCGATGCCAAGACTTCTGGCCCAGCGAATGTAGTCGGTCAGCTCTTCAATTTCAGCA
>Ga0208694_1005632_pt1 | contig 10527 bp, 9 predicted proteins | sample AD_UKC078_MetaG_FD_184442 | JGI IMG/M metagenome (GOLD analysis project Ga0208694, IMG submission 184442) | Active sludge microbial communities of municipal wastewater-treating anaerobic digesters from USA - AD_UKC078_MetaG (SPAdes) (version 2) | ecosystem: Engineered > Bioreactor > Anaerobic >...
CGGGGTCAGAACCCTGGCCAGCAGGATGTAGATCCCGCCGACGAGGATTGAGGCCCCGGCGGTAACAATAAGGCTGGTGCTTATGACCTTTCCTTTGTCCTCCAGAGGCAGGAAACGGATTACGGATGAGTCAAAGCCCAAAGCTGCGAAGAGCACGACGAGGGCAAGAGAGGAGATGAGGGCTGTTGCCAGGCCCACCTCCTGCACTGTATAGAGGCGGGCGGCGATGATCCAGAAGAGGAAGCCACAAGCAGCACTTATGATGTTGGAGAAGGCCATGAAAAAGGAGGTTCTATACAGACTGTCTCTGGCCATTCCTGCAATCGTTCTGCAGCTCAGATAACGGAGTGGATTGAGGCTCATGACTGGATTCCAGGCCATTGACGGGCATCATCGGCCAGATCTGGGATATTCTGTATCACTGATCAGCTATCTGATCGAGATATATAAATATATTCATGCAATGGCCGTGCAAGGACAAAGCCGGATATTGGGAAATTATTCATAACGAAAATCAAAAAATTAAAAAGTTATTTATATGGGATTTATCGGTAGATAATATAATCCAGGGGATGGCAAGTATGCCTGCTGGTCCCTTCAACTGGCAGGATCGGAAAGGAAGAAGTGTGATGCGGGAGGAGTCTGCTGATGGGCTGGGCTGAGGGCGGAGTTTAGCGGGGGTCGGTTTATGCATGGCTTTGAGTTCTGTATGGTATCGGGTTATGCATGGCTTTGAGTTCTGTATGGTATCGGGTTATGCATGGCTTTGAGTTCTGTTTGGGGTTGAGCTATGCATTGTTCACTTGCGCCCCGCCAGGAGAAGGTTGATGACGGTACAGATCGGTGTAAATATAATTGCATTAGGAGGACTATCAAATGGGATCATTCTCAGAGAAATCGGGAGCAGAAGATTTAAACAATATTATATATTCTGCCATTGTATCTATTCAGGGAAATAAGATCGTCGCCAAAGATGTCGAAGGGCATGAAATCACCAGTGGTGTGGCTGGGACTGATGACTCGCGTGTATTGACGGAGGCCATAGACTCCGTCCCCAATAATGGCAATGTCCTGATCTCCGGCGGGGAGTACAAACTCAGTGCAGATACTTTATTTTATCTGGATGATGGGGATACAAATCCATTCTGGGTCTGCATCCCAATACTGGAGGGCAAGAACGTCCATATCTTCGGTTATGGGGCCGGTATAACTGTGCTGAAATTGAAGCCGAACCAGTTCTATCTCGACCATCCCGTAGCGATGATCCTCAATCGGGCAACTGGTTCTGTTGATCCGGGATTCACGGCCTTCACTGTTGCCAATATGACCCTGGATGGCAACAGGGACGATCAGGGTCAATGGTACAAGGATGGGGCATCGCTGATATTGACCGGCAGCGCCAGGTCCGGGGGCAAATACTACAACCTCGAGTTCAGGAACTCATATGGGACGGGCTTGTATCTGGGAAACAACGGGGGCGGATCGGAGTCGTACTCCTCCATCACCAATGTCGTTGCCAGAAATTGCAGCCTGGAGGGCATACTCCTTGATACTGCTCAGCACACTGTGGTCTCTGATTGTGTCTTTGAATATTGCAAAACCGGCCTCACAGTGCACGGGAATGACGATTATCAAACCCGAGGTAAGGATCATATTGTCATAAAGGACCTCTCTTGCATCGCCTCTCCTCTCACCATCTGGTGCATAAACGATCTGGAGATGTCCGGGGTAAATATGGATTGCATTGCAAGCCCGAATGCATATGGCCTATTGATCCATAGCTCGACTGGCATCCATATCAAGGAGTCCATCTTCAAATCAGACCGGAAGAAAGCCAGCTCCTATGGGGGGGCATCCTATATTGATGCCGATTCCGATGGCCCTACAGCAATAACCCTGGAGAACTGCATCCTGGATGGCTTTTATGCATTGCATGTGCTGGGATCGGCGACGGCAACTATGCGCGGCGGGGCGCTAAATGCCTCATATGCCTGTGCCTATCTCCGGGGCATCGAGCCCAGCACAGCCAGCGCAACCCTTATCGGAACGGTATTCATCCCTGCCAGGCATACAATAGACTGCGCCCCGGGCACGACCCTAAACCTCCTCTACTGTTACTCCTCCGCCGTCGGGTCGATGATTCTAGAGGGAAAGCTGAACCACCAGGGTTCACATGGATTTGGATTTCCAAATGTCTGAATCAGAGCCAATTCAGTCTCCTGAGGAGAGATGAGCCTCAAATTCACCGGGGCTCATACAAAAAGAGGCAGACATCTTAAGGATGGCCTGGCCCCGGCAGTGATTTTTGCCATTTAGCAGGCCCTGCTGCATGTCAGGCCATCTGGGAGAAGAAGATTTTGAGCCAGGCCTCCAGAAATATGGCCTTCCATAGGTTTCGTGCATGATTTTTATTTCTATACACATGCCCATTTATCTGCTGGCGCAGCTTTCTCACATCGATGTACTCTCTGCAGAGGGGTTCATCCTCCAAGAACCAATCCTCCAAGAGCCTCTGGAAACCCTCCCTCCTCAGCCAGTCAGCTTCCGGGGTTTCATATCCGATCTTATCCCTTCTTTCCAGGATCTCAAGGGGCACGATGCCGGTCATTGCATCCCTTAGCAGCGCCTTGGTCTTTCCCTCTCTGATTATGTACTCATCAGGCAACCCGGAAACGAACTCAATTATCCTGTAATCGAGGAAAGGGACACGTGACTCAGTCTGATTTCCCATCGAATTTCTGTCTTCCCACTTCAGTAGCTGCTCTAGCCGGTACAGCAGATGAAATTGCAGTGACTGGCCCAGGGATCTGCAATTTGAAAAATTCCTGAAGTATTCTGTGGGGGCAATGGAGTCGCTCCTCAACTCTCTGGAGAGGAGTGATTGGTGCAAAAAAATATTTTTCCTTAGTATATATGGTAGCATGAGGTATAATGAGAACTGGATGCCAATCTGATAATTTCTCCCCTTGATTAAATTAAGGCATTCGGAAGCAAGCCTCTTAAACTTAAAAGTCTTTAATAAATCGACTAGATAAAAACCCAGAAAATAGTGATATCCAGCCAGGAGCTCATCCGCCCCCTGGCCGTCCAGCACCACAGTGACCCCATTGCCCTTGGCCAGCTCCTGCACGCAATTTTGAGCATAGATGGAGGCTGATGGAAAAGGCTCGGCGATCAATTTGACAATCCTTAATAAATCCTTCTGCAGCCTCTCCGGTGTGGGCTGGGTCCTGTAATTTTCCATGCCCGTCCTCTCTGCTACAATTGATATATATTTTGATTCATCTCTTTCGAAGCCTTCGTATACTGCAGAGAAGGTCTTTATCTTCATGCTCTTGTCTATCAGACAGGCTATAGTCGATGAATCAATTCCCCCGCTCAGGCATGTGCCCACTGGAACATCACTGATCAGCCTGATATTCACACTATCCTCGATCAAATCCTTGAATGTGGATATCGCCTCTTCATATGTTCCAGCAAATTTTTCTTCATATTCTATATTATACCATTCCTTTATATCCAATTCACATTGCGTGAGATCGAAGGTGGCATAGCATCCTCTGGGGATCTTCATTATCCCCTCAAAGAATGTCTCCTCAGTATGATCGGTTATATTATACAGCAAGAAATCCTTTATTAATTTTTTGTTTGGTGCTGTATTGATTTTGTGCTCCAGCAGTGGCGGTATCTCTGAGGAGAATAAAAATTTTTTATGATCTCTGTCAAAATGATAGTACAGTGGTTTGATTCCCACATGGTCTCTTGCTAAAAAAAGCCTCTTGTTTGCGGAATCGTATATAACGAAGGCGAACATTCCATTGAACCTCTCCAGACATCCTTCCTTCCACTGAATGAAGGAATACAATACCACCTCTGTATCTGTCTTTGATTTGAATGAATATCCCAGTGATTCAAGCTCTTCTCGCAGCAACCTGTAATTGTAAACCTCACCATTGTATATTATATAAAATCTTCTCTGATCGTCAGACATCGGTTGATGGCCGTTTTTGGACAGGTCGATGATGGAGAGGCGCAGGTGGCCCAGTGAGACCTCTTCATCGGCATAGACCCCTTCATCATCCGGACCTCTGTGTCTCAGACTGGAGTTCATCCTCTCAATTAAATATTCGTCCTTCCAATTAAAACCATTGATACCACACATAGTAGTCCTCGAAATAATCACTTCATGTATTAAAATTTGTTAGGGTCTGCATCATATGCCTCAAATGCCGCCGGGCAGCCAGGCAGACTCCCTCTTCCATAACCCAATGCCCAGATCAGCTACATATATCTCTTATAGATCTCCATGAGATTCTCTTTTTGCTTATTCCATTCATAATCCAGTGCATGATTGAGGATGGCATCTCTATTCCATTCCCTATTCAGTGCCTCAAAGATCCTATTGCATAAGTCTGTGCTATCATTGCTCTGGCATATGAGGCCATATTCATTGGAGGTTATTATTTCTGAGACCCCGCCCACATTGGTGCTGATAAAAGGTATGCCGCAGCCCAGGGCCTCAAACATCACTGTGGGATTCCCCTCATTCAGGCTTGCGAGGACGAATATGTCACAGGCATTTATCCACAATGGCAGCTCCTCCCTGGGTTTCCTTCCGACCAGCCATACCACCTTTTCCAGGCCGCACCTTTTTATCTCCTTCTGCAGCTCATTTCTGAGATTTCCCTCTCCCAGGATTATGCATAAAATATCTTTCGCTCTGCCCTCCAGCTCATCGATGGCATGGATGAGGTTCATGTGCCCCTTGACCTTAACCAGGCTTCCTATGGATAGGATTATCCTCTTGTTCAGGGGCAGATCCAATCTCCTTCTGCATGCCTCCCGGTCACGGGGATAGAAGCGTTTGCTATCGTATCCTGTTGGCAAGACCTCCACTGGCCTTTTCACCTCCAGCCTCTTTGCACATTCGGCCAGACTACCGCTGACGGTTATTATGCAGTCCGAGTCGTTCAATATGCACCTGATCCTCTCTTTCCAGGCAGGGCTCTTGAATGGCAGATCATACAGATCATATCCATATCCTGAGACTATCAGCGGTACCTGAAGCCTCTCTTTGAGCCGGGCGCCTACATAGCCGGAGGTCCAGAGGAAGTGAGAATGAATCAGGTCCGGCTGCAGCTTCCTCTCCTCAACTATCTTTAAAATTTTTTGGTAGTGCCTCTGGCCTAACTGGCTGTATTGGCGATCAATGGGAATGAAAAAGGCCGGCACTGCCATGACTGATACATTCTCCGGCTTGCCGGAATACTCTATCAGCGATCTCTTGGTAAAGAGGCTCAATTCATGAATGGGCAGGTAATTGGAGATTTCCGTTATCGGATTATGGTACACGAAGACATCAATGGAATTAAAATTGCTTGATATGGACTCTATCTGATCTTTGACAAAATAATTATATGCTGGGGTTATAGCCAGGAGATTATTTTTTTCGGGCATTTCACACCTCAATTCCTAAAATCAGATTTTTATATATTTTTTAATGTTTATTAATAGGTTATTTTTAGACTCGAAATTCCCGATAGCCTTTGAATCCTCCATCCTCCCGATGGTCTTTAAATCCTCTATCAGCTTCAAATTGAGCTGATCGATATCTCTGATTAGATGGATCTTATTTTGCTTCTCTAATTCCAAAGCCAGATCCAGTTTATTCTCATACTTGCATTCATTGAACTCCTTCAGCCTTGGAACTACGACTGTGATCTTCTTATTGAGAAGGCAGTTGAGAATCGAGCCCGCCCCATCATGGGTGATCACTATGCGGGATTGTCTGATCAGGCTTAAGATCTCCTCATAGCTGGCAAAATCAAATGATTCAGCATTTTCTGGGCAGTAACTTGTACATCCTTTTTGCATAATCATCTTTTCGTCCGTCTCTCCGGCGATGAGATCGCATTTTTTTATGAGCCTATCAAATCCCTGATTATGCATGCCTACAGTGACGAAGATCATATTATTGCCCCTTCATAAACCGCTTTTTTTCCATACTTAGAGAGCAATTGGGGCCATTGGACTAGGAAGTGATCAGCCACAGGATACACAATCCTGCCTGTAAGCGAGGGATTGCTCACCCTCGCCCAGCTCTCGATGAAGATGCTCTTGGCGGCGAAGAGCTTTCCAATGTAAAGCGCGGGAATGGCAATTTCAGATCCATTGCTGACTATGAGGTCGGGCCTGTATTCCCTGAAGGCCCTGAGAAAGAGAATGGCTGCCGAGAGCATCTTCAATGGATTATATCCAATATTCTCCATCAGATATTTTTTTTGCTCCAGCTCCCTTGTTCTCTTGGAGTCATAGGTGATTACAATGATATCGTTTCCTTTAAATGCATCCATTAGATATAACATCTGAGTGAGGTGTCCCCCATGAGAGCAGACGATGGCTATCTTCATGGATTCCCCACCATCATCTGCAAGCCTTCATCTATGCTGATGAGGGGCCTCCAGTCGAGTGTGGCTCTTGCCTTTGCTGTGTCTGCATAGCAATCCATTATCTCGTTCTTCCGCCTCTCTCCCTCATAGGCCACTTTGATATTCGATCCATATATTGAGATGATCTTCTCTATTATCTCCTTCACGCTATAGCTCTTTCCATATCCAATATTAAATATATCAAAGTCGCCCTGGTATTCGCCTCCTTTGATATATGCATCCACCATATCTGTTATGTGAACGAAATCCCTTTTCGGCTCGGGATCCCTCACCACGACCTCTCCCGAGGAAAGGGAGGAGATGATCTTTGGTATAAGAAAATCGGCTCTCTGCCCTGGCCCGTAGATATTGAATGGCCTGAAGATAATACACTTGATTCCAAAATCCTCGTGATAGGATCTGCATAGCTCTTCCCCGAGCAGCTTGCTTTTAGAGTATGGATTATTCGGGCTTGTTATGTGCTTCTCATCAATGGGCAGGTACTGGGGAGTTCCATAGACATATGAGCTCGCATATACGATTTTGTCTATATCACAGAGGCGGCAGAGCTCCAGCATGTTTAAAGTGCCGAGGACATTTGTCTCATAGGTGGCATGGGGGCTCTCATAGGATGAGTTCACAGCCGTCCTCGCTGCCAGATGATATACGATATCAATATCCTCCAGCTCTCTTCTCCTTCCCCTGATCAGATCCTTGTCTCTTATGTCCACCCTCTTTCCATTTTGATCCTTCAGCGACACCATCGATGAATTCAGCCTCTTAAGAGCATGGAGCAGATGCCTGCCGGCAAAGCCCTCCTCTCCTGTGATCAATATCGTCTTCTCGCTAAGTCCCATCGATGCTGACCCCTAGCTCTCTGTATATATTCTCTGTATCTTCATTGGCCTTTTCATAATCATCCGGCCGTCCTATGTCCAGCCAGTATCCTTCATGGATATAGCCGTTCACCGTCTCTCCATCAGCAAGCAGCCTCTTCATCAGGTCAGGGATATCCAGATATGAGTTAGCAGGTATATATTCCAGTATGCTCTCATGGAATGCATAAACTCCCATGCTCACCAGATAATCGATCCTGGGCTTCTCTGTATAGCCTCTCAGCCTCCGGTCAGAGTCCAGCTCAATCACTCCAAAATCGATATCAACATGCCTTTGATTGAGGGCTATGGTTGCCTTGGAGCCGGTCCTCTTGTGAAATGCCAGGAACTCAGAAAAATCCAGGCTGGTCAGGACATCCCCGTTCATCACCAGAAAATCATCCTTCAGCCTATTTTTTAATAATCCCAGCCCTCCTGCCGTCCCAAGCTTCTTCTCCTCCCTTGAGTAGTCTATCTTCAGTCCGTATTTGCTGCCATCATTGAAGAAGGCCATTATCAATTCCGCCAGGTGGCCGACTGCCAGGGTGATCTCATCAAAGCCCCTGGCCTTCAGCTGCCTGATAATTATCTCTAAGATTGGTGACTCTCCAATGGGCATGAGGGGTTTGGGAAAGACAGTGGTATAGGGCTTCAGCCTGGTGCCCAGCCCCCCGGCAAGGATCACAGCTTTCATCTCCTCTCCTAACATCTCACTAATTTGACCAGCCCCTTATTCTCTCTCATCCAGTCTATCGTCTCCTGCAGCCCCTCCTCCAGGGAGACCTTCGGCTCCCAATCAAGCAATCTCTTAGCCTTTCCATTATCGCACCATAATCTTTGTACCTCGCTTTTCAGAGGCCTGACCCGGGAGGGATCCCGGACTATGCTTATTCTCTTATTCAAGAGGATTGCGATCTTCTCTGCCAGCTCTCCCATGGATACCTCAAAATTAGATCCGATATTGATGACCTCTCCAATTGAGCTGCCCGACTCCGCTACCTTGATGAATCCATCTACAGTATCCTTGACATAGGTATAGTCCCGCGTCGGAGACAGGGATCCCAACAGTATCTTCTCTTTCTTTATGGCTTGGGTGATTATCGTCGGTATTATCGCCCTTGCAGACTGCCTAGGTCCATAGGTGTTGAAGGGCCTGATCGTTGCCACAGGCAGGTCAAAGGAGCAGTAGAAGCTCTCTGCTATTTTATCTGCTCCGATCTTGCTGGCAGAGTAGGGGGACTGGCCCTGAAGGGGATGCTTCTCATCGATAGGCACATATAATGCTGTGCCATATACCTCGCTGGAAGATGTATGGACCACTTTCTCCACCCCCTGATCCCTTGCCGCAGTTAAAATATTTAAAGTGCTTAAAATATTATTCTCGATTGTATCCCTGGGCCTATTATATGAGTAGGGGATTGAGATCAATGAACCCAGGTGGAATATGATATCTACATCTTTGACTGCACTGGATACAGCATCAAAATCCATAAGATCTCCAGAGACGACCTGCAGTGAATCGAGTCTATGCTGAGGGATTATCTCCAGCAATCCCCAATCATTCCTTGAGTTATATCTCACAAAACCAGTGACATCAGCACCCAAATCCACAAGACGTTCGATCAGATGGCTTCCTATAAAGCCCCCTGCCCCTGTTACCAATACCTTTTTCTTGCTCCAGTGATCATTCATTCTATAGCCTCTGGTAATTCACTCTTCAGCCTTTGGCATTCCACTCTTGGCCTTTGGCATTCCACTCTTGGCCTTTGGCATTCCACTCTTGGCCTTTGGCATTCCACTCTTGGCCTTTGGCATTCCACTCTTCGGCCTTTGGCATTCCACTCTATGGCCTCTGGTAATTTACTATTCAAGCCGCCAGTTCCAGTCCCCATTTTCAAGCCAATATTTATAGTCTGTGTGAATTCCTCTCGGAGGCTGGCAGTGTGCAGCTCATATCATGATTTTACAGTTGTTAATATATTTGGTAGAGCCATGTGTTTTTTCATCGCGTCCTCATATAAATAAGGATTTTTTCCGAATCTAAAATTTTGGATATCCTTTTATTACAATCCAATGCTCCACCGAAGTGCCTCCAGGGTTCAATCTGTACCCAATTTACTATATCTATGACATTTAAATTTTCATTTATTATAAAATAATTATTTACATTATATTCGCTTCTATTCAAAAGGAAGGCCACATCATTCTCATCGAGGGTCTGAAAGTCTTGCGTTCTGAATGACATTAGATAAAAGTTCTTTGTAAGTTCATCTCCCCTTATCAGTTCTCCGCTGCTCTCCTCTTTGATCCATGATAGCGGGAGATTTAGGTAATTAAATTTATCTACGTCCTTATTGGAGAGCTCCCCATTATATATCATGAAGTGATAGACAGGATTCAGGGCCAATAGAACGATTACGCCAACAGCCGCCCATCTCCTGAAAGATCCTCCATTCCTGAATATCCAGGCTATGCTGAAGATGGCAGGATAGTAAAAGAAACCAATCTCCACATGCCCGATCATCAAGCGAATGAATGCCCAGATCACCATGGATGAGAGTATTGATAATATAAATATGGGTTTTATTCTATGTCTCATCTCGGGCAATGAGATAAAATAAATTAGAAAGAGGATGAGGAATGCCAGGAGAATGCCATATTTAATATAACCGTATAGGGTTATGCCCTGCGGATAATGAAGATATATATCTTTTAGAATGTTATCCTGAATACTGGCAGCAAAGTAGGATAACAGGAATTTATCCAGCACAGATGTTGTGAAAGAGTCGGATGATTTTAATGCATGAATAAAATTATTATAAACAAATTCAGTGAGTCCCAGCTCAACAATGATCAATAAAATCAACAATTTGATAGATTGCTGCGACCTACAATCGAGATTGGCTCTGAACGGATGCCTCGGTTTATTGATTATTATCAGATATATTACAAATGATGATAAAAATAACAAAAAGGTGAAGATGACATCATATGATGTAAATACCAGGGATATTCCAATTATCACCGCCATTAGATGATACTGCCAGACTGATCTGTTCTTCTCAGAGAACATCAGAAGAAATAATATCAATAAAGCAAAATATAATATACTTCCTATGCCATGCGGCCAGAAGAAGATCCTCTGGGTCCCGGCATAACCTGTCGTCAACTCGGTGAGCGATACCAGGCCTGCCAGAAAATAACTATCGGAGAGCTTCAACATC
>Ga0208694_1005635_pt1 | contig 10526 bp, 9 predicted proteins | sample AD_UKC078_MetaG_FD_184442 | JGI IMG/M metagenome (GOLD analysis project Ga0208694, IMG submission 184442) | Active sludge microbial communities of municipal wastewater-treating anaerobic digesters from USA - AD_UKC078_MetaG (SPAdes) (version 2) | ecosystem: Engineered > Bioreactor > Anaerobic >...
GCATCTCGCTTCCCTCCTCGTGGACTTTTTCGTGAAGAATCCGACCTTCGACGGTGCGACCGCTTTCCTCCCACGTCTGCTCTACATGGATCAGGGCGCACTGGCGGGGACAGAAGGCGTAATGCTGCAAGGCGGAGATCATGATGAGATCGTCTATATTCTGATCCGTCACTTTTTAAGGCCTCTAGTTTTCTTTTTATCCTTTACGACCGTTGGCTCAACGCGACTTATTATCACATTAATTATCACGTTTAAGGGATATTATCACGTTTCCGCCATTTTGCCCCCCGGCCCGTTCCGATGGTTTCGATCTTGCCTTCGCTACGCAGGCTCTCCAGGATCACGCGAATCATGGGGCGGCTGACCCCCACGCATAGCCGCACGACATCCCCAATAGTAAATACTTCGGGAAGCTGGGTAACTGCATCTCTCACCCAGGCTGTTTTTGCACCTCTGTTTGTTTCCATCAGCCCCAACCGCTTATCCATCTCCCGATATGCGGCAATCAAAACACCGAGGCTGAACTGCCACCAGGGAAGTATGGCGTGGCCGCCCTCATGCCATTTTTCCGAAGCGCGTTGCAGGACTTCATAATAACTGGCTTTGCTCTCTTCGATGAGGCGTTCGATACTGATGTAACGCCCTACATCATAGCCGCTCTTATGGAGCAGTAACACCGTCAGTAAGCGGGAAATGCGCCCGTTGCCGTCGGTGAAAGGATGGATGCAGAGAAAATCCAAGGCAAAGGCGTGGATGAGCAACAGACGATCGACCCGGCCTTCATTCCATAAACGTTGAAGGCGCAGGCATAGCTCGTTCATGTAGAACGGCGTTTCCCGGGCGGAAACGGGAACATATCGTGTAATCCACCGCCCGTCGGGAAGCCTTTCTTCGATGGTGTTGTCCCGGGTTTTCCATCTACCCGCAGGCAGGTCGGTAAAGCCGAGCATGTCCCTGTGCATCCGCATGATCGTTTCCGGGGTGATCTCGATGCCTTCAAAGGCGGAATGAATCCTTGCCAAGACATTCTTATAGCCCACAACTTCGGCCTCCGAACGATTTCCTGGAGTTGCGCCCTGTTCCAAGAGAGGTTTCAGCCTGGTCTCATCAACCAGTATCCCCTCGATCCGGTTCGATGATTCCACGCTCTGGATCATGGCGGCCTGTTTGAGGGTGTTCAGGACTTGTGGCATCTGCTTTCGGTAAAGCTCCTGCTTTCCCCGGTACTCACCCAACTGGCGGAGAGTGCCGGCAAACTCCAGGGGCACGGCCTGACGTTCAAGAAAATCACGATCCAATGATTTCATTGGATAGAACCTCCATGTATAATGGCAATATGGTGCTGGACTTCTATCCTCTATCAATCCTCATGAACAAGTTTCTCCAAATGAACGCCTAAATCGGCAAGTCCTATTTCATCGATTGAAATTGGTTTGTAGTCATCGAACTGTCGTGCACATTTCATTTTGGGAACAGAAATTCGTTTGAAAAGTTTATGTGATGGTGCGTTACCTCTCTTACTGTTGTGAGTAAATACATACAGCCCCCTTGTTGCCATTTTACCACGAGCGGCAGCAGTGTCGTTGTTGAACATCCATTCCAAGGCCTCCCATAGATTGCCAAGATCATCTTTTGAAACCATGTATTCATCTCATCTGGTTCTTCTTTTTTGAATTTTGGTTTTAATGCAAAGTATGGATTGTAGAAACCATGCGCCTGATAAAGTGCATAAGGCACTGTAGGCTTACGAGCCATCTCGGTATCTTTTATTCTTTTATCTGACTCTTTCGTTATAGCTTTGCGCGTTATTGCGTTATCGAGTCGAAAAATAGGGTCTACCGATTTTGCAAATGTAAACTGAACTGGCCCACGTACCTGCCCCGCATTCAGTCCTGTTGACAGCACGGCGCCAAACATTCGTATATCGAATCGCTCTTTGATGAGATGCTGCTTTGTTTTTTCTCTATCGGTTTCATTGAGTGTTTTCTTCTTAACGGAGTCTGACAGTTGTTTGGCATACGGTTTAAGCTTAGCCTTCAAGACTGCATCCACAACCTCATCAAAGTGTTTTTCAATATTTTTTTGCTTAAATGAATCACCATAATACAAAAGGCTGTTATTGTTCACTTCAAACGGGTCATTTTCTGAAAACCACTGAACGACATCGTCATCTATATCTTCTGCTATTACTATTTGTGGGAACTCGGCGCCAACATCACGAGCTGCTCTAGAAATCAGAGTATTTAACGCCGTTTCACTTTGTATAAAAATAGGGATGTTTTTTGTAATCTGCAGATAGTCCCTGACCTTTCGTTTTAAGCATACATCGGTAATAATTCCGTGCATGGTTTCAGGGTCAATGCGCGGCAGGTTTCCAGCATCGGGATCGCCGTTTGGGTTACCGTTCTCAACATCAAATAGCAATACAAAATCATGCCTTCTTGCGGGGTCAGTATGAATATCATTGCTCATCGTCTTCCTCCATATTCTTATTTTATTTGTTAGTGGTCCTTCCTTCGCAAAACTTGGCGCGTTGATGATAAAAGCCAAGTGAAAACTCGGCCTGTCCTTCAAGTGAAAGTGTTTTAGGATAGCCCCCTGTCTGATCAATAGTCGATTGGACTGATTCCATCAAGGCCTCTAAATCCTTGTAGCCAAGCTGTTGTTTACGTATCTTGGGAAAGTGGTCAGTCGTAGCTCGGCTTATCAATGTTCCAAAAACTGAAACAGGTGCGGATGAAGCGGAACCATAGAACCTGTCTACAAGAGTGGTGTTTATTTTCCATCTTGCTGCCCGTAGTTGTGCTTCTTCAAGAATCGACAAAAGCATGCCGCACAGATACCCAGGGGTGTTTCGGTTTGTGTCTCGCGTTTCCATTTCTTTCATTCCCTCCTTTCTATGAGTTAAGAACATCTTTAATGTTGCCATAACAACATGTTGCGTGTCCGGTTTTCCGAATATCTTCATATTCCTCATACACATCACAGCCGCCTCAAGGAGAGCAGATGGCGGTGGTTCTCCCAAATACGCTGTTCTCAATAATTGACGGCTTATGTTAGGATTAGCTATTTCTATAGCCTTGAACGGTGGCTTAGATATGTTCGAAGCCTCAATTGCTTTGAGAATGTCCGGTATTCCGAAGCATTTTTTTTCTTTTCCAGCGGGATCAATAATGCGTTGAGCGTCAAGAAATGTCTTGAGGTTCTGCTGTAATTTATCGAGGGAAATATGTATCCAATCCCTAACCGCGATGCGGCCTTTGTTCGGTGACAACACGAGAAGATAGAATGCGTTATTCGCAATATTGATTGATGCATCCCTGCCTGCCCAAGGTATGTTCAGCATATTTTCGAGTTGCATCAGGTCTGGTTGTGGAGTGTCTTTTTCCGTTGAGTCAGCCTTGCTCATGACAAGACCCAAATTTTTCAACAATTCTGCCGGGTCAAGTGTTGTCTCTCCTGCTTTCAACGGTTGTTCGTCTTTTAGCCAGAACAAAGCAAACTGATTCCGAGCTGAATCGGTATTGAGTTTCCCATCTTTACGATCCTGTGCGATGATTTTGTAATGAAGCTCGTTGCTGGTTAGATAGTTCAACGTTCTGGCGATAGCATCGCCACAGACAAAACATTGTCCTATATGCGACTTCTTGGAAACCTCTGTCCCGTCCATAAAAGAAACAAAAGCATCTTCATTATAAGAATGGAGTGGAATTGGTTTATAAAGTTTTACTCCAGGTATGCGTTTCAACAATTGTCTCAGCTTCCCACAGATGGAACATTCTCCTTCGATTTCGTAAGCCCGATTTTTGGTTTTTTGTGAATTCTCTTGCAACTCTTTTGCCCAGAAAGCCTTAATATCGGGATGCTCGAACAAGTGTTTTCCTGAGAGTGTGCCTGATTCGATAATAAAAGATACCCAATCTTTGTTCATTATCTTATTGAAACGCGCATCAGACTTTAGGATGTCTTGCGATAATACTTCCTTAATTATTGGAATAGCTTCTTTCAATTCCTCATCATCTATTTCCTTATCTCGATTCATTTTATCTAAGAGTGACATAAAGGCTACATGTTTTTTATTCGCATCGATATCTATGCCATCTTTTTTACGATCAACTCCAAAAACATAACCGGCTTCATCTGCAATTGGATGGGCTAAGTCCGTTCTTTTGGTTCTTCCGCTCTTAGGCCGTGGTTTTTGTATTGCTGTTTCCTCGAGATAACATTTTAGCGGTGACTTACCTAAAATATGAACAACCCATTTAATGGGCGAAGAATCAGAATATTTATAAAAACCCGTAGGGACGAGCTTGCCTTCAAATTCAAGACGCTCTCCAAGTTCAATGATTTCTTTAAACATGGACGTCCTCCAATTTGTACAATTCTTGATACTTGGCGCGAGGCACGAACAGTACGTTGTCTTTAATGGTGGCATCGAAAAATAACGCATGGGCATACCCCCCAGCAACCCGCTTTTCCTCACCTCTATGGCGATGAAAATGAATTTCCTTGCGCTCGTTATTTTCTCTATATGCTGTATCGAAAAGCATCTGGCCCAAAGGGAGGTCTATTATTGTTTCATCCGGTTCTTCATTGCCTGTCGCAGGTTCAAACCACGCCGCAAACTCACGTGTGCCAAGATAAGGTGTATGATGGCATTGGCCCCCATCAAGCTTTCTCCTAAACTGGTCAATGTAACCAATTCTATTATTTATTCCGTACTTAAGTACGATCTCTGCCGTGATAACATACTCGACATCTTTCAAGATTAGGCTCGCCCGCTGTTGTCGCTGCTTCTTCTGTTCTATAACAATTGGCTTCACGTTCTGCCGATCTTTAATTTCGTTTCTCATTATGCTTATCTGTTTGATAGGTTTAAGTACTTTGATTTCTCTGATTTCCCATCTAAACTGAGGCTTCCAAAAAATTGCCTCCAAAACACCCCTAGCCGCTGATGGAGTCATGACAGGATAGGTGCATCTCTCTACCTTTAATCCCGGATTTGTAAAGCAGGCATAGTCCCCGCCCACTTTGATGATGAAAGTTGCGGTGTTCACGTTTCACCTCCTATTGAATTAGATCACTTGGATCATTGATTGCCGGAACTAATCCTTTCAGCCTGTCGTACATACCAAATGAAAGGTAGAACCCCTCCGTTATTGGCTCAAGCCAGCCTTCCGCCTTAAGCTTCTGAACTTCATAATCAAACATGTTCACCAACAATGGCTGCAACCGCTGCCACGTTCTTCTGCAAGGATGGTATTTCCATTCCTTCAGCCGTTTAGTTGCAGACTCGCAATTGATTAAAACAGGGACTGTATTCTGCTCAATTAGTCGGTACTCAGAATCAACGATTGGATAATCAAGAACCTCCCGGTGGGATTGTATCTTCTTCTTGTCTGTATCAACATCAGCAAAAAGCTTCTCAAAATAAATGCGATACAATTCAGGATTATGCAGCTCGGCAATATCACATGGTGGCATCAACAGAAGTTTGGCCTTCTCAATCCCAGTTTTATAAGGTCCTTTTGGTGCTCGTCCTTCCGATGGCTCAAATATTATGACGCGTCCAGGTTGGTCTTGGGGAAGCTTGCCTTCTCTGTTACACCTTCCTGCAGCTTGAACAATCCTATCCAAAGGACCTATCGCCCTATAAACTACCGGGAAATCAATATCTACACCTGCCTCAATAACCTGTGTACTAATAAGACAGACAGGCAATCCAATTTTGAGTCGCCTTTTCACTTCTCTTAGAATAAGTTTTCGATGTATTCCACAAAGAAGAGTTGAAAGGTGAAAAACATCTTTCTTATCATCGCTAAGAGAGTCGATGAGTGATAATGCGTCCTTGCGGGTATTCAACACAACCATGACCTGATTTTCCTTGGATAATTCATTGGCCAATGCCTGCCAGGAAATTGGTTCTTTTTCCCGATAATATTTTACACGTTCAAGTTTTCTAAAAAGCGCTTGATATTCTTCTTTTGGGACGATCTCATGGACTTCTAAGCCTTGAAATGGTTTCAGATATTGACTTTCTTCAAAGACGGGTTGAGTCGCTGTGCAAAGAACAACAGAGACGCCATATCGTTCGACAAGATCTCGAAGTACATCGAGTGTTGGGGTCAACAACTCTGATGGGAGAGTCTGTACCTCGTCTATAACAATAACACTTCGAGATATATTGTGGAGTTTACGCACCTTTCCGGGCTTATTTGAAAAAAGGCTTTCAAAAAGCTGTACAGTTGTAGTTACGATGAGCGGTGTTTCCCAATTTTCAATAGCAAGCCTTAATGCAAGATTTGCAGCATTCTGGCTCTCATCAGCGGGAATGCTAACCTGGCTGTGATGTTCAAGTACCGCTTCAGCACCGAGAATTTTTTTATATTCTTTAGCTGTCTGATCAATAATGCTTGTATAAGGAATTGCAAAGATAATTCTATCCATTTTATTCTCGACAGCATGCCTTAGCGCAAAAGCCAATCCACTTCTGGTCTTGCCACCACCCGTAGGCACTGTCATACGATAAATACCGCGTTTCCCGGCTGCCGCTTTATCGCACAATTCATATACCTCCTTGCGAACACGATTGACGACACTTACGGAGTCTACAGAGCGCATGAGCTCAAGTTGATTGACAATAAATCTATCCCGAAGATGTCCTATTCTCTGTCGTTTTTGCCTTAGAATATACTGCGTTTCGTTGAAGTGCTTTTCCGTATTCAGATGATCGGCATCGACAAGAGTGGAAAAAACCATACGAATAAACAATTCGCGTTGTGTGCGGGTCAATTCTGGCAGTGTTATTTTGGGCAGAGAAAACAGTCTTTTTGCGTATTTGACAATGTGTTGGAAGATCAAATGATTAGCCTGTGTAAGTTCCTCAAGCCTCTGAGACATTGACCCTGGTTGATCAATGCGGCCATGATGCCCTGCAATCGTCAACGCTATTTCCTTCCATCGATCGCCTTCCGTATTGTGTCTGAGTAGTTGATATGCTAAAAATGCCCCCCATATTGCATGCGGTATTTTTTCATGCCTTTCATTGTTCTGACATGCTGCGAGGTAATCTTGAAATTCAGGATTGCTTTTCCCCAGATCGTGCCACAGGCCTATCCAGTATGCCAGATCCCCTGCTCCGAATTTGTCTGCAAAGCCTTGGGCCATCTCACCAACCTCCTTGAGATGTTTATCAAGGAGGTGCCATTCACCCTTTTCGTTAGGCGTATGTGCGTAATATTCGGTCATTATAAATCCTCATTTAGAGTCCAGACTATTCATGCAACGGGTGTCTAATATTTTTTGAAATCTTGATATAATGCGCATGCAACTACGAATCACTTTTTTCATTTCAAATCACTTTTCTATTCAGTATCTTTAAGACAATTTATTAGTGAGAGGACGCGCTTGCCGGTTTTCCTTTCCAGGTCTTTGCGTGCCACACCCGCTATTGCCCCGCCTTTCCGTGCGACGGCGCGGCTTTCAGCGAAGCCCTGGGCGTTGTCGATTCTGGTGATCTCCGTGGTGGCGGCGTCACCGAGCATGGAGAAGATCAGCTCTAAATCGGTCATGTGATCCCGCAGGTTTTCCCGTTTGAGGCCTTTCAACTCTTTATGTTCGTCGGGGGTGACACCGAAGGCGGCCGTGGCGATTTCCGCCGTGAGCATGGCATGTTCCTTCTCTTCCTTGACATCTCTTTTCTTCCCCTCGGACGATGGCTATACTTGATTTCATGACGCACTCCTTATTATTACTCTTGCGTCAATGTTCTTATAATGACGCCCTATTTTGAAGTCACAATTTGTGACTTCAAGGTAATTATGTCGTCAAAAAATCACAATCTCACGCCTTAGTTTTCTTATAATAGCGATTTTTAAGCCGGAAAAATCGCTATTATAACGAATTTTCAAACACCCCCGGAAAAATTATGAATAATTCATAACCCTTAAACAAATGTATATATTGATTAATTGACGATTTTGCGAAAAAAAGTCTATTTTAAAGGTGGCGAAAAATGACCTTGCGCAAAAATTTCCGCGTTTTGTATTTTGCCTCTCCGCACAATGGACGCGCCTTGATGCGCAGCCCTGAAGATTCCGCACTCGCGGTGGTGTCGGTCGTTGTCTTTCACGACAGATTCCGGGAAGGGCCGCCGCGTTGCCACCAAGTTGTGGGTGCCTGTTTTCACGACAGGCTCATGGTGGGTTTGCCGGTCGGCGGCGTTTCTTCCGTCTCCTCCGCCCCGACCTCCGTCTCCTCCCCCCCGATCTCCCGGAGGAGGCGGTCGGCGGCGACGCGGACATCCTGGAGGGCCACGGCGAGATCCTGGCGGTTTTCCTCGTTCCAGTTGCTCAGATCCACCTTGAAGAGTTTGTCTTGGAAGAGCACGACCTGATTGATGATCGCCGCCTCGTGGGAGGAGCGGGGTTTGGCGGCGACGGCGGCGGCGGCCTTTTTGGCCTCCCGGGTCATGTAGCGGTTGAAGACGGTGCGCATCCCCTTTTCCGTCCTGGCGGACGCGGCTTCCAGAAGCATCGTCTTGGGGATGTTGGGATTTCCCCGCACCTGGGCGAGGATGTCCTCGGGCAGGTTGGCGATGGTCATGGTCTTGGAGACGGAAGACTGGGTCTTGCCAAGCATCTCGGCAAGCTGGGTCTGGGAATACCCCTCCTCGGCAATGAGGAGTTTCATCCCCTCCGCCTCTTCCACGGGGGTGAGGTTCTCCCGCAGGATGTTTTCCACCAGTGAGATCTCCCGGTATTTTCCCTCCACATAGATCCCGGGGATTTTGGTCAGGCCGGCCCGTTGGGATGCAATGAGGCGGCGTTCACCGGCGACGAGGAAGAGGGCGCCCTGATCGTCTCGGCGGAAGAGCACCGGCTGGAGGACGCCAAGTTTCCGCACGGAGGCGGTGAGTTCGTTGAGGGCCTCCGGGTCGAAGTACTTCCTGGGCTGTTGTGGGTCCGGCTGAAGCAATCCCACCTCGATCTTGTAGATTCTTCCTTTGATATAATCCGTAGACATCGCAATGCCTCCTGTAATTAGGTTAATAACAGATACGGATAAATAAGGAAAATGTCAATAGTCCTTGACACATAAATTATCATATTCTATAGCTTCTCCATGTTTTTCCGGAGTCGCCCGCAAGATGAAACGAGATCCGGTGGCGCTATGGAGACGGAAAGGAAGAAAAGAATCGTCATCGCCGAAGATCACACGATCCTCCGGGAGGGGCTCAAATCGCTCCTGGCGGCGAGCGCGGATCTGGCTATCGTGGGGGAGGCGGCAGACGGCCGGGAGGCGATACGTCGCTGTCGGGAGTTGAAGCCGGATCTCCTGCTTCTGGATCTCTCCATGCCGCGGCTGGGAGGCCTGGACGCCATCGGGGAGGTGAGAAGGCAGGCGCCGGCGACGAAAATCCTGGTCCTGACGGTCCATAAAACGGAGGAGTACGTCCTGGCCAGCCTCCGCGCCGGGGCCGCCGGCTATGTCCTCAAGGACGCGACCCATCAGGAACTCCTGGCGGCTATTCGTACCGTACTGTCGGGAAAACGCTATCTGAGTCCAGACATCGCCGACAAGGTCATCGACGGCTACCTGCAGGGCCGGAAGAACGATGTCCTGGTCACGCCCTGGGAGCGGCTCACCCCCCGGGAGCGGGAGGTGCTGAAACTCGTCGCCGAGGGGAGCAAGAACCGGGAGATCGCCGATTTCCTCTGCATCAGCCTGAAGACGGTGGAAAAGCACCGGGACAGCCTCATGAAGAAGCTCGACCTCCACAGTGCCGCCGCCCTTACCGCCTATGCCATCGAGAAGGGACTGGTTGGCGAATAGGTGGTTCCGCTCCACCGGGGGTCCGGGCAATTCGTAGCATCAATTAAAATATAGAGGTGGATCGGATGGAAGAAAAGAAATCGACGCCAATGATCATCGCCGGGGCGGTGATCCTGTTCCTGCTGGCGGGTTGCGGCGCCCCGCGGATGCAATCCTCCGGATTCCTAAGCGATTACGATCGCCTGCGCCCGGCGCAGAAGGAGGAGCATGTCCTGTATTGGGAACAACCCGGGGTGGACTGGAAGCGTTACGACAAGCTGATCATCGCGCCGGTGCAGGTGCGGATCGTTCCGGCCGATCCTCCCGTGGAACTCCGGCCGGGGGAGGCGGAGGAACTGGCGGGCCGCCTTCATGAAGCCCTCGTGAGGGGCCTGCGGGAACGCTATCCGGTGGTCGAAACGGCGGCCCCGGACGTCCTGGTCATCCGACCCGCCCTGACCCATCTGAAGCCCGTGACGCCGGCGGTGAACATCGCCGCGACGGCCCTCCTAGGGGTCCCCGTCGATGTGGGCGAGGCGGCGGTGGAGGCCCAGTTCGCCGACTCCCTTTCCGGCCGGATCCTGGGGGAGCTCACGGTGAGCAGCCGGGGTTCCATCGTCGATATCACCCGGGTCTGGACCCGCTGGGATCAGGTCAACCGCGCCTTTGAACTCTGGGCCCAGCGCCTGCGCCGGGCGATGGAGGAGTAGGGG
>Ga0208694_1005641_pt1 | contig 10515 bp, 14 predicted proteins | sample AD_UKC078_MetaG_FD_184442 | JGI IMG/M metagenome (GOLD analysis project Ga0208694, IMG submission 184442) | Active sludge microbial communities of municipal wastewater-treating anaerobic digesters from USA - AD_UKC078_MetaG (SPAdes) (version 2) | ecosystem: Engineered > Bioreactor > Anaerobic >...
ATGGCGCTTGAAATTAAACACCTTTCGTACAGTTCAATCAGCTCGTACCTGATGTGCGGCGCGGCATGGAAATTCCGCTATATCGACAAGATCCAAACCCCAAGCTCACCAGCGCTGGTGTTTGGGTCTGCTTTTCATAACACCATTGAACGCTGGCTGGGTGGTGAAGTTCAATCGTTGACGGAAGCCTGGAGCGAAGAATGGCAAAAACAAACCGAACAAGCGGTCGATTGGGGCACCGACACCCCCGAAGAGCACTTCAACAAGGGGATCGACATGCTGACCAATGCAGATATCTTAAACGAGATGCAGAAAACATTCTTCACCCAGGAAGGGATGCCGGTGATCGAAACAAAGATCGAACTCAGCGTGCCCGGGGTACCGCTGCCGCTGATCGGGTACATCGACATCATCACCAGCGATAGAGTGCCGGGCGATTTTAAAACCTCGAGCCGCTCGTGGACGATCGACCAAGCCCTGGGTGAAACGCAGCCGCTGTTTTACCTGGCTGCGATGAACCAGATGGGCTATCCGGTTCCGGATTGGCGTTTTCGGCATTATGTGTTCATCAAAACCAAGACGCCCAAGTTCCAGGTATTTGAACACGTGCACAACCCGGGGGAGATCATGTGGCTGTTTGGCATGATCCAGAAGGTATGGAAGGGGATTGACTGCGGGGTATTCCCCGAGAACCCGGGTACCTGGAAATGTACTCCCAAGTGGTGTGAATACTGGCATATGTGCAGGGGCAAGCTGTCATGATGCAGGAATGGCTTTTGCAAGACCTGCAACCTGTGAACGAATGTTCGATCGGGTATGACGCGGGCAACCTGACGGTTGAGACGCCGTATAACCGCGGGTTTGTCGCCCAGCTGAAGGCATTGATCCCGTATAACGATCGGCGCTGGGATGCGGACCGCAAAGCCTGGCTGGTGCGCAGTGATCACGGCAGCACGATCCAAAAGCTGGTTGAACAGTTTTACGGCGAAAGCGTCCCGCTGCCCGAGATGGAAATTAAACCGCCTGACCCGGAATTGCGCCTGTACGAAGTGCGTTATATCGGCACAACCAAGGATCGGGGAGATGCAGAGCGGTCAGCATTTGGGCTGGTTGACAACGAATGGTCGGTGTTATTCCCTGAGAGCGTATTGCGCAGGTGGTTTGAAGTGGACCCGGCAATGCCGACCGATGGGGAAACATTGTATTCTGTGTTAGGCGCTCGAAAAACGGCGACAGAAGATGACATCAAGAGCGCCTTTCGCAGAATGGCGCGCCAGTGGCACCCGGACGTGTGTAAAGAGCCAAACGCCCATGAGATTTTTATCAAGATCAACAGTGCGTATGAGGTACTCAGTAATCAGGGCAAACGCGCCCGTTATGATGCGGGGTTGGCGCTGGAAGCAAACTGGAAGGCAGGGTTCGACAGCGGGAAAACCCTGAAAGGCATTTTAGATGCGGATATTGTTGTTCGCGGTTACCGCTCACCGCTGCGCTGCGGGTGGATCATGGTCAGGGGCATTGAGGTGCTGGGGCGCTTTGAAGTGCAGGAGATCATGGATTGGCAGGACATCGTCAACCACCAGGGGCAGGTGCTGGTGACCTCGTGGGCGATGGGTGATAAAGCGCCAACGGAAAAGTGGGTATAAAACCATGATTTGCACAACAAAACAACCCAGAAAAAAGGGCGCTGGCGCAAAAAAAGGCACGCTGTTTGTGTGCGTGGGATTCGTGTTCCTCAACGGGCGCACAAACTTCACCGATCCGGAAGACTACTTAGACTTCCGTTACATGAAATGGGACCGGTACAGCCTGGAGAGCGACTTGCGATTGGGGGTATTGCCCCCGGGAATGCTGGTTAAGGCTGAAGACGGAACAAGGATCGGCATCGTGGTAGGAAACTATAACGATGAACAGCAAGTTGAGTTTTTGGGCGAGTTGCAATTGGAAGCGATAAAAAAGGAGAAAAAATGCGTGATTTGATGCCAACCCAGGAAAACGATTTAGTGCGCGGCTCGCTGTATGAGATTGCCCTGAAAAACAATCAATCGATTGCGGAGACGTTTATCCATTGTGATGTGGTGATACTGGTCGATACCAGCGGCAGCATGAGCATCACCGACAGCCGCGACAGCCAAAGTCGCTACACTGTCGCCTGTGAAGAATTACGATCGCTACAGGCCAGCCTGCCAGGGCGCATTGCTGTATTGAGCTTTTCGGATGAAACCGTCTTTTGCCCGGCTGGCGTGCCCTGCTTTATGGGCAGCAGCACCAACATGGCCGGTGCGCTTAGATTTGCCAAAGTGGCCGATACCCCCGGCATGCGCTTTATTTTAATCTCTGACGGTGAACCCGATCGTGACTACGAAACCCTGCAGGTGGCAGCCACCTTCACCAACCGCATCGACACCATCTATGTGGGGCCCGAAGACCGCCTGGAGGGACGCGACTTCCTGATACAGCTGGCAAAGATGAGCGGTGGACAGACCATCACCGCCGACCGAGCCAAGGAACTCAAAGCAGGCATTGAAACCTTATTATTGACTTCCGGATAAACGCTTGAGATGACAACCACTGCAGCCAAAACAAGCAACCTGTTTAGTTTTTTACTTCGCTCTGGCATTCAGAAAAAAGACGCTGAGGAGCTGGAGCGTGCCTTTGGCACTGAAGATGTTGTGGACTTCATGGACGGCATGGAGAACGTCGCCACGGTGCTGGCTGCCAAAGACCACTCCACCCTGCAATTACAAATGCCGCCCAAAGCGGAGCCGTGGACATCGATTTACCAGTTCATCGCCTCAGAAATCAGCATGAATAACACGGACCCGCTGATGGCGTTCAGCCAGGCGCTGGCAGCATGGGAGCATGATTGGGATCTGCAACAGGCGATCAGCAACGCGACGGGCTATCGCATGGGAGTGATCCAGGAATTTGAGCGCCAAAAGGGATCTAAAAAGCGCTATAAGATCAAAGATTATTTGGTGGCATTCAAGCAGCTGGGTTACGACTTCCGAATGAATGACATCAACGACAAAATCGAAGTTAATGGGGTCCCGATCACCGATGAAAAAGCGCAGGAAATCCGGGCAAGAATGCGCGAGGGTGGTTTTTATCGCATCAATGAGTTTGAGGACATTTATGGTTGGGAAGCATCGAAAAACCGCTATCACCCGATCAAAGACTTCTTACTGAGTATTACCTGGGACGGGAGCGATACGATCGATGAACTGGCAAGCTATTTTAATGACCGTTATGGCATGTGGCCGGTGTGGCTGCGCAAGTGGTTGATCGGAGCCTGTGCGAAGGTATTCGAGGCGGAACAAAACCCGATGCTGGTGATGGACGGCCCGCAAGGTGTAGGGAAAAGCGAGTTTGCCAGGTGGCTTGCCAAACCAATGGGGGATTATTTTATCGAAGCGCCGATCAATACGGATGACAAAGACAGCGAAATCCGGTTGATCTCTGCGTGGATCTGGGAGGTGAGCGAACTGGGTGCCACGACGCGCAAGGCGGATTATGAAGCGCTCAAAGCTTTCCTGACGACCCGTAAGGTGACTGTGCGGAAACCCTACGGCCGGCATGACATCAGCAAGCCGGCACTGGCATCCTTTATAGGAACAATCAATAACAGCTCAGGCATTTTCTCTGATCCGACCGGGAGCCGGCGGTTCCTGGTCTCAAAAATTGAAGAGATCAACTGGGATTACTCAGTATCTATTGATCCAACCGATGTTTGGGCAGAAGCCATGGCAGCCTACCTGGCGGGCGAAAGCTGGAAATTGACGCGGGACGAATATGTGAAGTCAATCCAGATCAACGAAGACTATGATGTGGCGGATCCGATCGAGGGGCTGGTGAAAAAATATTTTGATCTGGACCCAACCCGTGATGATTGGTGGATCCCCACGACGGACATCCTGACAATATTGCAGGACCCCACTCAGGGCGCGCTGAGAGGGACTTCTCGTGGCAATGCGATGGGGCTGGCGGCGGTGATGACCAAGCTGGGACATGAGAAGAAGAGAAGAATGAATACTATCAATCAACAAGTTTGGGGTTATACAGGGATCCAGTTGCATTCGATGATCCCATAAAGAGACCCCATAGGAGATTCTGTAGGACAGGAGATAGGAGAGTGAGCAATGCACGATGTGAGATGTGAAAGTTGGATGCTGATACCAACTGCAATCATAGGACTGCTGATTGTGGTAATGCTGCTGCCAGTGCTATTGATTGTGGCGTTTATTGAGGCGTGGAGGTGAGGGATGGCTATTGATTTCGAGAACACAAAAAAATTAAAACCATGTCCAATTTGCGGACAAAAAGACAAGGTGAATTTATGGGTAATTGATGGAGACAAAGAACCCAATGTTTCTTGTTCAAGATGTGGTATAGACGCTTGGACCCAATGGAATGTTAAAGAAGCTATTAGGCATTGGAATGAGTTGCCGAGGAAAGAGGAACTTACCGCTCGCGATGCGATGGAGCGGAAGGATGGTGAGGGAAAATGAAGGCTAAAAAATGGAATTACAAAACAAGAAAATATGAACCTTTTACACTTCCGTCAAATGCATGTCTCCTCTCTGAGGATATGGAACAGATAATTCAATGTGCGAATTGCGAAAAAGAAATTAAGTTTGGAGAATGTTATACATCTCTCACAATTCATACCGACAACATTCTGGCGTTCGGGTATGCAGTGTGTGAAGATTGTTATAAGGTGGAAAGAAAAGAGAAACAGTCATGACCGGCTACTGCTACAGCATCATCATAATATTCGCCATAGGGATCGCAACAATTGTAATCCTCTCATTGATTTCATACAACGATTTTAATATGACTGAATATCTGTACTGGCTGAATAAATATGAGCAGAACAAGAAAAACACTGACGAAAAAGAAAAATCTGACAAAAAATGAGGTTGGCATAGGTCGGCATAGAGGTTGGCATAGGTCGGCATACAATTTTACAAAATATAACAAGAAATCACTGAAAAAACATGCGTAAACGAACAAAAATTTCAATTAATTATAAAAGTGCCAACCTATGCCGACCTAAAACCCTATTAAAGGAGTAAATAATTTATTTTTTTACTTAATATAGGGAAAAGGTTGGTATAGGTTGGAAGGTTGGCATTTTGAGGAGAAAAACATGAATGAAATCACACAAACCGCCCGTAAATGGATACTGAGTGGCCAGGCGGTGATCCCGATTCGATATCGGGACAAGCGACCGGCGATCTCAGCATGGGAGCCATATAAGAGCCAGCTGCCAAGTCCTGATGAAATTATAGCATGGTTCCCGGATCAATATCACAATCTGGCGATTATAACCGGCGTGAAGGGATTGGCAGTAATTGACTTTGATACCCTGTCCCGCTATCGGTATTGGGAGTTGTGGGCGATCAAAACGGGCTATCCAGCAGATAAGGTTGCCCAGGTAACCTATAAAGTACGAACCGCACGGGGCGTGCATGTTTATATTCGACTGCCACATGACGAGCGCAACCGCAGTCTGGAGGGGATCGACATCAAGGCGAAGGGCGGTTATGTGCTGGCCCCGCCATCGATCCACCCGAGCGGGGTGCCGTATCGAGCGATCAATCCAGGAGCGCCAATTGAGAAGGTGAATGCGTTATCGGAGATTTTGCCGGCGGCACTTCTGACAAGGGATACTGAGTTATCTGATCATGTACGGGTCCCGACAAGGTTTGTGAATCCTGTGAAGTACGTCAGTGATCCATGGGAGGTTGCTGAAAATCAGGACGAGCCCGGACATGATCTGGTCAGTAAAATCCGAAGTTATTTCAGGATTGAGGATTTCTTTCCGGGGGCGGTTTCATCGTCGAGTGACCGGCGCTGGATGCTGGCATTGTGCCCGTTTCATGAGGATAAGACGCCTTCGTTTTGGCTGGACACGCAAAGGCAGATTTGCGGATGTTATGCGGGTTGTACGATGAAGCCGCTGGATGTGATTAATTTGTTTGGGAGACTTCACGGGCTCTCAAATAGAGATGCGATTTTGATGATGGCAAGGGGGATGTAAATTTATATGAATGAAACAAGGAAAGAGCGAGGAATGAGAAACGATCCTGTTGATATGGGTAAGTTGATAAAAGCCCTGGAGGTTTCCATGATACACGATTTGCCGATCACGCTGCGGACGCTATAACGCTCATTGATAAAAAATAGATCAATAACATTTGACTGCATTCTTGGTTGCATACTTGGCTACAAACCCGCAGCACCCTAAGCGTTACTCAGCCAGGGTAGATGGACAAATGACTCTGGATGATTTTATCGGGAAGATCCCGCTCTGGCAGCGACCGCAACTGGAAGATGATTTGCACGATCTGTTAGCATCCGGATATGGACAACTGACGTTTACTCTGGTTGCTGGAAAATTGACAACATGGGAAGTGACAATTTCTCGAAAAGTTGCCCGTCGATCGGATGATTAATAGACTGTAATAGACTGATTGAACCCGTCTTGAACCGGCATTAAACCAGCATAAAACCGACATAGAACTGGCAGATTGACTTGAAAACATGGTATAATTTTTAGTACAACACGATAACAAGTTGTTGACCTCAGACTCTGAGGACTGGTCAACCAGCCCGGAGTGTGTCTTGAAAAAGATGCGCTTCGGGTTTTTTTATTAAAAATTTTTAGAAAATTGCGGAGGTTTGTTATGGTTTTAGATTTAACGGGCGCACTTGTGGCTGGCATCCCACTGATGCTGGTCGTGATCGGATTGGTCCAGTACGTCAAGGAAAAGCTCGGATGGCAGGGCATGGGGGTTGAAATATTCGCTATCTGCCTGGGGCTTGTCCTGGGTTTTGGCTATCACGTCTACATCGCCGAAGCGATCACCTGGACTTTCAATTTTGTGTTTGAAGGGTTGATCTTTGGTTTGGCGGTTGGACTGGTAGCGACTGGCATCTATAAGGCTTATCACGAAGAAAAATAGTGATGATCAACCAGGGGGAAGAGAGGATAAGCCATGACGCCGGAGACCTACACAGAAATCCTGAAAATTGTTGGGCTGCTATTCACGGGCGGTATTGGTGTGGCGATCATCCAATGGTTAGCGTCCATGAGAAAGAACAGAGCCGCCACTAACATCGATATTCAGGACTACTGGCACAAGGAATTCAAACGGTTGGATGAGCGTATTGCTGATCTCGAAGCAGTTGTAAAAGGACGGGATGTGACCATCGCAGAATTAAAAAAAGAAAATGCTGAACTGAAACGGAAAATTGCCGAATCCGAAGCCGAAATTGTACAGCTGACATCACGGATCCGCGAGCTGGAACGCTTGATTGAGCAATATAACATCCAAGTAGATTGTGGAGACGATCATGAGCAATGATTGGGTTTTGGGTGTAGATACCTCTCACTGGTCAGGGAAGATTAATTTCCCGAAGATGCACCAGGCGGGAGCGCGCTTTTGGATCACCAAGGCGACGGACGCTAATAAAACGACAGGCCTGCAATTTGAGGATACTGAGTTCAATAACTATTGCCGGGCCGCTTTTGATTTTGGCGAGCTGCTGACCGGTTGTTATCACTGGTTGCAATACTCAGTGGATCCGAAGGTTGCAGCGCAGTTTTACCTGGAACGTTATACACGTTACAAATTTGACTTCCCGCCCATTCTGGATTTCGAAGAGCCATCGGTGCGCGATACGGGGCGTTTTAGCGACTATGCCTGGCGTGCCAGCGAATGGTGCAAGGAAGTTGAACGGGTTACAGGGCGAAAGCCAATCATTTACACGGCCAAGTGGTTCACCAGTTATTTTAGTGAAAAGATGATTAGCTGGATGCGTGATTATCCTCTTTGGGTGGCCGATTATACCTGGTGGGCAAACAATGTCACCAAAGCGCCTTATTACATGCCCAAACCATGGGAGAAGGCTACAATCTGGCAACATTCAGCAGATAGCAACGGCCGCGGGTCTGAGTTCGGAGTGCAGGCGAAATCTATAGATTTGAATTGGTACATGGGAAGCTATGATGAGCTTCTCGAATGGTTGAAAGTTGCGCAACCTGAAGAGCCGCTCACACTTGAAGAAAAGGTTGAGATGCTTTGGGATGCGGTATTTGGAGAATAGATGAAACTAACCTGGCATAACGAAAAACGCAAGATTAAAGACTTGGTGCCTTATGTTGCTAACCCGCGTCAAATTACAGATAAACAGGCTAAAGACCTGAAGGCATCGCTTGATAAGTTTGGGCTTGCTGAGCCTATAACGATTAACACGGATAACACGATTATAGGCGGACATCAGCGGAAGAAGATACTTGAGAACCTGGTAGGCGTTGACCCTGATTACGAAGTAGACGTTTGGGTGCCTGACAGGGAATTATCTATTGACGAGATGCGCGAGCTGAATGTCAGGTTGAATAAGAACGTGGCAGGCTGGGATTTTGATACCCTTGCGAACAATTTTGAGCTTGACGACCTTCTGGATTGGGGCTTTGAGAAGAGTGACCTTGACCTTGATTTATGGATGCCTGACCCGCCTGAAGATGCCGAACCCCAGATTGATAGGGCAGAAGAACTGCGCGAGATATGGGGCGTGGAAACAGGGCAGTTGTGGCAGTTAGGCGAACATCGGCTGATTTGCGGCGATTGCACGGACAGGGCGGTGGTTGAGAGATTACTCGGTGATGATAAACCGAGCCTAATGGTAACAGACCCACCTTATGGAGTGGAGTACGAAAGCGAAAAAGGCGTTGTTACAAACGATGACCGCTTTGATTGGTCGGACGCTTACAACCTGTTTTCAGGCGATGTTGCGTATGTCTGGCATGGCGAGAGAACTTCACTTGACGTTGGAATAAATTTACGGAGTTGTGGCTTTGAAATTAGAAGTCGCATCGTTTGGGTAAAGCCTTCGCTAACAATGGGGCGCGGTCATTACCACTTTCAGCATGAGGGCGCGTGGTATGCAGTAAAAACCGGCGCTGTGAGCCATTGGTGTGGAGATCATAAACAGTCAACGGTTTGGAACATTGACAGAGAAAATCACCAGCATCCAACAGTTAAACCAATTGAATGCATGGAGCGACCAATAAAAAATCACGAAAGCGAATTTGTCTACGACCCATTTCTCGGCTCCGGCACGACCCTCATCGCCTGCGAGCGGTTGGGGCGCAAGTGCCGCGCGGTTGAAATTAGTCCGGCTTACGTGGCTGTGGCGATTCAGCGGTGGGTAGATGTGACTGGAAAAGAGCCGGTGTTGGTGGAATGAAAGGTTTGCATTAAGGGTTTGCAATGGCATCGAATAAACGAACAACATTTCAAATAGAGCGAGACAGACAGGACATCGCTGATAAATATCTTCAGGGATGGACTCAGTCGCGTATAGCAGAATATTTGAATAACGATGCCAACAGAGGCTATCAATTATCACGTCAGATGATTTCTTATGACCTGCAGCGTATTCAAGAAGATTGGCGTGAATCAGCGCTTATTGATATTGACGAAGCAAAGACGCAGGAATTGGCAAAGATTGACAGGTTAGAGCGTGAATATTGGGATGCCTGGGAGAAATCAAAAGAGGATGCTGTTTCAAAGACCATTGAAAGGTATATGTCAGGTACGGATAAAAAGACTGCCAATAAACGGGTAAAAGAACAGGAACGGACATCAGAACAATTTGGTGATTCGGCATTTCTACGCGGTATTCAATGGTGCATTGAGCAGAGATGCAAGATACTTGGAATTGATAAGCCACCTGCTGTTGATGATGATTTGGGCGAAGCAGACAATGAGTATTTCCAACTCCCAGCTGGTGCAATCGCCGGATCATTCTACGATGTTTACCGTGACATTATTGCTCACAGACACACAGAGTATGTCTTCAAAGGTGGGCGTGGTTCTACCAAGTCGTCATTCACCAGCGAAGTAATTATTGAACTTATTATAAACAACCCCGAGTGGCATGCGCTTGTTACCAGGCAGGTTGCAAACACTTTGAGGGATTCGGTTTATTCTCAGCTGGTTTGGGCTATCAACTATCTTGGGCTGTCTGACAAATTCAAATGCACCACGTCACCGCTTGAGATAACTTACATTCCAACGGGACAGAAGATCTATTTCAGGGGCGGTGACGATCCGCTAAAAATCAAATCAATCAAGCCGAGGTTTGGGTATATCAATATTCTCTGGTTTGAGGAGCTGGACCAATTCAGAGGGGAGCGGGCGGTGCGGTCCATTGTGCAATCGGCGCTCAGGGGCGGTGACCAGGCTTACATCTTCAAGAGCTTCAACCCGCCACGCACCCGCAGCAACTGGGTGAACAAATCGCTTGAGATCCCCAAAGAAAACCGCTACATACATGAGAGCGATTATCGAAATGTTCCTCTGGAGTGGTTGGGGCAAGCGTTCATTGATGAAGCGGAGTATTTGAAAGAGATCAACCCGGCGGCTTATGAACATGAGTACCTGGGCTTGCCGACCACAGCAGGCGGGTTGGTGTTTGAGAACGTGGAGATCAGAGCGATCACTG
>Ga0208694_1005642_pt1 | contig 10513 bp, 9 predicted proteins | sample AD_UKC078_MetaG_FD_184442 | JGI IMG/M metagenome (GOLD analysis project Ga0208694, IMG submission 184442) | Active sludge microbial communities of municipal wastewater-treating anaerobic digesters from USA - AD_UKC078_MetaG (SPAdes) (version 2) | ecosystem: Engineered > Bioreactor > Anaerobic >...
GATCAACACGACTATGAGAAAGAACTGAAATCACCAGCGTCGCTTCGCTCCGAGGGGGTGGCGGCTTCACCCGGAACAGGGTGGCGGCTTCCCTCGGAATCGCATGGCGGAATCAGCGGAATAGGCAATCTGTTTGCCACCGAAATGAAAGACCCAAGGGCAGCCGAAGGCTCTCTTTTTATGGAGGTCCTTCATGACCTGCCACAAATCGGACTCCATGTAGAGGGTTCGCCCCTCTTCGTACGAATTTCAGGATAATTATGACGTCGTCAATGGGCTTCAATCAGCTAACATGTTTGTTACCGGTGTGATCGCCAGCTTTTCATGTGAAGCTGCAGATCGCCAGGTGACCCAGAGGACCCAATTGGCAGGATCGTCTCGACCCGGACGATTGAAAGGAACACGTGTGACGTTGGAGTCAAAATCCGATTTGTTGATGCATCTTCGGGCAAATCGGTGTGGTCCGCCGAGGCAGAGGATAAGCGGCAGGGTTCAAAGGAACTGACCCCCTATCGTGTTCTCAGAGATTTGCTGTACAGATTAGGCGGACACATACCAAGGGGCTTATCACTTGCAACCGGATATGTTTGACTTCTTGAAAATACAGCAAACCTCTCCGTCCTCGTGCCAATCCAACGTTTCTAATTCCGGGTAAATATGCGCCGGGAATTATACAATCTGATTCAATATTTCTTTCGCTTCGTCACAGCCAAGCGAGGCAGACTTCTTTAAATCAGCCACTGCCCCAGCATTATCTTCGAGATGCGTCTTGCACATGCCGCGCATGTAGAATGCATATTCATAGTCAGGGTTGAGTTTTATGGCATGATCGAAGTCCCGGATTGCGTTCCTAAACTTTTTCAGAGCGGCCTGCGCATAGCCTCTAAGGTGACAAGTGTCACGACATCGTTAACCCAGGCCTAAGGGTAAAAAGTGTCATGACATCGTTTACCCAAACACGCTATTTCCGAGTTTCGGGAGGCATTCGATACTCGAAGGCTTCCACGAGCTCTTCACCGAGATAGACTTTCAAAACGTGATCAGCAGTGACGATCACGGCTTTGACATACGAGTAGACCAGCTCTTTGGCAACGATGAACCGCTCCCCGAAGATATCCAGCTTGCGGTCGCTGCGGATGAACCGGATCAGGATGATGGTCCCCTCGGGGATCTGCTCGATCCGGGGCACCCGCGCGTTGGGAGGCACCCTCACGGGCCGGTAGCCGGAGTCAGCCAGAACCTCCATCGGGCTTTTACTGTTGAGGCAGCTGTACCGATGATGGCGGTTATGGAACCGCTGGAAGTTTTTGCTTTGCCGCTTGAGGGCCTCGTAGCTCGGGAACCACTGCCTGCGAAAGAACATCTTGTCGTAGGTATCGTTGAACCGCTCCACATCCCCGTTTCGCCAGGGCTCGCTGACGGGGATAAAGACCGGCGTGACCCCGTAATAGAGGCACAGCCGGATCACGATCCCGAAGGATCGGGGATACCGGTTGCTGCCCCGGAAGCTCAGCTCGTTGTCGAACTGGGCAAAATCCGGAATGCCCATGGCCTTCCAGCACCGCAAGAGACTGCTGGCCACTGCGTCATCGGCCTTGGTTCGCTGCGACTCGAGATAGACCGCATGGCTGAAGCGGTCCATCACGTTGAACGAGTAGAACCGGCCGTCGCCCTTGATATACCGGGGCCCCACCAGGTCGATCTGGTGGATGTTGTTGACCTCCAGAGCCTCCGTAAAGTAGGGGTACGCCACCCCTTTGGGGGCGTACGAAGTTTTTTTTAACGAGTCCTTCCCGCTTCAGGATCCGGGTGATGGTCCGGTCCGAAGGGAACGGGGCCTTGAGCTTCTTCAGGGCCCACTTGATGGCGGTCACCCCGGTCTGGGCATAGGGCTCGGCCGCCAGACGCTGCCGGGTGGCTATAATGAGATCCTGCTGCTTCCGGCTCGTCTGGTTCGGACGCCGCCGGGGTGCCCGGCCCTGATCCTTGAACCAGTCGGTATCTCCCGCTCGATACCGTTTGAGCCATTTGAAGAACCAGGGTTTCGTTCGCTTCAGGCTCGTGTAAATGCTCTTGGGAGATTCGCCGTCTACGATATGCCGGTAAATGGCTTGCTTGCGGATCTCTTCTTCCATGGATACTCTCCTTTCGGGGTTCTTCAAAGAGAGTATCGTACAAGATATGCTCTGTCAGGGTAAACGATGTCCTGACACTAAAATGACCCTTAAGAGTAAACGATGTCATGACACTTCCGGGTAAACGATGTCCTGACATTTGACATCTAAGGTAATATGAAATCGATAAATTGTCGTCATTCTCCCCATGCTCAATGGCTTTTGAGAAATCTTCGATCGCTTCTGCATGCTTGCCCATTTTGCCTTTTATTCGTCCCCTCATACGGTACGCTTCGGCATCCCCCGGGCGCAGCTCCAGATATTTGTTGCAATCCGCATAGGCGTCGGACGTCTCGTTTTGATTCCATCTGGCCATGCCCCTGTACTTATATGCCAGCGCATAGGATGGATCCAGCTCAATGGCCTCGGAAAACAGGCTCTCTGCTTCGTCCCAATCGCCCTGATTGGCAAGCAGCATCGCTTGTGCTGCCAGATTGCTGGCTTTGTTTTCATTCATCCGATGTTGTCCCTGATGGTTCCGTGTTTTCTATTCTTCGACTCTTTCAATGGTAACGTCACACATGATACGGAGATCACTATCGCCGGTCTCTGACCAGCCATGTTCTTCCAATGCAGATAAGCCTTCCTCGGAAATAATTTCTTCTACCTTTTCAATTTCACTCTTGGGCATATTTTCGTAGTCATAATTATTCCAGCACCCATCAACAAACTTCCAATCCTCAACATCATAGTCAAAGATGTTGTCGCCCGGGTTGTAATGGGGTTTCTTGTCGGAACGGATGAAAAACTCACCCCAACGGTATCCACATTCAGTGGTGATGGTCATGTCACCCTTTACATAATATGTCCTCTCTACGCTGGCTTTCTTCCCGTCTGCAGTTATCTTCCAAAGAGGCGGTCTGTCAGAGTCTTTGCGACTTGTAGAAGTAGTCTGCTCTTCAGAAAGAAGCCTGTAACTCCTCAAGACCCCCTTCTCTATAACTTCCTTTGTCTGCTCGAAGTCATCCATTGTGACGAACCGGTGGGAATACGTGGGCAGATCGTCATTCGGCGTGTCGCAGTGGGCATCCGTCGGCACGTCTTTGACATCCGTGACGTAGAGCCCATCCAGGTAGCTGTGCCGCCGGGTAAAACTCACGAGTCCAAATCGCGCAAACTTCCGCTGCCTGGACTTCGCTTTGTCCTTCGGCACGTAGAAGCTGAAGGTGCCGTCGCCATAGCGGATCTCAAATACGAGGTTGTTTTCCCTCAGGATATTTTGAATGAAATCGTGCGCCTGCTTCGCAATGGGCATCCACCGCTTCTTCAGTTCGTCTTTTGCAGGTTGCTCTTTCTCGAATTCATCCCAACTGGTGTACGTAATGCGCTTTTTCCTGGCACCGCCTTCGTCGTTGGCATCATCAACAGAGGGTTCACTAGCGTCCGCCACCTTCTTGGGCCTGCCCCGTTTCTTTTTCTCTGATGTCTCCTCGTCTGACTTCCCTTGCAGCTCCCCGAGAACCTCCTCGAAGATCCTCATGGCATCCTCATCAGACAGACCAAGCTTCTGCTGAAAGAAATCGAGGCCTGACCGTTCGAGATCGCTAAGCTTGCCGTCTGCCAGCGCCTCCCGCACCTTGGCGCGATATTGTTCTTTCTCCTTTGTCATGAGTATGGGGGGAGGCAATTTACCTGCTGAAGGTATGGACTCTTGATCGTCTTTATTATATTCATCTTCACTGTCATCGCTTTTGTCAGCTATATCGCTAGCCATCTGTCTTATTTGTTTCGCCCACTCGCTGTCATTGAGCGAAATTTCGACTTCACAAGCGATATATTCATAATCATCCGCGTCGACTGCGGCGTCGATGGCCATGTGGAAAACGCCCCTTGCCCATTCCTCATCATTCAGGCCACCCCGATATGAAATGCTACTTGCTACCGTGCTTAACTCTTCTACACCTTCCGCATCCTCTAGGGCCTTCTTTAATACTTTTCTCGCCCACTTCGCATCATTCAGGCCGTCCTGCTCTGCTATGCGACTCGCTACCGTGCTTAACTCTTTTACGCCTTCCGCTTCCTCCAGTGTTTTATTGAATGCCTCCCGCGCCCACTTCGCATCATTCAGGCCGTCCTGCTCTGCTATGCGACTTGCTACTAAGCTTGAATCGTCTACATTTTTTGCTTTCTCCAGAGCAGTCTGGTATACAGTATTTGCCCATTTTGCATCGTTCAGGCCATCCTGCTTTGCGATGAAACGTGCCACATTGCTTATCGTCCATGCTCTTAACTGCCCTGCGCTTTCTTCAACCTCCAGAGCTTTCTTAAATACCTTCGTCGCCCACTTCGGATCGTTCAGGCCATCCTGTTTTGCAATGTAATCTGCTACCCAGCTTAACTGGATTGCACCTTCTGCTACCTCCAGTGCCTGTTTAAATATCTCCCGTGCCCATTTCATATCACCGAGATCACGGGCAATCCGATGTGCAATGTCCGAATATTCAGTGTGGCCTTCAGCAGATTGAAGCTCTTGTTCAAGTTCCTCCCTGCCCGGGGGTGCATCAACATCGTCATCCTCATCAACTCCTTCACCGCCCGAACTTCCGCTGAGCAGACCTGCACGTCCCAATACATCCATTACAAACTGTCTCAGGTTTTCTTCATTCAACAGATCGAACTTGTCCATCGGCATTGACATTACTTTGCTGTCTCGGTTTTCTTCCACGACAGGCCAGAATGCTTCGATGATGGCTTGCATGTAAACGATCACTGCCGCGCCATTCGAAGGATTCCCCTTCTTATCGAGATGGGAACCAATCGTGATCGCGTCGGACTCATTCCAAATACGAATCGACGGCTCCGGGCTGTCATCGACCTTTACGAGTTGTGAACCGGACCAACGGTCCCAGGCGGTCAGCATCCACTCCCCCGATTCCTCAGGATGCATTGCAATAATGCCGTCCTGCGTGAACACGACGGGCGTTTCGAAGTAGCTATTTATGATAAAATCGCTGGCAAAGAAAAAGGGGGCTCTCTTCAAGGGATAATCCAAAGATTCGTAAATGTCCTTGATGGGCACTTTTTTGTTACCCTTGCCTGGCGATCGGAGTACGATCTCTTCCTCATACTCGTCCTCCCCTCCGAGCAAGAGAACAGGAATCATGCCGGTCTCTTTGATCCGCTCCGTGGCCGCCTCAATGATTTGCTCGTTCAGGGTATTCGCGACACCGGATCCACCTGTTTCCAGCAGTCCCAGGCCATGAAGCCGATTGGGATGAAACATGAAAGAAAGCATGTTATCCCGGCACGGCACGGCATTCACTTCATAAAGACCCCACCGGTCGAGTTTCCCATTCTGACGTTCATCCCATCCCGCCATAAACTTCGAAAGCTCATTCTTAAAAGTTGGATTTTCAAACGGGATGTCCAAGAATTCAGCTGTCTTTTTCAGAGCATCCAACTCGCGTGACCTTGCATCAACGAGAACATATTTTAAATCTTGAATGATACGAGGCAACTGTTTTAAAGACACCTGATCTTTGATCCGCTCCAATGACTGCCAATACAGATCGATCACATTCTCTGATCTTTCCTCGGAATCAATTTTGGTGATGGTCTCCTGTATCAGATCCTGAAAGTCCATATCTGGCTCCGCAAAATCAGAGGACCATCCGGAAAGTTTTTCAAGAACTCTATTTAATCTCTTCTGCACACCACCTTCGTCGACACCTTCACCTACTCCCTCGTAAATCGCGGAAGCTACATAACAAAATGCTATTTCATGGATTAAAGTATGTTCTGCATCATCGCTGCTTTCAGATGAATCGGTTTCGCTTTTAGCGGTTTGGTGCGGCCTGTTGAGATTTTGATATTTCTCGCCTTCGAGCGACACTCCGAAATACTCGGCGAGGCTCCTGATCATCTGAATTTCCGCCTTATGCGGGGTGCCGGTATTGACGATGTCGATCAGGTCATCGATAACAAAGGGTAGCTGCTCTCCGGGGATGTGTGCCTTCATCAGTGAGCGGCAGGTGGACGATCGCTCGACGTACTCCGCTACGTTTTCATTCCTGTCATGACTTAATTCCGCTAGCGTGTCGCTAAGGATATGAGGTATTGTTTTCTTGTCCTCCGTCCATTCGGCCAGTTTCTCTCTTATCACACCCGCTTTTACTTCAAATTCGCTATCGCTCTGCTCCTCATTCTGCGTGACGAGGTCGAAATACACGTACGCCATCTCGTGCAGCAATGTCCGCTTTTTGTCAGTTGCTCTTTCCGAATCTTTTTGGGGCTTTCCCGGCTTTTCGGTTTCAATTTCGAAATATTTTGCAATTGATTTAATTTGCCCGATTTCCGCTTCCGTTGCGGATACAGAATTGACAATATGGAAGAGGTCATCGATGATTGCGCCGAGATTATCCTTGGAAAGGTTCTCTTTCAGATTGGTTACGCTCGTCTCAAGCCTCTGCTTGACAGCGTCTATAGAATCCTTCATGTCCGCAACTGCCGCCAGTATCGCCTCCCGCAGGATTTTGTCATTGTCCTCTCCTTCAAATGGCCATTCTGAAAATTTATTTTCTATTACCGATATCCTTTTCTCCAGGCTTCTTTTCTGCCCTTGTCCCATCGTACCGACAGAATAATAGACATATGCAATCTGGTGAAGCAGTGTCCACTTTCTCTTCGTCATGACCGATCTCCTCTTGCTCTCCTGGTTGCTGCTGTTATGCCACAAGCCACCTGAATACTTTTACGAGTACAGCGATGATCAACCACAGCCCGCAGATGGTGAGAAATATCTCTTTTTTCGAGCGCTTTTTCGACTGCGTCCGCTCGTAGCGCTCCAGGTAGCCATCTCCTTGTTTCTGTTCGCTAGCAGGAGTGCTGATAGTCATTCTGGCGGGAACATTGACAGCAGGTGCCGTTATCACGTTTGTGTTCGAAGCGGCTTCCGATTCCTTCGGCAGTCCTCGCGGTTTCAGATGCTCCAACGCATCGTAGAGTTCGTCGTATGCGTCTCTCTGTTTCAATGTGCGGCAGAGTCCGTGTGTGGCGGCCTCCGGATGAGCAGGCAACTCCGGTTTCATATTCTGGTATTTACCTGGGGACTTGTTTGGCGCTTTTTCCGGTTCGCCCGGCTGCACGGTCTTACCTGAAACGATCACCTTCGAGGGATCGAAGCCTTTTTTCCCTCCGGCCGTGGTGATTCTCATGATATTCCTTACCCCCTACTTCAGTTTATTCCCGGTCATGGTCAGAATGCGCCACTCGCCGGATTCCTTGACGAGCGTTAACGTCGTGTCCAAATGCTCCTCGGCACCGCCGCGCTTCTTGTGATAAAAGTAAATGAGCACTTTTGCCTTTTCCTTATCCATCTGCAGGGTCTTGAACTGTTCGATCCGGTAATAGTCCGTATCCCTTGCCACGGACTCGAGCCATTTTCTGTTGATCTTGGGCCGCTTGGACGTGGCGAACTGCTGGAGCGCGGTTTCGACGTCATTCTTCTGGGCGGACGAGTAGTATTTCTCGATTGTCTTATTCGGGTCGGATGTCGCAGAGAACGACGAAGTGCCAAATGCCTTGAAGAGAAGAAATGCGCAGACCATCAGAACAACCCCTCGATATACTTGGCGGCCATTGATCCTTTACGGGGTGATGTCATTTCGACCGGGGGGGCAGGTCTCTGCTGCTCAACCGCCTTCTGCGTATCTGTCGGCATCGTATAGTCCGCTGGAGGGGCTGCTTCCACTTTCCCAACCGCATCAGCATCGGACTTGACTTTCGTTTCAGCCTTCTTAGGGTCGTCCCCCCAAAAAGTGATGGCTTCCCAAATCTCGCTTCTAATTTCTTTCAGCGCTTCGACTTCGCTGAACAGGGACTCGACTTCATCCTTCCTAAGGCATGGCAGCCACAGTCTTCCCGCCTTTTCCTTCTCCGGCATTCCGCCGTCAAGCCAGCCCTGGCCCAGTTTCTTTAGGAGCAGCTTCCGCAATCGCCGGCAATCGCCGTGCTTTTTTGCGTCATCCAGTCCCTGGATCTGGGCCAATCGGTAACGGCCGGCAAACGTCACGCGGAAGACGTCGTCACCGCTGGTGCTCGCCTTCCTGGCCAACTCGGGTGTCGGGCTGGCGTAAACGGAGGTTCTCCTGCAGGGGAATCCATCCGGGCGTTTCCACTCTCAAAGGTTGTCTACGATGTAAGGCACATTGCCGGGCGCCCGCATCGTCCTCCTGTATTCATGATCCCCCGCTGCATCCTTCGTATTCACGGTTCGAAAGATGTTGATCGCAGCCTTACCTTGTTCCGTGGGTGCCGTCATGACTCGATCTCCTTCAAGCCTTTCCTGATGACCACCGTCAGGCTTCTGATTGCCTTGGCCCTCCCGGTCTTGGATTGCTTGTCGATCCCATTGTTGGCGGTCAGGCTGTCGTAGTATTGTCCGACCACCCAGCCCAGGCGCAGGTTTGCAGACAACGCGACATTCCCCTGTGACCCCTGGGTGTTCTCCGCTTCAGTTTCAGGGAGTTGCTTCTCGAGCCAGATGAGAAACTTCGTGGCCTCCATGAGGGGGGGGGTAATTTCTCAATAACACCTTGTATTTTAATGAATTTCAACGCCCGCCTGTGTTTTTGGGGAGGGGGGCTTGCGGACTTGTTCGTGGATCTTTTCAACGGCTTACCCGGATTGCCGTGCCCCCGCGGCGGTTTCCTCGATCCCTTGTCTTCCTGTCGCTTGACGCGTGCCATTGACACCTCATTTTGCTGCTGACTAGGTGATATCTTGCTGAAATCACGTAATTATTTACTGAAAGAGCGAATTCTCCAGGATGGAATCTAGCAGCTACCATGCCAGAATAGCAACTGTGTTCCTTTTCAACCAGATTTTAAGCCTGCTGCCAGCAGGTGTTGTTCTTTACCATGGCATTGAGGATAACCAGGAGCTTGCGCATGCAGGCCACGAGGGCCACCTTGGCCGGCTTTCCGGCCAGGCGCAGCCGCAGGTAAAACTCCCGGATCACGGGGTTGCAGCGGCTGGCGGTGAGAGCTGCCATGTAGAGGGCGGCCCGGACATGGGCCCGGCCTCCCCAGCAGGATCGTTTCCCGCGGGACTTTCCGCTGTCGCGGTTGAAGGGAGCCACCCCGACGAGGGCGGAGAGCTTGCGAGCGCTGAGGGTTCCCAGCTCGGGAAGGCCGCACAGCAGCGTGGTGGTCACCACGGGGCCGACTCCCAGGACGCTCGTAAGGATCTTTTCTTTCTGGCGCCAGATGGGGCTCTTCTTGATGAGGTCATTGATATCGTTGTTGATGTCCTCGAGCCGCTTCTCCATCCAGCGGATGTGGACCTGGATGTCTCGGCGGACGCGTTTTTCGGTGGCCATGGCATACCGGTTCTTCTCGGCGCTGATCATCTCTACGATCTGGCGTCGACGGTTGTTGAGGTCCTCGAGTTGTTGGGTCTCCAGGTCCTTGAGGGGCCTGCGCTCGGGGCGGACGGCCTCGGCGAAGCGGGCGATGATCCGGGCGTCGATGGCGTCGGTTTTGGCCAGCAGCCCCACGGAGCGGGCAAAGTCGCGGATCTGCCGGGGGTTGACGACCACGACGGGCAAGGCTGCCAGGGCCAAGGCGTTGACCGCCGCCCGGGCAAAGCCGCCGGTGGCCTCCAGGACGATGGTGTGGGCCTGAAGCGGCTGAAGGTGCCGGACCAGGGCAGCCAGCCCCTCTTCGGTGTTCGGGAAGCTCTGAAGCTCTGCGGTGGGACGCACGGCGACCACCAGTTCCTCCTTGGAGATATCAATGCCGACGAAGCGCTCTGGTTCTTTCATGGGGATGCTCCTTTTACCCTTTCTTGCGGTGATGCGAGATCCAAGCGGTCTCTGACAACTGTTCGGGTTTTGGGAGATGCGGCGTGGCGACCCAGGCTGTTCAACGGGCTCAAGGCCCAAGACGGAAACGGTCTGCCACGCCGGGCTCAAACCATGAATGACTCTCTACCTAACTGAAATGCATTTGGAAAGACTGAAGTAAACATACAAGACGAGATAGACGAAAAAGACCAATTTCTGGGAGGAGAGAGATGATAGGCAAGAACGTAAAGACCGATTTCAGCTCGAAGGTATGCGACCCCGTGATCGACCCCACGGCGTACGTGCACCCGCTGGGGGCCGTCATCGGCAATGTCATCATCGGGAAGAATGTCTTCGTGGCCCCCTTTGCGGCGGTCCGCGGCGACGAGGGGCAGCCCCTGCACGTGGGCGACGACTCCAACGTGCAGGACGGCGTCGTGATCCATGCCCTCGAGACGGAGGAGCACGGCAAGCCGGTGGAGAAGAACCTCGTGGACGTGGGCGGGAAGAAATACGCCGTCTACGTGGGCAGCCGCGTGTCGCTGGCGCACCAGGT
>Ga0208694_1005644_pt1 | contig 10512 bp, 8 predicted proteins | sample AD_UKC078_MetaG_FD_184442 | JGI IMG/M metagenome (GOLD analysis project Ga0208694, IMG submission 184442) | Active sludge microbial communities of municipal wastewater-treating anaerobic digesters from USA - AD_UKC078_MetaG (SPAdes) (version 2) | ecosystem: Engineered > Bioreactor > Anaerobic >...
AATGATATATTCATCACCAGGAGCGTTGGTAATGTCTATTGATTCAGAGGACACATTTTCGCCGATGACGGTTATTCTGTTCATCACAATATTGTTACCATATTCATCAGAGGCATTGGTAAAAAAGAGAATATCCCCGTTAGGCAAAGTAAGACCGTTACCGTAATATTCCAGGAATTGTGAACTATATATGGGAATTCGTTCATTTGCATTCAAGCCCATAAAAGCAAGAATGAGCAGTATAAAGAAAAGAGGTCTTTTCATTGTTAGCTCCTCTGGCATATATTTTTATTAAATTTTCTTAAGCGTCTGACTGCGTATAATTTAGATAAGCATAATATATTCCAAGAGAGGAAAATAATGTTGGGAGGGTTGAGAAGGTTGAGAGGGTTGAGAAGGTTGAGACAATTAAACCCAAATATTGTAGTTGTGGAAAAAATGGGTTGGCAAATTATCTTTTTGCTAAATAGTTTGCAGAACACCAAAAAATAAATGTTCTCTATTTATGGCAAATTAGAATTCAGCAACCCAAATGCAATATTTGTCTTTTCTACTCAGGGTTAAAACCCTTCTAAAATATCTGTCGTTCCTATGGAACTCTTTCTAAGGAAAAGAGATAATGGCTCTCTGATGTTCTTCTTCACCGGGTTAAAACCCGTTGTTAGTATCTGTCGTTCCTACGGAACTCATTCTAAGGAAAAGAGATAAATGCTCTCTGATGTTCTTCTTCACCGGGTTAAAACCCGTTGTTAGTATCTGTAGTTCCTACGGAACTCATTCTTAACAAAAGAGATAAGTTGTTTCATATTTCTCTTTGCACCGGGTTGAAACCCGTTGTTAATACCTGTCATTCCTACGGAACTCTTTGCAGGGTAATGAGATAATGGCTTTCTGATGTTCTTCTTCACCGGGTTAAAACCCGTTGTTAATGCCTGTCGTTCCTACGGAACTCTTTCTTAACAAAAGAGATAAGTTGTTTCATATTTCTCTTTGCACCGGGTTAAAACCCGTTGTTAATACCTGTCGTTTCTACAGAACTCTTTTTCTTTCATACAGATATATTTTCGCCGGATTAAAACCCTTCGTTTTCTAACTGCCCTTCCTACGGTATTTATTCTACAATATATGATTAATGAATCTGGAAATAATATTAACCATTATTGCTGCTGTATTAGTGGGGGTTAAAAAAAGAGGCAGTTTTTCAACTGCCTCTTTAGTTCATTTCTTTTTTGTGCGGGAAGAAGATTTTGGTTGTGTTACCGTTTTTTTCTCCTGTTTAGGTTTGGCATCCCGGTAAGAAAACCACCAGTCATAGCCCTCAATTTCCCCTTTTTTAATTTTAGCAATGCGGGCATTGGCATCAGCAACAGTAGCAGCAGCCGGAATAATCACTTTGTCTCCAATCAATTCATTTTTAGGCCAGTTTGCAGGCATAGAGCAACCGTTAGCATCTGAAAATTGCATTCCTTTAACGGCACGCAGAATTTCTTCCATATTGCGTCCCAGTTCTTGGGGATAATAGAGGATAATTCTAATGATACCTTTGGCATCAACGATAAATACAGCACGGACAGTATTTGTTCCTTTCCCGGGATGAATAAGTCCCAAGCTTTTTGCTACAACACCGGTATCGGCAATTATGGGAAATTGAATGGTAACACCAAGATTTTCTTTAATCCATTCTTCCCATTTAATATGTGCAAAAACCTGATCTACACTTAATCCGATAAGTTCAGTATTGAGCTCTTTGAATTTGGGATAAAGTTTTTGAAAGGCGACAAATTCCGTAGTGCAAACAGGGGTAAAATCAGCCGGATGACTAAAAAAAACGAACCACTTTCCTGCCATATCATTAGGAAGGGTCATTTTACCTTTAGTTGTAACGACGGTCATTTCGGGGAAATAATCCCCCAGCAAGGGCATACCTTCTCTTGTATCCATTTTTTTCTCCTTTGCATTATTTGCGTTACAATATATAATAGAGCAATTAGAAGAAAAAACAAATATTTTTTTGAGAACCGGGTAATCGTTTTGCTGAATTTTTCATACTATCTCCATATTCATAATATGTAAATAGCAGAAAAAATTCCGTAGGAAGAGCAGAAAAATAACGACGGGTTTTGAACCAGGCAAAAAATGGAGATTCTTAGCTAAAAAAAGTTCCGTTAAAATGACCGAACTGGTATTTTTAGAATAATTTCCAAGTTTCTTGTCTGATAATTCATCTTGCTTTTTTTCCGAAAGATTTTTTATCTCTATTTTCTTTATCTGTCTTCCTGCCGGGAATTTTTTCTCCTTCTTTTGCTTGTTTATCGCCTGGTTGAAACCCGTTGTAAACTGTTTTTTAACTTAAGATGTGTAATTGTTTGTTATATAGTTGATTAAGTAACAACACCGTAACACTTCCGTAACACTTCCGTAGTTCTGTTACGGAATTGTTACTTGATTGTTACTGGATTATTAGATGGTTATGCAGGCAAAAAAAGATGAAGCAGAAAAACATAGTTGAGGGGAAAAAGGGTGGTAAATTCCAATTTGGCACAGATAATATGTTCAATATTAAAAATTCAGTTAAATAGATTAAAAATATCTGGATTTTAGTTTTTGCAGGAATGACAAATGGATTATGAAAATAGAAATGATATCCTATAGTTTTCCCAAAACATTTTCGGTATTCCCTTTTCCGAATTGAAATTCGGCAGCCCAAGGTCTGAAATTGTATGCTAAATGATTTTGCTGCCCTAAGGGGAAAAAAATCCTTACTTTATAAAGGTAGAGAAACGCGCTTTCCGGTTTTGGCAGAACGGTAAATTGCCTGAATAATTTCCACTGATTTTCTGCCGTCTCTTCCATCGGTGGAAGGGACATCTTTGCCTAAAAGGACATCTATCACATTGCGATAGTAAGGATTATGACCAAAGCCATAAACATTTGGCGGCTGATAATTGGCATCCTGAGCAATGCGATCATCATCATCGTAATCCTCAAATTCCCATTTTTCTATTTTATTTACAGCCACACCCCCGATTTTAACGGTTCCTTTTTCCCCGATGATAGTGATAGAGCCCTCAAAATTTTTGGGATAAGTTAACATTGTAACATTGATAGTTGCTATTATGCCATTGCGAAAATGTAAGATAGCACAACCAGTATCTTCCGCCTCAATTCGGCGAGCCATAGTTGCCGTGTAAGCCATAACACTATCCACATTTCCTAAAAGCCAATAAAGTGCATCCACATAATGACTTGCCTGATTCATAAAGGCACCGCCATCAAATTCCCAGGTTCCACGCCATTTTTCGGCATCGTAATAGGACTGAGGTCTTTGCCAAAAAACATTGGACTCCGCTAAATAGATTCTGCCAAAGCGTCCTTTATCTATAGCTCTTTTAAGGAGTTGCATAGTGGCATTGAGGCGATTTTGTTTAACTACAAAAAGTTTCACCTTATTTTGGTCGCAAGCCCGGATTAAAGCATCGGCTGACTCAATGTTTGTAGCCATTGGTTTTTCGGTTAACACATTGATTTTATGTTTTGCTACATCAATTCCCATTTGAGGATGCAAGCCACTTGGTGTGCAAATTGAAACGAGGTCTAACTTTTCGTTTTCCAGCATATCCTGATAGTTGTTATAAAGATTTTTAATCCCATAATTTTCTGCTACCGCCTGCATTTTTTCTTCCACAAGGTCACAAACGGCAACAAACTCCGCTTCCGGAATTTGAGAAACGGCATCAAGGTGATTTTTAGAAATGCGGCCACAGCCAATTAAGCCGATTTTCACTGTTTTCATCCAAAATACTCCTGTTAAGTTATTTGTTTATAGAAAGATACCAATCGCACATCTCGGTGATGCTATCTTTTAGGGACATCTTTTGTACAAAACCATCTTTTTTAGCTTTTTCGGCAGTAAAATAGGTAGCGGTTCCTAATTTACGCATCCTCTCACTATTTACTGGAAGGTCTATAGAAAAAAGTTTCGCTGGAATATCAAACAATCTTCCAATGCCAATTGCTGCTTTCAAGGGGATTTTAAAGCGGGGCATTTGGAAACCTGGATGCGAACAAATAAGCTCCATTAATTCCTTCAAGGTTAAATATGGCTCATCAATGCAGTTATAATGTTCGTATCCAGGGGCTAATTTCTGCATTGCAAAACGAATCATATCAATCACAGTATGGATAGAAACGATGGTTTTAATGTGATTTCCTTCGCCGATAGTTAAATAGGGTCTTCTATGTAAAGTATCTATAAGTTTATAAGTATTGGTAAAATTATCGGGACCAAAAATAGCTGCCGGACGCAAAACAATAAGTTCGTGTTCCGGATTTTGCTGCTGCCACTTAATACAAAGCAACTCTCCTGCCAGTTTTGAAGCGCCATAATCAGTATCCGGATTATAAGGAAAATCCTCATTTGCTTTACCTTCCGGATGACCAAAAACGCCAACGGAACTGATATAAATTAACTTCTTGATGCCTTGCTCACAGGCAAAATTCAGTAATGTTTTGGTGCCGTATTTATTATGACTATAATATTCCTGACGGGAAACGCCAAAGTCATTCTTCGCTGCTGCGCAATGAATAATCAATTCCAGTGGACATTGCTGTTTTTGTAAAAAAACAGAGGCAACCCTGTTTAAATCCTTTAACGACCTGATATCTCCTCTCAGCGTTTGGGGATGCTTTTTCCCTTCGCAATGTTCACTGATATCAATACCGATTACAGTATGCCCGTCTTCTTCCAGTTCCCGCATTAAATTGGAACCGACAAAACCGTTACTGCCGGTAATTAGAATATTCATTTTTTCTCCTTAGCGCACCGGTTGCCATAAATTAATCTTCTTATTTTGCAGGAAGTTCCAAAAAGCAAGAGCTGAGGAATAGACCATCGCTACAAAATATCCCGGAATTCCGGTTAAAGGAATATGGTGACCTTTTTCCTGGAATATAAGTCCTATAGTTCCAAACAAATATAATATCACCTGCAAAATAAAAACAATCCTGTAAAAACCAAACTGCAACAAAAAAGCGTTACTGACAAATCCTGTCAATACAAAAACAAAGAATAACCAGCGTAACACTTTGTGCGAAAATAAAATAAAACTTACAGCGGGATAACGAAACGGATTTAATAACTCAATATTGCGTTTCAAAACACACCATTCCTGGGTAATAATCCTCACTTTTCGGGATATTTCTTCCGTCGCTTTTTCGGTAACTTCTTCATAAATGATGGCTTGTGGTTCATAAGCAGCTATATATCTTCGTTTTAAAGTAAGTAAAACCCGTTCAAAATCATCAGGACTGTTTGAGGGAATTTCCGAAAAAAGTTCTCTTTTAATCAAATAGATAGGACCATTAGCTCCGATTAAAGTTTTTAGCCGTGAATCCATCAATTTTAAAAATGCCTCGTATTTCCAATAGTGAGCTTCCCCCGATTGTTTACTGCCTCTTTTAACCATTTTCACTTCTCCCGAAACGAGACCTATCCTTTTATCAGAAAGCATTTTAGCTACTAAAAGTTGAACACAATCGGGAGTAAAAATACTGTTGGCATCGGTAGATAAAACATAATCGGTATCCAGTAAGGGTAACACAAGATTATGAGCATTTTGTTTGCCTGCTCTTGGCTTTTGAATTACCAGAGAAATGTTTTGATCGGTATATTTTTGCACTATTTCATTAGTTCTATCGGTGGAATCATCAGAAATAATAATCATTTTTATTCTTTCTTTAGGATAATTCAGCTGTAAAAAGGAACGGATTTTTTCTTCTATAACCTTTTCCTCGTTGTAGGCAGGACATATTACAGTGATGGAAGGAAAGACATCCGGTGCGGGAATTGAAATCTTTGCTTTTTTAAACAGTGAAGTTATGATAAATAAGATTAATCCATAACCAACAAAGTGGTAAGCTAAAAGTAGCCAGGAAATCCAGAATACTATCTTCGCGATTACCATTTATTGTCCTTTTCTTTGTGTCTTATATAAAGTTAACATTGCATTTACCTTGAAAGTTCCTGATAAAATCAAGCTGTTAACTGTCAAGGAAATTAAGTCCACTTACACCTCACAATAAAAAAACATAGAGTTATGATTTTAATTTTGGTTTACGCCGAAAATACATAGAACACCGAGGTTATTTTTATGGTTTCGGAGCTGTCTCTATTTTTCACTATTCATTAAATCTCTTTTTCTCTTTCCTCTTTGTAAAAAAAGCAAGTAGTCACGAGTCCTCATCGCTAAAATAATTTGAGGTAAAGGTTAAAATTATATAAACGATGACAATTCCTTACTTAATTCATTCTTCATTTTCCATTTCCCGAGGGGCTTACGCCACCATCGCTATCATTGTCTCGCCCTGACGTGCTTTTGGCTGAGGGCTAAGAGCGAGGAGCAAAGATTTTTTTTACATTTGACAAAAAGGACGATATAAGCATTATGGCATTATGAATTATAGTAAAAACCAAAATTTACACAGCAAAAACAGAGAAAAATGTCCCAGATAAACCTGAAGAAAAATATCGTTACCAGTGGCAGTTTCAGGATAGTAATCCTAATTCTTTCATTTTTAATCAGCTGGATAAGTGCCAGGTATTTAGGTTTAACTTTGAAAGGTGAATACAGCTATTTAATTACTTTAGGAGGTTTTATCTGGATGATTTTGGATTGGGGAATTTTCAGAAGCTATCCTTATTTAGTGCGTAAATATCCTGATGAAGTGAAAACGATGTTTGGCTGGACTATTCTTACGATGTTTTTGGAATTGCTCATTTTCAGCTGTCTGGGCATTGTTTTTCTGGATTTTTGGAGTAAATTGATTGGTTATCCTCTTACTCCGGCAAAAATAATCCTTTTAATAATGTTTATTTCTTTTAATAAGGCATTTATGCAGTTACAGGCAATATATATGGGAATGGATAGAATTCTGGAAAATTCTTTGGCGCATTTTTTAAGTTCCGCCATCTTTTTTGTTCTTTTGCTTATTGGTTATTTTGCTCTGTTAGAAGTAGATAAAATTAATGCGGTCATGGTTTTTACCGTTGCAGGTTTAATTAGCAGTATTATTTATTTAGTATTGCGAACCAAATGGACTAATTGGTATAAGCAGTTAAATTTCAAGTTAGTTAAGCTGTTTTACAGTTATGGTTTTCGTGTTTTTCTTTCTTCTCTGTTCATTATGTTACTAATTAGAGCCGATATTGTAATAATCAAGCATTTTTTGGATTTCAAGGAAGTAGGAATTTATTCTATGGCAGCACATATTGTAGATTTTATTCAGATTGCTTCAAACCTTGTAGGGGGTTTATTGTTTGTAAAGCTTTCCGATATAGATGATGATATTAGTAAATGGCTGCTTCTGAAGAAGACCCTTCTGTTGTTCTTTTTCTTTATAACTTTGGCAAATTTGGGTTTTGGTCTTCTGGGCAAATTCATAATGCGCATAATGTTTGGAGTTCAATTTGTGCCTGTGTATTATGTTTATTTTTGGTTAATGCCAGCTGTTTATGGTTTAAGTTTTGGTTCGCTGTTTAATAATTACTTGAATAGTAAGGGCTTTCCTATAATAAGCATTATCCTTCCCGCTGTGGCTTTATTAATTAATATTGGCTTAAATCTTTGGCTGATTCCCGTTATGGGAATCAACGGAGCTGCACTCAGCAGTAGTTTTTCCTATTTTCTCTGGTTTATTTTAATTGTTTATTTTGAACAAAAGGACAGCCAGGGCAAAATGCTAAAATACCTCTTACCAACGAGAAAAGATATTATTGATTTATGGCAGGAAACAATGGCTGATTTGAAAGGTCTTTGGGAAAAATTCTTGCATAAAACGGCTTAAGGTCTTTACAATGAAAAAAGTTACACAGGGAAAAGTTTTAGTTATTCATACTTGGGGAATTGGTGATTTGATTTTATTAACTCCTGTTTTACAAGCAGTAAAGACCTTATATCCTTTGCTGGAACTGGAAATTCTTTTTTTCCCGAAGTCCGCTGCAATACCTGTAACAGATGCTCCTTTTATTAGTAAAATTCATTTTACTGGCTGGAAAGCAAATTTACTGCTTCCTACTCTTTTCAAACTACGGAAAGAGAAGTATCAAGCTGTCCTTTTTTCTTCTGGAGTTCGCCCCTGGAAAACCTGGCTTTTTATGTTACTCTTAAAGGCAGAAATCAAGGTTGGAGAATATAAAAAGTTTCGCTACCCGGGTTTATCCGTCTATGTTAAATTTAATCCTCTTCTTTCCAGAACCCGAAGTAACTATACTCTGTTTCAAAGTTTCCTAAATCTGCCTTCCTGGGAAGAAGCAATTGTTCGTCAAAATGAACTAAATTTATATCCCTATTTTCATTTAACGGAAGCAAATCATCAATGGGCAGAAAATTTCCTGGCTGAAAACAATCTAACAGGAAAAAAGATTATTGGCATACATCCTGGTTGTATGGCTAAAAATAAACGCAGAAGATGGAATAAGGAATATTTTATTGCCTTAATAGAAAAGCTTAAAAGTCAATATGATTATCCTATTTTGATTATTGCAGGTCCTGATGAAATTGAAGTAGGAAAAGCTATTCAGGCAAGAACTAAGACCCTTCTTCTGCTCAATGCTCCACTGGCAAATGTAGCTGCAATTATTTCCCGATTACATTTCTTTATTAATACCGATTCCGGTTTAGGACATATCGCTTCCTGTTTTGGAATAAAGGGGTTAACTATTTTTGGTCCTGCCAACGAGTTACAGACAGCTCCTTTTTCAAATAATAGTAACATAATTCGCTATCCTGTTGCCTGCGCTCCCTGCATAGATAAGAAAAAGAAACCAAACTGCACACTGGATTGTCTGCTTAAGCTTACTCCGGATATGGTATTTAAACGCGTTCAGGAATTACTGGATTGACCTTTTTCATATATTGCCAATAACTGTTTGCATAGTTCTTCACGCGAATATTGTTTAATCGTTTCGGGAGAGGTATCAAACTGATCGGGATTTTTTAGGATATATTCAATTTGGGCTTTTATTTGTTCTTTATCGTTTATATAGGCGTATCTGCCTCGTTTGGTAGCGCTTAATATTTTCTCCAGATTGCTTTCCTTTGGTCCTAAAGCCAGAATAGGTTTCCCACAGCGTAAAAGTTCAAAAAGCTTGCCTGGATACCAATATTTGGCAGTGGGATTTTCATTTAGGATAATCAAATTGATGTCTGCTCCCAGGGAATAGGCAATTGCGTCGCTATGTTTTTGATAGCCAAGATAATTATAGCTCGTGTAACCGGAGGTTTTTATGTTGTTCAAAATAGCTTTATCTATATTGCCTATATGGATTACCTGATAATTATTCGGAAAGCAGTCCTCCAGTGCCTTCAGTAAATTTACGGGAGAACCATAAACCTTAGTTAGCTTGCCCATTAAAACAAGAGTCAGTTTATCAAACTTTTTCGGGGTAATACCCGTAAAATCATCTTCATCATAGCCGTTGGGAATATAATAGGACTTTTCTTTCAACCAGCTATGTTTGTTTATATATTCCAATTGGGTTTCCGGAGTTACAAAAACAGCTGCATCACAAGTTGCCAGAACTTTATCATCCGTTTTACGGATAGTTTTCAAGCGAAAGGGAAATACTAATTTTTCTATCATTATGCCAAATTGCCAGGAATCTCTATAATCCGCTACCCAGAAAATTTTGTCCTTATACTTCTTCTTAAGAGCCAAACCAACCAGAAAAGCAGAATAGGGAAAAGCAGTGATGTAAATATTTCTAATCTGTTGCTTTTTAATAATCTTACAAGCAGTATAATAGGCAAAAGGCATCCAGCCGATTTGTTTATCATAAGGGAAAAGAAAATCATTTACCAGCTTTGCCAATCTCCAAAATGCTCTTTCTATCTTGGAAGGTGGAGCTGTTTCCGCAAAATGGGCATTTACCATTTTGCTTTCATCCGGGGTCTTAATGCCTAAGCCAGCAACTCTGTAAATATGTGCCTCTTTGGGTATTTCCTGCAGAAGGGAATAATCTACAACTTTTCTCACCGGCTTTTTAGGAGCAATAATATGCACTTCCCATCCGGCTTTTACGGCATATTTAACGAATTTCAAAGGTCTTTGAACTCCGCTTTGACCTGTGGGAGGAAATTCGTTGATAATCATCAGTATCTTATTTTTGTTCATAAACCGCTATTATTCTTTTAATAAGTCCCTTTAGCATATATTTCTCTTGCACCAATCTTTGTCCTGCTTTAGCTATCTCCTCTCTTAAAAGCGGATTCATCATCAGTAATTTAATTTTAGCAGCCAGGTCTTTACTGTTTTTGGGCTCTGCAAATAATGCTTGCTTACCGTCTTCTGCCAAATTGTAGATACCCTCTTCTTTAATGCCAATTACAGGCAAGCCGGCAAACATTGCTTCCAGAAATACAATGCCAAAAGTTTCACTATAGCTTGCCAGAACAAATAAATCAAACAAAGGCAGGATATTTCTTAACAGTTTATTCTCAATTCTACCAAGGAATA
>Ga0208694_1005649_pt1 | contig 10506 bp, 9 predicted proteins | sample AD_UKC078_MetaG_FD_184442 | JGI IMG/M metagenome (GOLD analysis project Ga0208694, IMG submission 184442) | Active sludge microbial communities of municipal wastewater-treating anaerobic digesters from USA - AD_UKC078_MetaG (SPAdes) (version 2) | ecosystem: Engineered > Bioreactor > Anaerobic >...
CGGAAAGTACGACAATAAAGATTCTTGTCGCGTACTCGCTTTTATCGACGGTTACGGAAATTTCCGGGTAAATCATTGAGTAAATAATTTGAAGTACTATCACGAATACAACAAAAATACCGGCATGGATTCTACTATCAAGGATGACGGTGAACAGAAGGAATATTATATATGTTGCCCATGCCGTTACCGCTCCTGTATCAGCGTTTGATATCATAAAAAATACCATGCCTACCATGTTTATCGCTAAGAACAAGGTATTCTGAATGGAACGACTTTTTGTCAGGGATGGTATTAATCTTGCCATTAGTCCGGTAAGCAAGAGAAATCCGGCGAGAAGCAGCTCGCCATTTAATGGTTTTCCCATGCCGTAGTATCCAATTGAAAAGGATACTGCGCTACCTAGCGTATAGATGGCTGTTGCCGTTTGAAACAAACGCGATCGGCTCATGTCTCGGGGTTGTTTGGTTTCCGGAAACAAGGAAGCTTCCGTTTTTCTTTCAAGAATCAAATCAAATTTTTTCGAAGTCAAAAACAGTGTTGTTATGGGAATCATCATAAATAGGATAACGAATCTGGGGGATAAGTTTTTTCCAAAGATGTCAGGCAGAGTTTCTGTCGCTATTCCCAAGAAGAAGGAAAACAGTACGGAGAGCAGGAAATATGTCGCCTGCCGCTTCAGAGGGGTATGAGATTCAATGTGTATCCACCAGTAAATAAGCAATGTGATACTTGCAACCGAAAATACAGCGTAATATGCGATAAACCAAATTCCCCACATATCGACGGGACGGATGTTTACCCAACCGAGATCGGTCTGTATCATCCGGTATTGCTGCTCTGCAAGAAAGCCAAAGGGGGCAAACAGAATGACATTTATCAAAGCGGGCGTATAAATGAGAGCGAGCATGGTCCGCTTAGGCAATCGACTTTCAAATCTTGTCAGAATCAGTACAAAGTGAAGGAGAATGCTGTAGAAAACTCCCCAACCGAAAACGGAAAAACATTGCCAAAACGCGCTTGCTTCCGCCGTAGGCGCTGAGGTTGAAATGGAGTATGCGAATGACCAGACCGCCATTGAACTTGTGAGAGTCACAAACAGTCTGTTGACATTGCTTTTGACGTTGGCGGCTATTGTGTGTAAACCAAAAACCACATAAAAACAGCCGCAGATATAAAAGATCATTGATAGTATGAGGCTATATTTCACGATCCTACCCTCCAGAGCAAAGCCTTACGTATCAGTCTGCTGCAGATTCAATATCCTTTTCCCCACGTCGTGGATGGCATCTTTGATGATAAAAACCCTTCCCTTGCTTTTATCCTATCACAGGATAACAAGATGATAGAAATTATTTTTTGATAAAAACCATGAGGCGAGTGCTGTTACGGAAAAGAACATGATTTGCCGGTACCCTGTTGCATTTGAAAGCCGTTCTGCTATGATAATCAGCGTTGGTATTTACCAAGGAGAAGTGGGCCACGAGTAAGAACTATATTATTCTGGGAGCTGGAAAACGGGGCATGGGTCTTGCTCGGCAATTGATTGCCGAGGGGAAGGATGTCGTGATGCTCGATTCAGACAGCAAACGAATCGAGCAGGCGGTATCACGTCTTGACTGCCTGGGTGTAGTCGGTAACGGAACCAATCCGGCAAAATTGATCGAAGCGGGAATAGAGAACGCGGAAGCGTTCATCACCCTTACCGACAGCGATGAAATCAACCTCATTTCCTGTGGATTGGTGGAAGCCTCCTACCCTCATGTCCGAACCGTCGCAGTGATTCGTTCCCTCACCTACACCGGAGCAAGCGGCTTGCGCGAAGGACTCTTGGGAATCGATTACATCGTCAATCCAACGGCGGAAACCGGTCGATCGATCAATACCCTCATCAATCAGGGGGTGAATCCGAATATCCTGAACTTCTCCAACTCGACGCTCCTGCTGTATACCATGCATGTCGGCCCCTCCAGTGCGTTCATCGGTTCAAACATGATGGAGTTGCGGACAGCGTTGAAAACAGAGTTCATCGTGGCAGCGATCAATAATAATGAAGCAGTACGAATACCTTCCGGTGAAACACGTATTGAAGAAGGCGATACGCTTTCCATCGTCGCAAACGAAAAGGAAGTTCATGGAATCCTCAAGGCGGTCGGAGATCTGGAGAAAGTCCCCAGGCGGATGGTATTTGTCGGAGCAAGCAAGATTACCCGAGCGCTTTTAAACGATATGCACCCTTCAATGAGAAATCGGGTAACATTAATCGACAAGGATGATGAAACATGTAAAGAGTTCAGCGAACGCTTTCGGGAAATCCTGGTTATCCACTCCGATATCACTGATGAAGACATCATGAGGGAGGAGCAGTTGACAAGCAGCGATCTGCTCATCGCTCTCACTGATAATGATGAGCTGAATGTCATTACAGCCAGTTACGCGAAACGAGTGGGAATCACCCGATCGATCGCCCTTATCAAGCACAACAACAACTACGTTCGGATGGCTCGTTTCCTGGATATCGACGTGGTAATCTCCACCACCGACACGACCGTAGAATCTCTGTTGCGCTATCTGCGCAGCACGAACGTCTCCTCCGTTCACACCCTCTTTGACGGGCAGCTCGAGATCATCGAATATGTCATCCCGGAAACGAGCCCTCTCATCGGAAAGGCTCTCAAGGACATTGACATGAGGACCAAAGCGATCATTGCCGGAATGACCGGATCGGATGGAACAAGCCATATCCCTACCGGAGATTCAACGATTGAGGCGGATTCAACGCTGTTGGTCGTGGTCAAGCTTGAACACACCGAATTCATTGAATCCCTGTTTGGACGGGATCGATGATGGTCAACTGGAAACTGGATCTTCGACTCATCGCACTCATCGAGCTCTTCATCGGAGCGTTGATGGGAGTTCCCACGATCATGGCGGCATTTCTTGGTGAAAGTGATGCCCTCTTCGGATTCGGAGTCACCTATCTGGCGACAACCCTCTTCTGTGCAGCGATTCTCATCGGGACGGACAAACCCGCAACGAAGAATTTCCACGCTCGGGATGGATTCTTCGTCGTAACGCTGACCTGGATCGCGGCTACGGCCTTCAGCGCCTTGCCGCTGTATGTGAGCAGGAGTCTGCCGGATTACCCCTCCGCATTCTTTGAGATGATGAGCGGATTCACCACCACCGGAGCGACGACGTTGAGCGAGATTGAAAGTCTCCCGCGCTCGATCCTCTTTTGGCGCTCTCAAACTAACTGGCTCGGCGGGATGGGGATTGTCGTGCTCTTCGTCGCCCTCCTGCCCGCTTTGGGAGTAACGGGAACGATGCTGGTCGGAGCCGAGAGTGTCGGACCCACAAAGGATAAATTGACGCCGAAGATCAAAACCTCTGCGTTGTTGTTGTGGACAATCTACGTGGGATTCTCAATTATGCAAATCATTCTCCTTTTGCTTGGCGGACTCTCCCCATATGACGCGATAACAATCACCTTCTCCACGATGAGCACCGCAGGTTTCTCGACGATGAACAACTCGATTGCAGGGTTTGAAAGCTCCTACGTCGATATCGTGGTGACGGTGTTCATGGTGATCAGCGGTGTGAACTTCGCCCTCTACTGGCGCCTCTTCGTCGGCAAGGCGAAAAGCGTCTTCCGTGACGCCGAGCTGCGGGCATACCTCGGAATCTTGGGGACTTCGATCATCGTTTCCGCCGCATACATGACAATCAGCAAGACATTCCCCACATTTTGGACGAGCTTGCGCTATAGTGCGTTCCAAAACACCTCGATGCTGACCACCACCGGTTTTACCACGACCAATTATGAAACATGGCCCGCCTTCACCCAGATGATTCTCTTCTTCCTCTTCTTCATCGGTGGCTCGGCAGGCTCTACCGCCGGCGGAATCAAAGTAGTCAGGGTGGTCGCCCTCTTCAAGCTGGCGCGCTACCAGCTGAAGAAACGAGTTCACCCAAAAGGGGTCTTCCAAGTCCGCCTTGGGCAGACGGTCCTCACCAGCGACGTAATCAATGCGATCGCCACCTTTGTTGGAATGTACATCTTCACCGGCCTGCTCGGTGCGTTGGTCCTCTCCTTCAGCGGAACCGATCTGCTTACCAGTCTCCAAGCCTCATTTCTCTGTCTGGGGAATGTCGGAGTGGGCTTCGCCAAGGTCGGACCGCAGGGCGACTTCGGTTTCTTTCCTTCTTTCTACAAATGGGTGTGTTCCTTTTTGATGCTGGTCGGCCGACTCGAACTCTTCACCGTATATGTTCTCTTCACCAAGACGTTCTGGAAGCGGTAACCATGCTTCTTTCTTTTCCTCTCTGATGGAGATACACTGTCCTTGGTATCACTACTACGAGGAGCTTCATATGAAACGCTTTCTTCTCATCCCCGATTCATTCAAGGGAACCATGAGTTCAGCTGAAATCTGCGCCATCGTTGAAGAGGGTCTCAAGGTCCATTACCCCGATGCGGAGATTCGTTCAATCCCCGTGGCAGACGGCGGCGAAGGCAGCGTCGATGCGTTCCTGCAAGCCCTCGGCGGAGAGAAGAAGCATATAACCGTACAGGGTCCGTTCGGAGAAGCGATGGGAAGCTTCTACGGAGTGTTGCCTGACAACGTCGCGGTCATCGAAATGGCGGCGTGTGCAGGCCTTCCCCTTGTCGGTGATGCGCTGAGACCGGATCTGACGACTACATACGGCGTCGGCGAACTGATTCTCGCCGCGGCGAAAGAAGGCTGCACCCGCATCATCGTCGGTCTTGGAGGATCGGCGACCAATGACGGAGGGTGCGGAGCCGCAGCCGCATGCGGCGTCACTTTCCTGGACAAAGAGGGCAACGCCTTCATCCCTACCGGCGGGACGCTCAACCATGTAGTTTCAATCGACACGTCAACGAGGAATCCGATCCTCGATCAGGTAACGATCACCACGATGTGCGATATCGACAACCCCTTTCATGGTGAAACGGGAGCGGCATACATCTTCGGACCTCAGAAGGGAGCGGATCCGGAGATGGTGAAGCGCTTGGATGCAAACCTCAAATCTCTTGCGAAGGTGATCTCCTCCGATATCGGCATCGATGTGCAGGCGATACCCGGTAGCGGAGCGGCCGGCGGCATGGGCGGCGGAATGGCCGCCTACTTTGGCAGTGAACTGCAGATGGGAATCGAAACGGTTCTCGATGCCGTTCACTTTGACGAGCTTCTTGAAAAGACGGATATGGTCATCACCGGAGAAGGAAAGATCGACGGCCAATCCCTTCGCGGCAAAGTGGTGATCGGAGTCGGTCGACGGACGAAACAGAGCGGAGTTCCGGTAATCGCGCTGGTTGGCGATATCGCCGATGACGCCGACGGAGCGTATGGCGAAGGAGTCAGCGCGATCTTCTCGATCAACCGTTTGGCGATCCCTTTCAAGGAAGCGAAGCTTCGAGCCCGGTCGGATCTGCTTAAAACGGTCGACAACCTCGCACGCTTTCTTAAAACGATGAAGTGGTAAAGGTTAAGCGTTAAGCACCCGTTGAGCGTTCTTGTACCAGAATCCATCCAGAAACGATGAGGAAAAACCAGCACGCTTGAGTGCTGAATGGAGAATATGAAGATCCTGATATCCTCGAATTTCACATGTCCCGGTGATTCCATCATAGTCGGTTCCGAGGGCTAGAATCTCGGCGCCTCCGACCTTGTAGAAGTGCTTGCAATGGGTCACGAGCGCTTCGACCGAAGCATGGGTGGACTGCCTTGCAACGAAAGGCGGGCAGAACGTAAGACCGACCACCCCGCCCGTCCGGGCGATCTTCTTGATCAGATCGTCGCTGAGATTTCGGCTATGGTCGCATACGCTTCGACAGTTGGAGTGGCTTGCGACGACCGGGCGTTTGGCGATCGTTATGATATCGCTGATTCCTTCATCATTGAGGTGAGACACGTCAACGAGGATCTTCAGCTCTTCCATCCGTTCGACGACCTGATGACCGAAGGGCTTCAGAGCTCCCCTTCGGTAGTGGGGAAAGCCGAGCTCATTCTCCCAATTCCACCCGATCGTCATCAGGCGCACTCCCCACGAATGAAGAATTTCCAATCGAGCAAGATCGCCTTCAAGGACTCCCCCCTCCTCGATGCTCAGAATGGCGTGGCACCCTTCGGTGTTTTCCGCTGTGGCAACATGGGTGATCGTTTCACCGTGCTCATGCATCAAGTCAAGAAAGCATCGGTACAGCTCATTGACGGCGTTCCACCTCTGTGGAGTCTCCTGTCCGTCGACGAAGAGGGCGAAGCAGCTCGTTATCCCTCCTTCTACCGTTTTCATCTTCTCCAGATCGACATGACCGGTATTCGATCGAAGATCACCGCTCGAATATCGATTGGCAAGGGCATACATCGTGTCGATATGCAAGTCGATAATCGGAGTGTTCACCGTAATGCCCCCAAGTAGTTGCCGTTAGCAAATAAATGTAGTATCTTACTCTTCGTAGCAGATTAACAGCACTATTATGGTACACAACGTAAGAGGAGAATGGAATGATTAAACAAGTGAACAAGAGCACATATGAAAGTGAAGTGCTCAAAAGCAAGGCACCCGTTATCGTCGACTTCTGGGCACCTTGGTGCGGACCTTGTCGAATGCAGGCTCCGATTCTTGAAGATCTGGCGAAACAATATACAGCTGATCAGTTGAAAATCGTCAAAGTCAACGTCGATGAGGAGCGTGAACTTGCGATGGCCCATGGAATTCAATCGATTCCGACGCTGCTCATCTACAAAGATGGTGAAGTGGTCAATAAAGCGATCGGAGTTCGCGACGGCGCCACCCTGAAACGGGCAGTCGGCCTCGCGTAAGATGTTCCGGTATCGTTGCCCCCACATCTTTTGTGGGGGTATTTTCTTGCTATAAAAGAAATAAGAAACTTTTGTTTCTTTTTATAGAAACTTTTTGATAAAAAGTATTGACATCGTGTTTCTACGTACAGTAACATCCCGGCTATCAAGGAGATTTCTCATGGCTAATGAACTGACGAAAACAATCAATACGAAAGACTTGCCGAACAGCGAGGGATATTTCGGCGAATACGGAGGAGCATACCTTCCTCCGGATCTCGATGAAGTGATGAAGGAAATCGATCGCGCCTATCGAAAGATCGTTGAAGATCCCGCTTTCATTGAAGCATTGATGGACCTGCGCAAACATTACGTGGGCCGCCCTTCTCCGATTTATCATGCAAAACGACTCAGCGAAGCGGTCGGAGGTGCGCAGATCTATTTGAAACGGGAAGATCTCAACCATACCGGCGCCCATAAGATCAACCACTGCATCGGCGAAGTCCTCCTCGCCAAAGCGATGGGCAAAAAGAAGGTGATCGCCGAAACCGGCGCCGGCCAGCATGGTGTAGCCCTTGCCACCGCAGCGGCGTTGACGGGTCTTGAGTGTGACATCTATATGGGAAGCATCGACGTCCGAAAAGAGGCTCCGAACGTCAGCCGGATGAAGATTCTCGGAGCGAAGGTCATTGAGGTCGAACGAGGAACCCAATCCCTCAAAGACGCGGTCGATGCCGCTTTTGAAGCGTATCTGAAAGACCCGGTCGATCAGATATACTGCATCGGTTCGGTCGTCGGTCCTCATCCGTTCCCGATGATGGTTCGCGATTTCCAATCGATCGTCGGCATTGAAGCGAAAGAGCAGATCCAAGAGATGATCGGACGCCTTCCCGAAGCGATCGTGGCGTGCGTCGGAGGCGGATCGAACGCGATGGGAATCTTCAGCGCGTTCCTGGACGATCATGAAGTGGCGATCTACGGAGTCGAGCCGGCCGGAAAGGGATTGGACACCCCCAATCACGCCGCGACGATCGCCAAAGGAAGCGTGGGGATTCTTCACGGCTTCAGGAGCCTTCTGCTTCAGGATGAACAGGGCGAAGCTCTTCCGGTCTATTCAATCGCCAGCGGCCTGGACTACCCCGGCGTCGGACCGCAGCACTCGTTCCTTCATTCGATCAAGCGGGTGATCTACGAATCGGTCACCGACCGTGAAGCAGTGGAGGCGTTCTACGGCCTTTCGCGTATGGAGGGAATCATCCCCGCCCTGGAATCGAGCCACGCCGTGGCGTATGCGATCAAGCTGGCTCAGACGATGAGCCCGGACAAGGTGATTCTGGTGAACCTCTCCGGCCGGGGGGACAAGGATATTGACTTCGTCCTTGAGCACTACCCGCTGGAAGAGTATGAGCCGGAAGCAAAAAACAAGCGAGATGGATTCAAGGAATTCCTTGCCCACATCAAGACGAAGTAGTCCTCTGGTCAAGAACGACTCTGCACCCCGATCACTCGGGGTGCATCGTTGTCACTGCAATTCATCTTCACTCATCGTTTCAAGTCCCGTTCGTATCTCATAAGAAGAAAAACCCCAAAAACAGAGAAGATCACGTACTTCTTTGTCGGGATGTTTGGTACGAGCTCGAGAGACCGCATCAGCGACGTAGGTAGCGATCCGTTCTTCGGTGAACAGCTCGTTAAGCGCCCTTTCGGCAGCACCTTTCTCGACGCCTCGCTGGGCAAGACGCTGGGCGAGGCGTAAGCGGCCTTCGGGAGTCTTGCGCTGCCGCCGTTCGATGAACAGCCGGGCATAGCGAAGATCGCTGAGCGATCCCTCTTCGATAAGAAGAGCGACGGTGTCGTCGACAATCTCTTTGGGATACCCTTTCCGAATCAGTTTTTGAATGAGGTGAAAAGCGGTATGCTCACTTCGGGCAAGGTACGAAAGACCTTGGGCGTAGCACCTCTCCTTCTGACTCTCCCTGAAGAGCTCGGAAGCAAGCTCTTCATCGATTTCCTGATCCACGCTCAGGTTATACGAGCGAAACAGTTTCGAGGAGATAAAAAAAGGGGAACCCTCATGAGGGAGGAGTTGATACCCTCCCTTGTCGGGCTCCCTTGCAATCCGTGCGTAAGACACCTTAACGCTTGGAGAACTGGAACTTTCGGCGGGCGCCGGGCTGACCGTACTTTTTCCGCTCAACCATTCGCGAGTCGCGGGTCAGGAACCCGGCGGCTCGAAGGGCCGGCCTGAAGGCTTCATCGTGAATGACAAGGGCACGGGCGATTCCGTGGCGGCATGCACCGGCCTGGCCGGAGACTCCGCCGCCTTTCACGTTGATGAGGATATCGTACTTGCCTTCCGTCTCAGTGGTGGTCAACGGCTGTTTGACGATGAACGTAAGCATCGGATTGCCGAAATAGCTGTCGACGTCCCGACCGTTGATCATGATTTTGCCTTCGCCTTCACGAAGATAGACACGAGCGACCGCGGTCTTGCGGCGACCAACACCATGACCAAGGTTCACTGTTTTATTAGCTTCTTTCTTTGCCATTATTCGCTCCTACCTTAGATTTCGACCGGAATCGGTTGCTGGGCGCTTTGCTTATGCTCGGCACCGGCATAGACACGCATGTTGGTAAACAACTTGCGTCCAAGCGGCCCCTTGGGCAGCATCCCTTTAACGGCTTGCTCCATCGGGAACGTCGGCTTGCGCTTGATCATCTCGGCATAGCTGGTCTTGCGCAGTCCGCCGGGGTAGCCGGAGTGGCTGTAGTACATCTTGTCGTTGTACTTGTTTCCGGTAAGAATCGCTTTTTCAGCATTGATGATGATCACACAGTCACCAAGGTCATGGAGGGGGGCATACTCAGCTTTGTTCTTCCCGCGAAGGATGCGTGCTGCGGCGACTGCCACTCTGCCAAGCTCCTTTCCCTCTGCATCAATCAGATACCATTTCTTCTGAATCGTCAGCGGTTTCACAAAAATAGTCTTCATCTATTCATCCTGCTCTGCAAGGTTGCTCCTTGCCTGTAATAATGATGCAGGTTCCTGCATCGTCATGGCCTGCCCGGAAGAGAAGAAATCGATTGGCTAATGAGCAATTTAGCAAACGTTTCCCGTTCGCCGACCATCGCATCCGGTCAAGGCTTTGGTCTTGGGCAACTCCCTGGGAAAGGCAGGTTAGGCAGGAGCGCACCATCGTGCTCCGACAAGGTCCAAAGTACGCTTGAAACGAATCGAACATGATCAGGTTCTTCACAGCGTGACGCCATATCTATCAAAAAATCCACGCCCCGAAGGGCGGACAACGGTAAGCATTGTATAATCTTCCGCCCAATCGTGTCTAGCCTTATTCACCACCAATACGATCAAGGTCGGCGAAGCGGCTCAGGTAGGTGGCTTTCTTGCCGGTGGCGAAGGCGACATCGATCACTTCCCGATCCCCTTCACCCCGAAGAGCGATCACTTCCCCTTCCCCGTACGCATCGCTGTACACCCGCTGGCCGACGGCGAACAGGGGACCCTCCCCCTTCGGTTCATGCTTCACCTTCATTTCGAACTGTCTGGCGTTGCGGCCGAATCCGTGACGGATCATGTTCGAACCGCTGCTGCCCCAGTCGGACGGTTCCCGCTTCGAAAATGAGTTGTATCCCCCCGGAGAAGGAGATCCTTCAATCCGAA
>Ga0208694_1005651_pt1 | contig 10502 bp, 6 predicted proteins | sample AD_UKC078_MetaG_FD_184442 | JGI IMG/M metagenome (GOLD analysis project Ga0208694, IMG submission 184442) | Active sludge microbial communities of municipal wastewater-treating anaerobic digesters from USA - AD_UKC078_MetaG (SPAdes) (version 2) | ecosystem: Engineered > Bioreactor > Anaerobic >...
CGTGACCTGCCGTCTTGCGGCCATGTCGATCTTGCCTTCCACACCGGGCAAGCCTTCCCAGCCACGCGCTCAAAGTACGTGAGGCACCACCATCGACTACGCGCTCAAAGTAGGTGAGGCACGTCGGGGGATTTGGGTAAGCCGGACACCCACCCGTAAGATCGCTCGCGGTGGCGTGTCCGAGCGGCCTAAGGAGCACGCCTCGAAAGCGTGTGACGGGTAACCCCCGTCCGAGGGTTCAAATCCCTCCGCCACCGCCATAACCACCCGGACGCTGCCGGAAGCCCGAATCAGGCTTCCGGCGGCGTCCGTTGTTTTGGGACCCTGGCGGGTCCTAGAGGTTCGTCCCTGTCGGCAGCGCCGTGATCCGCCCGTCACCGCCGACGATCGCCTCACCCTTCAGGGCCGAGTTGGACCGGATCGTCGCCAGGTCGCGGCCCAGCACCAGGGAGTCGTAGGCCGCCTTCACCAGGCTCTCCGGCGAACCCACGGCGTCGTTGGTGATATCCCAGAACATCATCCCGCCCAGGCCGAGGTCGTCAGCCCACTGGGCCTTCTGGGCGATCGACGTCGGCGTCTCGAAGGAGCTGAACAGCCCCTTGCTGGGGTTGTAGACGTAGGCCGCCTGGGCGTTGTCGTCCCAGTACAGCTTCCAGCCGTTGGCCGGGTTCTGCACCTGCGCCAGCAGGTCCTTGTAGTCGTACACACCGGCTTCGAAGGTGCCCGGCGCGGCCCCGGAGGTCCGCTCCAGGTATCCGCCGTCACCGCCGTCGGCGACACCGCTCCAGCCCCGGGTGTACAGCGGCGCACCCAGCACGATCTTGCCTGGATCGACGCCGGCGGCCAGGTACAGCCCGATCGCCGTCTCGATGTCGTAGCCGTTCGGATCACCGGTGAAGGCCGACTGGTGACCGGTCGTGGTCTCCCAGGTGCCGTGGAAGTCGTAGGACATCACATTGAAGAAATCCACGCTCGGGGCGAGCCCGGCCAGGTTGAAGTTGGCGATCTTGTCGTAGCCGGCCGGGGACGCCACCGAGATGTCGTACTCGCGCCCGGTCTGCTGTTCCAGGGCATCGAGTTTGGTGCGCACCACCTTCAGCAGTTCGGCGTAGTTCGCCCCGTCGGCGGCGCTCTGCGAGTTTCCGTCCAGCCCGCCGCCGCCCGGGTACTCCCAGTCGAAGTCGACACCGTCGAACATCTGGTACGTGGTCAGGAAGGACACGATGGAATTGGCCATCTTCTCCCGGCCGGCCGCGGTGCTGGTCACGGTGCTGAAGTGCTGGGACAGCGTCCAGCCGCCGATCGCGATGCTGACCCGCATATGCGGGTACTTCTCCTTGAGTTGGGCGAGTTGGTTGAAGTTGCCCCACACCGTCTGAGTGGACCGCGGGTCACTGGGCGGGTAGTACCACAGGTCCGCCTCGCCGGAGACCGTCTCGTTGGCGGCGAATCGCTTCTCGGTGGCCGCGAAGCTGTCGTAGAGGGCCACCTCCCCGCTGCTGGTCAGGTTCAGGAACGAGTAGATGACGTGGTTGACCTGCTCGCCCGGGATGTCGGCGACCTGGAAGTTGCGACCGTAGATCCCCCACTCCGGGAAGTAGGCCGCCACGACCTTGTCGGTCATCGCGATCGGCAGTGACGTCACCGGCGGCGGCGCGGTGGAACTGTCGTCATTGCTGATGGTGCCGGTACTCGTAGCGGTGCCCAGGCTGGCTCCGGACGGGTTGGACAGCGCCACCGTCAGGGTCTCACTGGGCTCCACCGTGGTGTCACCGGTGACCGCGACGTTGATCTGCTGGGAGACCACCCCGGGAGCGAACGTCAGAGTTCCGGAGGTGGCCGTGTAGTCCTGCCCGGCGGTTGCGGTGCCGTTCGCCGTCGCGTAGTTCACACTCACGGCGGTCGTGGCGGCCTTAGACAAAGTGACCGTGAAGGTCAGGTTCCGCGTCCCCGAATTGCCTTCGGCCACCGTGGCATTCGACACCGATACGCTCGGCGGGGTGACCGGTCCCGGCGCGGAGTCGTCGTTGGTGATGGTGCCGGTCGCCGTCACCGTACCCAGAGTGGCGCCGGACGGGTTGGACAACGTCACCGTCAGGGTCTCGTTCGACTCGACCGCGGTATCGCCGGTGACCGCAATGTTGACCTGCTGGGACACCACCCCGGGCGCGAAGGTGACCGTGCCCGTCTTGGCGGTGTAGTCCTGCCCGGCGGTCGCCGTGCCGTTGCCCGTCGCGTAGTTCACCGTGACGGTCTTGTCGTGGGCCTTGGACAGCGACACCGTGAAGGCGAGGTTGGCGCTGCCCGAATTGCCCTCGGACACAGTTGCGTTGGCTACCGAAACCGTCGGGGGTGTGGTCACCGGCGTGGTCTGGCCGGCTCCGGCGATGGCGTTCTGCCACTTCGTCACCGTGGCCGGGTCCAGCGCGACGATGTTGCCGGTGCTCATCGTCCCGAGTGGCACGCCGGTGAGGGTGTAGGTCTGACTGTTGCCGACGATCGCGATCCGGGTCGAACCGGATACCTCGCTGATCTCGAAGTTGCCGGGCTGGAACCAGCCGAAGTCCAGTTTGTCCTTGGCGGGGTCGAAGGCCAGCGCGGTGTTGGTGCCCCACTTCCAGGAGATGACGGTGGTGGTGCCGCCCTCGACGGGCGTACCGGTGCCGCCGCCGGTTCCCCCGCCGGAGGACCCGTAGTTGACGACGTTGATGGTGCCGTAGTCGTTGAAGATGTTGCTGAAGCTGCCCGCCGGCAGGTTCAAGCCGGACGCGGTCGGGGTGGCCTGGCCCAGAGAGCCCGGGTTGTCACGGGTGACCGACCAGAACGACAGCATTCCCAGACCCTTGGCGCGGGAGTAGTCCTCCAGGGCCTGGGCGTCGGCGGCGGTGAACACCTCGGTGAGCACGTCGTTGACCCCGATCATCGGGGTGACGCCCAGTTGGCTGTAGCCGTAGGTCTTGCCGTACTTGCCGTACAGCGAGCTGAGCTGGGCGTAGGTGCCCTCGGCGGCCCGAATCGCGTAGGTGCCCATGGTCTGGGCATTGGGTCCGCTGGTGGGCGCGGCGGATTCGCCGTAGTCCATGGCCATCACATTGACGCCGGCCAGGTTCACGCCCGCCTTGAGCGCAGACTCCACCACGTTGAGACCGTCGGCGGTCAGGCCGGTCGGCAACACCGGCAGCGTGTACCAGATCTTCACCTCGGGCTTGGTCTGCTGCAGCAGCGCGAGCGCCTGGCTGTTCAGCGCGATCGAGGCGGGATCGGCGACCGCATAGCCTTCGATATCGAAGTCGATGTGGCTCAGACCGTAGGTGTCGATCACCTCGGCGTAGGCGTTGGCCAGTTCCTGGGCGCTGCGACCCCGGGCCACGTACGACTGGGCCAGGCTGGTCCCGGCCGCGCCGCCCAGCGAGACCATCACGTCGCCGCCAGCAGCCTGGAAGTCCCTGATGGACTTGTCGATGGCCTGGGCCTGCTCATTGGCGGCGCCGGGAGTGAGCGACGACAGGCCCGCCCAGCCCAGCTTGCCCTCCGGAGTGGCCTGCAAGAATGCCGCGGTCACCAGGGATGCCCCGGTGGCCTGGGAGATCTTCAGCAGATCCGGCACCGGCCAGCCGCCCATGTCGACGTACGGGGCGAAGAAGGCGTTCCCCCATTGCGCCTGGTTCCCGCCCGAACCGGGGGCGGCGTCATCGTTGAGGATGGTTCCAGTCGCGCTGGCGGTGGCCAGGGTGGCGTTCGTCGGGCTGGACAGCGCGACGGTAAGCGTCTCGCTGGGCTCCACGACGGTGTCGCCGGTGACGGAAACCGTCACCTGCTGAGACACCACCCCGGGTGCGAAGGTGACGGTGCCCGTCTTGGCCGTGTAGTCCTGCCCGGCGACCGCCGTCCCGTTGCCGGTCGCATAGTTCACCGTGACGGTCTTGTCATAGGCCTTGGAGAGCGTGACGGTGAACGCCAGATCCGAGTTGCCGGAATTGCCCTCCGCCACAGAGGCATTGGCGATCGACACCGTCGGCGGAGTGACGACCACCGGTGGGGTGTCGTCATTGACGATCGTGCCGGTGGCACTGGCGGTCGCCAGCGTCGCATTGGTCGGGGCGGACAGTGCCACGGTCAGCGTCTCGTCGGACTCCACCGCAGCGTCGCCGGTCACGGCGACCTTCACCTGCTGCGAGACCACCCCCGGGGCGAAGGTGACGGTGCCCGACTTCGCCGTGTAGTCCTGCCCGGCCGTCGCGGTGCCGTTACCCGTCGCATAGTTCACCGTCACGGTCTTGTCGGAGGCCTTGGACAGCGACACGGTGAAGGACAGGTCGGCGCTACCCGAATTACCCTCCGCCACTGAGGCATTCGCAATCGACACCGTCGGCGTGCTGACGGTGTTCTGGGCGGCGGTGATCAGGTTCTGCCACTTGGTCTGCGCCCCGGCGTCCAAGGCGATGATGTTGCTCATCTGCAACTGCCGCACGGCGACGTTGGTCAGTGTGTAGGTCTGGTTGTTGCCCACGATCGCGATGCGCGTCGATCCGGACTGCTCGGTCACGTCGAAGTTGCCGGCGCCCATCCAGCTGAAGTCCAGCTTGTCGGTGGCGGGGTTGAACGGGATGGCGGTGTTGGTGCCCCACGCCCAGGTGATCTTGGTGATGGTCGGCGTGACCGCGGTGGCCGCACCAGGCGGCACCGCAGCGGCGCTCGCCGGGACCACCACCGCCTGGGCAGCCGGCTGCCGGCCGAGTCGGCGCGCAACGGCCAGCCCCGCCCATGCCATCGGCGATTCCATCGGCGCGCCGGTGCCGCCGCCCAACAGCGGACTCAGCGCGTCGAGCAGGTTGCGGGCGGCCGATGGAATCTGAACCGGCAGCGCAGCCGCGGGCGCCGCGACCAGGGGGATGTCCTGAACTGCCGGGGGAACGACGACCGGCACCTGGACCGGTGCCGCGCTGACCGCGCTCCGTCGCGCGATGCGGGCGTCGACCTGGTTACGCGCCACCGACAACACCGGCGCGGAGATCACCGGCGCCGAGACGGCGGCAGCGGCACTCGGCACGACGGGGGTGACGGCGCCCTCCGGGCGGTCGGCAGAGGTCGCCGCGGCCGGCAGTGCCGGCGAGGCATGGCTGCGGGCGATATCGGGGCCGGGGCGCTCCAGCGCTCCTGCCGGCGCCCGCGACGTACCGTCCGCCGCCTCGGCCGGCTGGGACGCCGTCCTGCCCGAGGCGGTGCGCCGGTTGTCGGCGCCGGCCCGCGCGTCGGTCTGCGCACTGGAACCCGAGGCGGCGTCGTTGGCCTGATCCGGTTCAGCGGTGGCAACGGCGGTGCCGCCGAAGACGCCGCCGATACCCAGCACCGCGGCGAGGGCCCCGACACGACCAACGGCCCATGCGGAGTTGGTCAACTGTGCGACGAGGCGATCGAGGGGGACTAGTGCGATACGTGACATGACCGAAGCTCCTTAACCCGTAGGTTATGGATATTAGGGGAGCCGTTAATTGATCGTGTAATCCGCGTCACAACGGGCATCTGGTCTGTTGGCGTAACCTAAATTCTCCGCTCAACAATCCGGGAGAGCCGACATGAGTTTTCTGCAGCGTGCCGCCCTGTCCGCGGTAGTCCTGACAGCACTGGCGGCCCCGGCAATCGCGGTTGTCGCCGTCGCTCCCGCCACGCCGCGGCTACTCGCGGACTGCGACGAGACCATCGACACCACGGACAGTTTCTCGATGAACTGCTCTCCGACAGTCATCCCCGATATGAGCGACCAACTCACCGAGGCCGAAGTGGCCCAACCGGGCTGGAACGCCGTCCCCGGTGGCGCCGGTGGCGGTGCCCGCCGCTGAGGGTCAGCGCCCCTGCAGATCGGCCTCCAGGATTCTCTTGGCACGGTGCAGGTGCTCGACCGCGCGGGCCAGGTAGTCCTGGTAATTGTCGGCGTCGGATGGTTCACGCCCGTCGGCGAAGCGCAGACAGGCGTGCGTCGCAACGTTCACATCGTCGATCATGCGCTGTAACTCCGCGGTCAGCGCCGGGTCCGGAGTGGGAAGATGGCCCTGCAGGCCAACAGCATTGGTGTCATGCAGGTCTGCGCACGCGGCACGGACAGCGGAATCGTCGCCGGCCCCGGCGGCCGCCGAGACCTTCTCGAGCGCACGGGCGGACTGCGTGAAGTGGTCACCGGCAACCGCTTCCCACTCACGAATCGCCGCGGCCAGCGACGGGGTCGGGGCCGGGTTCGTCGGCGGAGGAGTTCGCTGGAAGGTTGTGGGCGCGGGCCCGACCGGCGCGGTGGCCCGGGTTCCACTGCCGGTCACCGGGGTACCCGCCGCGCACCCGCCCAGCAGGATGGTCAGCAGGACGGCGACGAGCCGCGGTCCGAACCCGGGGACCCCCATCGGACCAGACTGCCCGAACCTTCGTCCCGCTGGACAGGGCCCTTTGCCCCGATCGCGCCAATCACACCGCCGACCCCGACGCGAGACGGCCGCAATGCTGTAATGAGTCATTCGGGGGACATCAGGACACGAGGTCGGCCATGGAACTGATATCACCGCTGGATTCGCTGTTTCTGCTGGGCGAGACCCGCGAACACCCCATGCACGTCGCCGGACTGCAACTGTTCCAGCCGCCCGAGGGCGCCGGCCCGGAATTCATCCGAGAGCTGTACGCCCAGCTCATCGCCCACGAAGACATCAGTGACACGTTCCGCAGGCACCCGGCGGAGATCTTCGGCGGAATCGCCAACCTGGCCTGGTCGGTCGACCGTGACCTCGACGTCGAATACCACATCCGCCGGTCTGCACTGCCCTCGCCGGGGCGGGTGCGCGAACTGCTCGAACTGACGTCGCGACTGCACGGAACGCTCCTGGACCGGCACCGGCCGCTGTGGGAATCACACCTGGTCGAAGGTCTCAACGACGGGCGGTTCGCGGTGTACACCAAGATCCATCACGCCCTGGTCGACGGGGTCAGCGCGATGCGCCGGATGCGCCTGGCGCTGGCGACCGACCCCGACGATCACCAGGTGCGAGTGCCCTGGGGCCGCAACGGGCGGCGTCCGTCGCGAGGGCCTGGCAGCCTCGGCTTCTCCCCGCTCGCCGGACTGATGCAGACAACCGAATCCATCGCGGAAGCCGTTGCGGCACTGGGCCCGTCAGCTGTACGACTGGCCCGCAAAGGCATCATCGAGCAGCAGTTGACGCTGCCCTTCGAGGCACCCAAGACCATGCTGAACGTGCCGATCGGTGGAGCCCGGCGGTGCGCCGCGCAGTCCTGGTCGATGTCGCGCATCATGGCGGTCAAGCAGGCCGCCGGTGTGACGGTCAACGACGTGGTGCTGGCGATGTGCGGCGGCGCACTGCGCTCCTACCTGCTGGAACTGAACGCGCTACCGGACCGCCCCTTGATTGCGATGGTGCCGGTGAGCCTGCGCGAGGACGACTCGATCAGCGGAAATCAGGTCGGTGCGCTGTTGGGCAACCTCGCCACGGACACCGCAGACCCGGCGCAACGGCTACGGGCCGTGAGTGAGTCGATGCGCGGTAACAAGGATGTCTTCTCGGCGCTGCCGCAGTTGCAGCGGCTGGCCCTGTCGGCGTTCAACGTCTCGCCGTTGTTGCTCAGTATGGTTTCGCCGGCTCTGGGCACCGCCGCACCGCCGCCGTTCAACCTGGTGATCTCCAACGTCCCGGGTGCGCGGGAGCCGCTGTACTGGAATGGCGCGCGGCTGGACGGCAACTATCCGCTGTCGATCGCGCTGGAGGGGCAAGCCCTCAACATCACGGTGTCGACCAGGGCCGGCTATATGGACTTCGGCCTGGTGGGCTGCCGTCGCAGCGTGCCGAGCCTGCAGCGACTGCTCGGCCACCTGGAGGACTCGCTGGCCGGGCTGGAGCAGGCTACCGGCACACCCGGCACACCCGGCACACCCCGCGGGGCGCGGAAGACGGCGGCGCGTGAACCGCGCCGCCGCACCGATCCGCACTAGGGACAGCTGACCTCGACCTCAAACGGCTTGGTCATCGGCTGCATGGGATTAGCCGTGTCCACGCCGGTAGCTGTGCCGGTGATCGTGTATTTCTTGCCGTCCTTGGTCGCCTTGGCCTCGCCGCCGGGGACACCCTGCGAATAACCGAGAGCGATGCCGTCGATATTGCCCAGGCTCACCGAGGTGACGCTCGAAGCGTCCTCGGGCATCACCACCGCGACCCCGCTGGTCCCGGCACCAACGCCGATGCTGAATGTGCCGGCAGTCGTAGCGCATACCACCTGCCCCTCGATCTCCTTGGGCTGACCGTCGATGGTGACCTTGGCGGTCCCGGCCCCGGCCGAGGCCGTCGTGTCACCGTGCGTCGCCTCCACAGAAGCCGCCGACGACTCGGCCTTGGTCTCGGACTTCTTCTCACTCGAGCAACCGGCCACCCCGGCCACCACGATCGCAGCGCTACCTGCGGCCACTACAACAGCACGAATCACGATTTCTCTCCTTTGTCGATGCGGCCCGCTTGATTGGACCACTCGTCTGAGTAGTATTCGCCGCTTTCCGGCCCCAGGGAATGAAAGCGCGCATTCGGGTGCTGCGCCCCGCTGGTTAGATGTCAGCCGTGTCGTATTTCACCGTCGAAGCGGAACTTCCCGACGGTCGCGGCCGTGCCGGCGTCATCCACACCCCGCACGGCGACATCAACACCCCGGCGTTCATCGCGGTCGGCACCAAGGCGACGGTGAAGGCCGTCCTGCCCGAAACCATGTCCGCCCTCGGCGCCCAGGCGGTGCTGGCCAACGCCTATCACCTCTACCTGCAACCCGGGCCGGACATCGTCGCCGCCGCCGGCGGCCTGGGGGCGTTCATGAACTGGCCCGGCCCGACCTTCACCGACAGCGGCGGATTCCAGATCATGTCTCTGGGGGCGGGCTTCCGCAAGGTGCTGATGGAGGACCCCAACCGAGCCCAGTCCGACGCCGCGGTGGCGCACGGGAAACAGAAACTCGCCCACGTCGACGACGACGGGGTGACTTTCATCAGCCACCTGGACGGATCGGCCCACCGGTTCACCCCGGAGGTGTCCATCGGAATTCAGCATCAACTCGGCGCGGACATCATCTTCGCCTTCGACGAACTGACCACCCTGGTGAACACCCGTGCCTATCAGGAGGAGTCGGTCGAGCGCACCCACGCCTGGGCCCGGCGCTGCCTGGTCGAGCACCGGAGACTGAGCGGGCTGAAGCAACCCTCGAGCCCACCCCAGGCCCTGTTCGGTGTGGTTCAGGGCGCGAACTACGAGGACCTGCGCCGGCAGGCCTGCCGGGGGCTGGAGACCATCGTCGACGACGAGGGGCGCGGATTCGACGGTTACGGCATCGGCGGCGCGTTGGAGAAGCAGAACCTGGCCACCATCATCGGCTGGTGCACCGACGAACTTCCCGACTCCAAGCCCCGGCACCTGCTGGGCATCAGCGAACCCGATGACCTCTTCGCCGCGATCGGTGCGGGGGCGGACACCTTCGACTGCGTATCCCCGTCGCGGGTGGCCCGCAACGCTGCGGTCTACACCCCGGACGGCCGTTTCAACATCACCGGCGCGCGCTACCGGCGCGACTTCTCCCCCATCGACTCGGAGTGTGACTGCTACACCTGCGGGAACTACACCCGCGCGTACATCCACCACCTGTTCAAGGCCAAGGAGATCCTGTCCGCGACGCTGTGCACGATCCACAATGAACGCTTCATCATCAGGTTGGTGGACCGGATCAGGGAGGCCATCGGCACCGGGGAGTTCGACGCGCTGCGCGACGAGGTGCTGGGTCGCTACTACGCGACATGAAGCCACCCACAGGCTGATCCGGACCGCGAGGCATGCGAGGGCGCGGGCAAAAACCGAAAAATTGACTGGCCGAAAGCCGCAGCCTCTGTGGCCGGTCGGTGCAGCCGCGCTCAGGCGGGATCCGCGCCCTCACCGGAATTGAACCGCGCTCAGCGCGCGTTGCGCAACCGCACCAGCGACACCAACCCGATCTCGCCGTACAACACGGCGGGTGGCAGCAGGCGAAAGCCCCGCACCCCGGCGCGACCGGTTGCGGCCTGGACCACCTTGCGGGCGATACGGGCGTCGAGGTCCTTGAGCACGCCGCGATCGGTGGTCGTGTCCAGCAGAGCCGACAAACCTGGAACCGCAAACGGACTCGAGACATCGAGCATCACGTTGACGCCCGCGACGAGGTGGCGTGCCCGGTCCGCGATCGGCATCGACGGCAGCGACACCGCCGCGGCGTCGATCCGCCGCGCCACCCTGCTGACGAATCTCCGTTGCCGATGCGGGCCAACGGCGATGGCGCCGGTGTGGCTGAGGGACAAGCCGAGGAAGTCGATCCGATTGCCGCCCCGATAGGCGGGGTCCCGCGGACAGGGCAGCCCCCTTCCGCTGAGGACAGTGCGCACCTCCTTCCCCAGTTTGCGGCGCACTCCCAGTCCGCCGATCACCGAGTCCAGTCGGTGATCGGTGTCG
>Ga0208694_1005652_pt1 | contig 10500 bp, 10 predicted proteins | sample AD_UKC078_MetaG_FD_184442 | JGI IMG/M metagenome (GOLD analysis project Ga0208694, IMG submission 184442) | Active sludge microbial communities of municipal wastewater-treating anaerobic digesters from USA - AD_UKC078_MetaG (SPAdes) (version 2) | ecosystem: Engineered > Bioreactor > Anaerobic >...
TTCCTGCCACCGTGGTGCTCCGCTCGTCGACGCTCGACGCCAGCGCGGATGATAGAGCCAGTAGCGTAGCCGGCTCACTTTCAGGCCGTAGCGGCGCGCGAATCCCTCTTGGCTCAGCCCACTGCGATGGAACCGATCCAACCATTGCGCCCGTTGGTCGGTGGGAGTCGGAGTGCTTTCACGAGGAGTGAGTTTCTGACGAGACGATGCATTCATCGCCCCAGGTTAAACCACTTCCACCGCCCTCGACGCTAGTGCCCGTTCCCCTGACGGATACGATGCGCTGGTGGAGTACGCGGTAGTCCCGGACGATCCCAACCGGGAGGTGCCCAACCCGGTGTGGGCCCGCCTGGATGCGCAACTGCACCAAGCCCGCGCCCAATTCGATCGGCTTCAGGCCCAATACGGGTTGGAGGCCTTTGCCAACGTGGAGCGGCAGCGTCGGACCATGCGCGGGTTCAGGACCGCCCACAGTACACTCGCGCGAGAGATCGGCGAGGCCTGGCAGCCAATCCTTCAGTTGGAGGCTCGCCGCGCCAAGGTCCCCCGCCGCGTGCCGGTGCAAAGCCTCACCGCCCAACCGGTGGTGAAGCTGGCGCCGGAAATCAAACACCTGACCAACCTGATCAAAATGGTCGCCTATCAAGCCCAGAGCCAACTCCTTGATGCCATCGCACCTTACTACGCTCGCGCCGCCGACGAAGGTCGCCGGCTGCTCCACGCCGCCTTCCTGGGTGCGGCGGATCTGGAGGTCACCAAGGAAGAGCTTCGGGTGACACTCCGCCCCCAGAGCTCACCGCATCGTAGCCGAGCGGTCGCCGCCCTCTGCGAGCAACTCAACGCACTCAACACCGCGTTCCCGGGCTCCCGCCTGCGTCTGCACTATGCCATCCAAACCCCGTCCTGAGAAGAAAAGCGGACATTTCTTGAAGGCCCTATGTCAGGAGTTCTGGATTCCTCTTGAGCCTCCGGCTTCGCGGTGGCAAAAAGCAATGAGAAATGCAGGCTAGTTGCCGCTGGATTTTCAGCCCAGCCCTGATTAGGGTCGCCCCCCAATGAAAACGCTTCGGTCCCCTCTGGCGCAAATGCTCGTGCTCTGCGCCCTGATTTCGAGTTCCGCATCGGCGGCTGAGTCCGCCAAGGACACCTGGGATTCCCTCTTCAACGGCAAAGACCTTTCGGGCTGGGTCGGTGTCAACGACACCAAGTTCGACGTGGTCGAGGGCAACCTGCGGCTCGTGGGCGGCATGGGATGGCTTCGCACCGAAAAGCAGTACCGCGATTTCGTTCTCGAATTCGAGTGGCGCGCCCTCGTGCCCCAGTACGACAGCGGCATCTTCATCCGCGCCGGGCTCGAAGGCAAACCGTGGCCGAAGGATGGCTGGCAGGTGAACTTGCGATACGATGCCCTGGGCGGGCTGGTGAAGGGGACGCGCCCGGTCGTACCGTCGGAGACACCCAGGCTTCCGCTCAATCAGTGGGTCAAGTTCCGTATCGAAGTGAAGGGGAAACAGATCACGCTCGATGTCGACGGCGAGCGGGCCTGGGCAAGCGATGCTCTCGATGCAATCGAGGGTTACCTCGGCATCCAGGCGGAAGAGAAAGCGTTCGATTTCCGTAACATTCGAATTCGACCCCTGGCCCCGGCCAAGCCGTAACCCGCTCCGCGGCGTCAGTCCCGCAACCCCGGGCATCAGAACAGATGAGGTCTTGTGCAGTGCCCGGGCTGGTCCGCGCCCTCCGGACGTGCGGCCTTCTCGCCGCCGACCTGCCGCCCGCCTTCGCCGAGGACCCGCTGGTGCGGCTCGAACACACCTGTTTCCAGACCGGTCAGGGCTGGAGCTCGAACGGCAATCTGAGATCGGACACCAATGGCGCGCGTCGAAACTAAAGTACTTCCTCTATCGCCGGGCGCTCCAGCAGGTTTTCGACTACGTCCAGGATTGGAATCGCCGAACAGGCAAGCGAGTCCGCTGCTACATCCCGTCCTACAGCCTGCTCAACTACGCCCACTGGCGGATCGTGAGCCCGGAGTCGAGTCCGGGCCGGCTTAACGGTTGCGACGACTACATCGCCCAGGTCTGGACCGGCACGTCGCGCACCCCGAATCTCTTTCGCGGCAAGCTCAAAGAACGCACCTTCGAGACCGCCTTCTTCGAATACGGCTCGATGCAGAACCTCGTTCGCTCGACGGGCCGGACGGTCTGGTATTTGAACGACCCGATCGAGGACAATCCCGATCACGACTGGGTGGATGATCGCACGAACTGGGAATCCACCCTGGTGGCCTTGTTGCTGCAGCCCGATGTCCGGCAGTACTGGATCGCGCCCTGGCCCGAGCGCGTCTTTGGCGGACGCTACCACAAGAAGGGCAATCCGCAGGAGCGCGAACCGTTCCCGCCAGCCTATGCCGCTGAGCTTCAAACGGTTTTCAACACCCTGAACGATCTCCGGCAAACCCGCGTCCGCTGGGACTGCGGCACGGAAGGGCTCGGCATTCTCGTCAGCGATTCACTCATGTTTCAGCGCGGCGCCTCCGCCGCGGATCCGAAGTGCTGGCATGTGGAAGGCGTGGCAGGCACGCCGGCGATCGTGTTGCTGCACGCCGCCAACCCGCCGAAAACCGTCACCCTCGCCGGGCAACAGTTGGATGACTGGTCTTGGAATCCGGACCAGCGCCTAATCTGGATTCGGTTCGGCAATACTTCGACCCCGCGCGAGTTGTCGATCCGGTTCTGACCGCCCCGCGCAGCGATCCCCCTGCCGGCGAGTCTCCCACGGACCTCGCCGTTGACATCGAACGCTGTGCTCAATCTCAAATGCACGGATGGTTTCTCCGTTGACGAACGAGTCGGCTTGCGGTGGATTAGTCCCATGCGTTCCTTATCGAATCCTGGATTTGTTCGTTTCCCCCAATCCCTGTCTGTCACGCTGCTGGCCCTCGTGGCGGCCCTTTGGCTGCTACCGCTCAGCGGTCTGCGCGCCGACGTCCGGCTCCCCGGGCTCTTCACCGACAACATGGTGTTGCAGCAGGGGCGTCCCCTCAGGATTTGGGGCTGGGCCGATCCGCAGGAAGCGGTGAGCGTCCAGTTCCGCAAACAGACGGTCAAGACGACCACCGACGCACACGGGCGATGGGCTGTCACGCTGCGCCCGGAGCGGGCCGGGGGGCCCGACGTGATGGTTGTGACCGGCAAGCAGCGGGTCGAGATTGGCAATGTGTTGGTAGGCGAGGTCTGGATTTGCAGCGGTCAATCGAATATGGAGTGGCCTCTCCACCGTTCGTTCGAGCCGCAAGCGGACATCGCCTCCGCTGAAAACCCCCGAATCCGCCTGTTCACTGTGCCGAAGAAGAAGGCGGTCGATCCGATCGACGACGTGCCTGCCAATTGGGCGCTGTGCTCGCCTGCCACCGTGCCCAACTTCTCGGCTGTCGGCTACTATTTCGGGCGCGCACTCGAACGGTCCCGCCAGGTGCCCGTCGGGCTGATCCACACCTCATGGGGGGGGTCGCCGGCGGAGGTCTGGATGAGCCAGGCGGCGCTCGAAGCGGACGCAGGCTACCAACGGGACATTCTGGATGCCTACACCGCGCAGAAGAGGGACTACGACCAGGACCTGGCGCGATGGGAACAGGAAAAGGTCGAGGCGGACAAGGCCGGTCGGAAGTTCGAGAAAGGCCGTCCGATAGAGCCGTGGCGCCCCGCCGAACTGTACAACGGAATGATCGCCCCCCTCGTCCCCTACGGCATCCGCGGGGCCATCTGGTATCAGGGCGAGTCCAATGCCGGCCGGGCCTGGCAGTATCGAACCTTGTTCGCCGACATGATCCGGAATTGGCGCCGCGATTGGGGGCAGGGCGATTTCACCTTCCTCGCCGTGCAACTGGCGCCATGGGACCGGAACAAGAAACGCACCCTCGAAGCGATTGCCGCTGAACCGGTCGAGAGCGATTGGGCGGAATTGCGCGAGGCCCAAATGCACGTCGCGAAGACGCTGCGCAAGGTCGGCGTCGCCGTCATCACCGATGTGGGTGACAAGGACGACATCCATCCGACCAAGAAAGTGCCCGTGGGCGAACGGTTGGCGTTGGCCGCCCGCGCAATCGCCTATCGCGAGAAGATGGACGGTCTGAGCCCTGTCTACAAGAGCGCGCGCTTCTCGGGCGGACGCGCCGTCGTCAAGTTCGACTCGGTCGGCCGCGGGCTCGAAGCACGAGGCGGCGAGCTGACTGGATTCGCGATTGCGGGACCGGACCGCCAGTTCGTGTGGGCCAAGGCGGAGATCCAAGGACGCAATAAGGTCGTTGTAAGCAGTCCGTCCGTGCCCCAGCCGACAGCCGTGCGCTATGGCTGGGCGGATTATCCGATTGTGAACCTGTTCAACCAATGCGGTCTGCCGGCCTCGCCGTTCCGCACCGACGACTTTCCGATGCTCACAGCCCCCAAGACCCCGTGACGCACAAAGGCCTCTCGGACGGTCGGCAGCCCGCCTGATGGCGGGCCGCCGGACCCGAGACACACCGCCCCATCACAAACCCGAGGACTCGCATGATCACACGTCGTTGTTTCTGCAAACGGGCGGCGACCGCCGCCGTGACGACCGCCGGCGCCGCGGTCTGCCTGCCGCGCTTGAGCGCCGTTCCGCCTCTCGATCGGAAGGGCAAATCCCAGTTGCGCCTGAGCCTGGCGGCCTACTCGTTCCGCGACTTCTTCAACGCCAAGGAGGCGGCGCGCCGAATCACCCTGGACGACTTCATCGATTTCTGCGCGGATCACGGGTGTGTGGGCACTGAGTTGACGAGCTATTACTTCCCCAAGGAATTTGCGAACGATTACCTGGTGGGGCTCAAGCGCCATGCCTTCCTCCGCGGTCTGGCGATCAGCGGCACGGCCGTGGGCAACAACTTCGCGCAGCCGGACGGCCCGGACCTTGACCGCGAAATCGCCGCCGTGAAGCGGTGGATCGATCACGCCGCCGTGATGGGCGCTCCGCACATCCGCGTGTTTGCCGGTGCCCCGAAGGGCATTGACCTTCCGACGGCGAAAAAGCAGTGCGTGCGCGCGCTCGAAGAGTGCGGCGCATACGCGGCCGACAAGGGCATCTGGCTCGGCCTCGAGAACCACGGCGGCATTGTGGCGGACGTCGCCGTCCTACTCGAGATCGTCCAGGCCGTCCAGTCCCCCTGGGTAGGTGTGAATCTCGACTCGGGCAACTTCTATGGACCGGGCGATCCCTACGCCGACATGGCGCGGCTGGCCCCCTACGCGGTGAACGTCCAGGTCAAGGTCGAGATCAACCGGGCCGGGAAGGGCAAGGAACCGACTGACCTGGCCCGTGTGATGGCCATCCTGCGGCAGGCGAACTACCAGGGCTTCGTCGCTCTCGAATACGAGTCGGCCGCCGATCCCTGGAAGGCCGTGCCCGAGTGGCTCGAACGAATGCGCGCCGCAATGGCCTAACCCGCGCACTTCTTGGCGCGGCAAAGCCGCAACCCAGTTGGGCCACAACTAACACTCAGGGCAGGCAGGGCCGGCAGGGCCCCGTCGCCGACACACGCCGTCTTCACTTGACATGGCGGGGGGACGAGCCGTCCCCACTCCGACCTTTTCGACTTCATGAATTGGCGCTGACTGACAGCCTGTGCGGCATGTTGACTTCTTCCAAAAAAAACGAAGTTGACAGAGAGTGGTACAGCGTCAGTGCACTGGGCGGCCAGACTCCGCACGAGGACTGCTATGCGGGTTAAGAAACGAATCGCGGCTCGAAGACCGGCGCCTGGCCGTGGGCGCGCAGGCCTTCCATGAACCGGCACAGACCGCGCTTCTCGTCGGGCCCAAGCTCGAAGTAGACGTGCCGGCGAAAATACTCGCGCCGGAACTCGAGGTCGAACTCGGTGCGTTGCGTGACAATGCGGGGCAAGGCAGCCACCCCCCGCGCGCCCATGTCGCGAAGGGCATCGCGCAGGGCGGGGGTGTGCGCGCCGCGTCGCAACGCCCAGCCGGCAAACACAAAGGGGAGACCCGTCCGCTCGAACCACGCCGCGCCGAGATCCCAGATGCGGTGCGGATGGGGGCGTCGGGAGAACTCGATTGCCTGATCGCCGATCAGGAGCACGGCATCCAGGTCCGCAACCATGCGGTAGTCGGGCAGCGGACGGAACGGGGGGCGCAACCCCTGCTCCGCGAGCAGGACGCGGAGCAGGTTCACGCTCGTCAACGACGCCGTGTCGCAAAACACCTGGCGCACGCTCTCGAGAGGTGAGCGATGGGCGAGAAACACGCTCTTGACTTCGCCGCGCGCGGCGATGGCCAGCCCGTCCAAAAGGTCATACCGGTCGGTGAGCAGCACCTCGGTGATGCTGACCACCGCGGCGTCGAGTTCGTCGCGGCGCAGCATGGCCGCCAGACCGGACGGTGTTTCGAAACGCACCCGCGTTTCGAAGCCCCAGGTCAACGGGACGGCATTCAGAAAGGAGACATTCCCCACCCGCAGCAGATCCACCGGCAGGGGTGATTCCGCGGCAGCTCGAGCCGGATCAGGCGCGACAGACACGCGCACATCCTACTCGATTCGTCATCGGCAAATCCAGATCGAGAATTTCAAGGCGCCGGCTTCGATGCGCCTTCGAGACTCAACCCGCCGAACGGGCGCAGATCGTAGCAGGCCATGGCAGCCCCGTTGCGGACGAGCAACCGGCCATGAGCGAGCGCCGGAACATTCCATGTCTTGCCGCTCAGGGCGGGAACCCGAGCCAGCTCGACCAGGCCCAGCGGATCCGCTCGCACCAGGATGAGCTGGCCCTCGCCGCTCAGGATGATCAAATGGCCCGACGCCAACAGCAACTGACCGTAGCCATAGCGCCCGTCGCGCCACCGCCGCTCGCCCGTGGCAAGATCGACGCAGCACAGGACGCCTTCATCGAGCCCGTAGGCGTGGTTCTGCCACACAATGGAGGGATTGAACTTGTTCTTCAGATTGCGATTCCGCCAGATCTCGGTCGCGGTCAGGCCATTGGCGCCTCGAGCGATCTCGACGAGCGCACAGCCGGCGCCGTATCCGGCGGAGATCAGGAACCGGTTCGTGCCGATGATGAGGGGGGAGCAGATGCTGTTGTCGTTCGGGACTCGCCACCGATAATCCCACAGCAGGGCGCCATCCTCGGGATTCAAGCCCGCCACCCGTGTCGCGGACGCGATCACGATCTGTTGTCTGCCCGCCAAATCCGCAAGGAGCGGAGACGCATACGCCTGTTTGTCGTCGAGGACGGACCAGATGCGCGCGCCGGTCAGCCGGTGGTAGGCGACCACCGACTTTCCCGGGGCCGCGTCTCCAGCCAGAACAATCACGCGATCGTCCACAATCAGCGGAGACGCCGCCATCCCGTGCACCAGGTTGGCCGCCCCGTTGTCGGCCAGGATATCCTTGCGCCACAGCAAGCGTCCGTTCGCCGCACCGAGACAGCACAACTCCCCGGCCGCGCCCAGGCTGTAGATCAACCCCTGATGATAGGTCGGCGTGGCGCGGGGACCCTCGCCCCCCATCCAGTGGTCGAATCGGGCCGGATAACGATGAGCCCAGAGTTCGATCCCCGTGTCGAGATCGTAGGCAACGACCGCCTCCTCGTCGCGCCGTTGCTCGATGGTGAACGCGTGGCCCTGGCCAACGACAAACGACGCGTAGCCCCCGCCGCAAGGCTGGCGCCACAGCAGAGGCGGCCCATGCGCGGGCCACTCGGTCAGGATCGGCTGCTCGGTGTAGTGCCCGTCCCGCCGCGGTCCGCGAAAATCCGTCCAATACGCCTCCGGAGCGGGCGCGGTCGGAGCGGCTTCGGCCAGCCTCGCCTCCTGGGCGGCGCGATCCGTTTCGAGTTCCAGGTAATTCGGCGCGGTCTTTCGCCGGACAAGACTCGGACCCAGGCCCCCTCGCCACTCGACCTCCACGCCGCCCAGGGCGACCAGCAGCCAGATGATGGCCACGGTGTATGGAGCCAGATAGAGAATCAGCGCCCCGGCAGCGAGCATTCTATGGCGGCGTGTCAGGTTGCGATTGGCCCAAAGCAGGACGAGACCCAAGGGCGGGAATGCCAGGGCAATCAAACGCCCGAAAAAGGGAGTCTGATACCACGGGGTATCCGGGTCGATAACTGCCCGTTCGGACCGGGCGCTGCGATCTGGTGTGTCCACGGTTTCCGGTGGCGCCGCTCATTCCAGAGCCGGCGTCAGCTTGAGCAGGTAATACAGGTCAGCTCGGCACTACGGCAAGTCAACTCGGCAGCCCAACTCCTCGCCCCCGGCCTCTCGCAGCCAAGCCAACGCCCGGAAACCGTCCATCGCCAGGTCGGGCGGATCGATGAAATTCTCCCCGAAATGCACCTGACGCTCCTCGCCCACCAGCGGCCAGGCCGCATAGAGTGCTGATAAAGTGACAAGCACCCCGTCGGGGACCTTTCACCCCGATCGGTCCGACACCTGCCAGGCACACTAGGCCCGGTGCCCTCACCGGGTGACAGAACACCGACAAGTGTCAGATGCACCGGGAGTTGCTGTGCCCGAAAACGCACACTTGCATTCTTCGGCGCATTCAGTTAACTGAAGTCAAAACAGCACAAGAGCGCATGTAACCTTGTCATGAAAAACAACCTTGATTTTGCAGCTCACCGCGGCCGATACGGCGCGCTGGCCTTCACGCTCATCGAGTTGCTGGTCGTCATCGCCATCATCGCGATCCTGGCCGGCATGCTGCTCCCGGCCCTCTCGAGGGCCAAAGACCGTGCCCAGGCGACGGCGGACATCAACAACGTCAGACAAATCCTGCTGGCGAATCAGATGTACGCCACGGACAACAGGGATCACATGGCCCACTGCACTTGGGGAGGTGTCGATGGGACCGCCAATAACGGTCCGGACGGCTGGGCGTATGCCGGTCCCAACAACGGGCGCATTCCCGGTGGACCGACCTACATGCCAAGTGCCGCAGGGAGGGACTTGAACTCGATTCAGTTCAGCAACCAGGTTGCCTTCTTCAAGGTCGGACATCTGGGGCCGTTCCTGTCCGATCATCACGTCCTGTGGTGCCCGAAGGATGTTGCCCAGCGTGGCAGCGGCCAGTTCAAGACGTGGTGGATGGCCCGGTGGGTCAAGCTCAGTTCGTATTGCTTCAACGGAACCATCGGCGGCTACGTCGGCCCAAAGGCGGGTGCAATCTCGGGTGGCCAGACCTACAAGACCACCGATTTCAGACCCACGGACATCATGCTCTGGGAACAGAACGAGACCGATGGTTTCTACTTCAACGACCTGGGCAACGCCCCAGAGACCGCAGGCGAAGTCGTCTCCCAGCGGCACGGGGGCGGCGGCAAATACAGCGGCAACGTCTCGAGGGGGGGCGGTGCCATGGTGGGCCGCGTCGGCGGCACTGCCGAGTTCATTAAGATGCAGAAATTCCTCGATTTCCTCGATGTCCGCAAATGGCCCCGGCCCAACGACGTCCTTAATGGTCCGGGCTATGGCGGACCTTAGGCTCTGTGCAAAAATCAATTCCGGTTTTGCTGGAGGGGATTTGGCTCGCTGGCCGGGCGCGATGAGGGAGCATACCCGCAACGGTCTGTGACCGAAGAGCAATCCCGCGTCCGCGTGACCATCGAGCCAAATCCCCTCAGCCCTTCGGGGCGGGGCGGCAGCGGGCCATCTGCGTCGTTCCTCAGTCGGTCGAGTATCTCAGGGGATACACTCCCTCCCTCGGGCCTTGCATCTGGCCCGGTGGCGCTCCCGCCAAAATCGGAAGTAATTTTTGCACAGACCCTAAGCTGAGGTCGGAGTCGGAGGGTCAGTCCCGCCTCTGGCGGCCGCCCAGGTGCCTGATCCCATAAGTTTTGTCACAGGGAGATGGAGCCAACTGGGGACCGAGGTCGCAAAGCGGAGTGCGCCCGTCCTTTGTATGCGTTCACCGTTGGCTGCTTTCCAGGCGGACCAGGGCCCAGAGTCCGAGCCGGGGAATTGTTACCTGGCCGTCCCGGCACTCGACGCGTGTTTCAGAGCCGTCCAGGGTGAGGAGCGTGGTCCGATCCACCCTCGTCAAACCCAATGCGGCTGCATCGAACGTCAATCGAACGTCCTCGACCGGCGTCACATCATCGAGGCTGGAATCGTAGTTGTAGTTCAACACGTGGATCACCGCCGACCCGGCGCGTGTTCGGCACAGCACACGCACCGGCTGGGCTGCATCCACTTTCGCCGCGGGCGCCACACCCTCGAGCGCATCGTTCGCCGATTCGAAGCGACGCTGGCCGGGCACAGATCGCGCCAGCCGCTGGCGATCATCCGGCAACAAGTCGCCGGTGTCGACGGTGATCAGAGCGCGACAGGCCTCGATCAGGGCTGCTCTAAAGTCGAACCGGGCGGGTGAGTAGGCGAATGACCTGTCCCGGGCGGCGACTCATTTTGGCCAGGAAGGTCGGACAGGTGCGATCCCGCTTGCGGGGTTGACGACGCGCCCAGG
>Ga0208694_1005660_pt1:2500-10492 | contig 10492 bp, 8 predicted proteins | sample AD_UKC078_MetaG_FD_184442 | JGI IMG/M metagenome (GOLD analysis project Ga0208694, IMG submission 184442) | Active sludge microbial communities of municipal wastewater-treating anaerobic digesters from USA - AD_UKC078_MetaG (SPAdes) (version 2) | ecosystem: Engineered > Bioreactor >...
AAATATTTTTTCCCAAAACTCCGGACAAAAAGATACACGCCTCAAAGACTTATTACAAGGGTCCTTGTAAATTTTTTCAGGAATGAGACAAGTGTTTGTAACCCGCTATATGGCAAGGAGTTAAGCTATTCCACGGTAACGGATTTTGCCAGATTTCTGGGTTGGTCAACATCGCGACCGTTTAAAACAGCCATCTGGTAAGAAAAAAACTGAAGCGGAATCACGGTTAAAATCGGAGAAAAAACTTCCGACGTTTTTGGAATACAAAAGAAATCATCCGCCATTTTCTCAAGATCTTTTCTTCCTTCCGTCCCAATCGCGATCACGATCCCGTCGCGCGCGCAAATTTCCTGGATATTAGAAATCATTTTTTCATAGGTCAGGGAATCGGGCGCGATACAAATCACCGGCTGTTCGTGGTCAATAAGCGCGATCGGCCCGTGTTTCATCTCTCCCGCGGCATACCCATGAGCATGGGCGTAGGAAATTTCCTTAAGCTTCAGTGCGCCTTCAAGGGCGGTCGGAAAATTGTACCCCCTCCCCAGAAAAAGGAAATTTCTTCTCGTGTAATGTTTTTTGGCGCAAGATTCGAATCGCTTATGCTCCTTCAGAATTTTTGCCGCTTGATCCGGTATTTTTTTAAATTCCCTGATAAGCGTCCTGTGCGCGTCCCGAGAAAGTTTCCGACGCAACCTTCCCATATAAAACGCGAGAAGGAGAAGGGTCGCGAGTTGCGCCACATACGCTTTGGTGGAAGCGACGCCGATTTCCGGACCGGCATGCGTATAAATCACACTATCCGCTTCACGGGCAATCGTGCTCCCGACAACATTTACGATCGCAAGGACCAAGGCTCCCTTCGACTTTGCCTCGCGGAGCGCCGCCAGCGTATCCGCCGTCTCTCCTGACTGCGTGACCAGCACAACGAGATCTTCGGGGCCAACCATTGGATTCGTGTAACGGAACTCACTCGATACCTGCGCTTGGTAAGGCACCCGGGCATATTGCTGTATCGCCGTTCCACCCACAAGCCCGGCATGATAGGCCGTACCACAGCTGATCATAAAAACCCGTTCGATTTTTTTGAGTCTTTTCCTGAAAGCTTTCGTGATGGTGTCAAAATACACTTCACCCTGTCTGTCGATCCTTTTCGAGAGGATGTTCCTTAAAACTTCGGGCTGCTCGTACATTTCCTTCAACATGAAGTGGGGAAAGCCCTGTTTCTGAGCCTGGGCGACATTCCAGTTGACGGTCGTGACAGGCCGACTCACCCAGGAATGCCTTTTGAGAGAATAAACCGTGACCTTGTTTCGTGTCAGAACCGCGATATCCTCATCTTCCAGATAAATAACTCGACGCGTATAAGAAAGAAGCGCGGTCACATCGCTCGCGACAAAATTCTCTCCCTGTCCAAGGCCAATCACGAGAGGATTAGAACGCTTGTAAGCGATAATCGTTTCCGGGTCATCTTTCGAAAAAAGAACAAACGCAAAAAAACCGCGGAGCTGTGGAATGGCCTGTTTCACCGCCTGAAACAGGGAGGTTTTCTTTTTATAAAAACGTCCGATCACCTGAACGCCGACCTCGGTGTCCGTTTGGGAAGTAAACCGGACTTTTTTCTTCTGAAGCGTTTTCTTGAGCGTTGCGTAATTTTCAACGATCCCATTATGCACCAACGCGATTTGCCCGCTAAAATCCGTGTGGGGGTGGGCGTTTTCTCGTGAAGGTTCTCCGTGGGTGGCCCAACGGGTGTGCCCAACCCCAATGTGAGAATCGATATTGAAATCTCCGATTTTCTCCTTCAGAGCGGCCAGCTTCCCTTTCTCTTTGGCCAGAAAAAGATTCCCTTTTCGAGAATCGAGGCAGGCGATCCCCGCGGAATCATACCCGCGATATTCGAGTTGCTCCAATCCCTGAATGAGCACGGGAACAACGTCCCGATAACCTATGTATCCGATAATGCCGCACATGTTCGTCTCCGGCGAAGTGAGGCGCACGGTGTAATTCATACGGTAATTGTAAAAAACCCTTCATTTCTCCGTACTCCGCACGCGATATGCGCTATTATATCCAAGCAACTTAATTTTGACAGATGATTATCATTCCCATAAGATAGGCGCAGGAGGGTTTCACGATGAAAGGTAATCGCCGTCGACATTTTTTTATCAATAAGCCTCTTCAACTGCGTTACATGTTGAGCGTTACCGTACCATTACTCCTGATCTGCTGTGTCGCTATTTTCGGATTCTACATCGGGATCTGGGGCAGTGTTCTCGGAGCGTTTACCAATGAGGCGATGCGCGACGACCTTCTTACCGCGTCGCGGATGGTGGAGTATGAGCAGGCGCGCTATCAGACCGCCCATGAAGGGTTTTCCCTTCTTTCCCTGTTTAAAGAGACCGAAAAACTTGGACAGCGGCAACGGGAAGTCTTTCATGAAATCCTCAACGAGACCAATCGCGCCATCGCCTGGAAATTGTTGCTCCTGCTTGTTCTTACCGCCTGGGGAACTATTTATGTTTCCCATAAAATCGCCGGCCCTTTGTATCGATTTAGCAAAACCTTTTCCGACGTTGAACGCGGCAATTACCGTACCCGGATTTTTCTAAGAAAAGGCGACGAAGGTCATCCGGTGGCGAAGGAATTTAACGCCGCGATCGAATCCGCGGACCGCCTGCTGTCAGACCTGAAAACCGCGGCCCAAAATCCCGATCAGGCTCAAGCCCTGGCAACCATTAAAGCAAAACTCGATCCCATAAAAACCAGCGCTGATGTTTAGGTCTTTTTTTATTTTTTTCATCCTGGTCACCTTTCTCACACCTTGTCAGGCGGAGGCCTATCATCCCACCCCTGAAGAGATCGAGCTGATCACCAAGATTGAAAAGGACACCCTCCAGTATTTTATTCGGCTGTCCGATAAAAACACCGGCCTCACCCGGGACTCTTCGCGATCGGGATCGCCCTCTTCGATTGCCGCGACCGGATTCGCTCTCGCGGCCTTTGCGATCGGGGGATCGCGTGGATGGATCCCTCATGACTACGCCTATAACAGAGTTCTTGCCACGCTCAAAGTTCTCAAAGAAGACGCGCAACACCAAAACGGCTTTTTTTATCACTTTCTTGACGCGCGATCAGCCAAGCGGGTGTGGTCATCCGAAGCTTCCTCGATTGATACCGCTCTCCTTTTGGCCGGAGCCTTGCTCGCTGGCCAGTATTATCCGGGAACTGAAGTGGAGACCATCGCCAAAGAGCTTTACGAAAGAGTCGACTGGAAGTGGATGATGAATGGTTCGAAATTTATTTGCATGGGCTGGACGCCGGAATCGAAATTCCTTCCTTATTACTGGGATTCTTACAACGAGCTGATGCTCCTTGAAGCGCTTGCCGTCGGGGCTCCTCAAAATCCCGCCCCTCCTGAGACCTGGCACGCGTGGCTCAGGCCGGAAGGAAATTATAACGGGCATCGCGTGATTTACGCCTCATCCGGCTCCCTTTTTACCTATCAGTACTCCCACGCTTTTATTGATTTCAGGGGCCTTAAAGATGACGGGAATGATTTTTTCGATAACTCAAGGGAAGCAACTTTAGCAAATCGCGACTTTTCATTAAGCTTCGCTGGCAAATACCGGGGCTATTCGGAAAACTCATGGGGACTTTCAGCGTCTGTCGGCCCGGGGGGCTATAAGGCTTACGGCTCACTCCCCGGTGGCGCCACCCACGATGGCACCATCGCTCCCTACGCGGCAATCTCTTCCATTGTCTTCACCCCCGAACTTTCCATCGCCGCTCTGAAGTTTTTTTACAACAATTACGCCGAAAACATTTATGGAAATTTCGGTTTCAAGGGGGCCTTCAATCTCGATAAATCCTGGTGGGCTGACGAATATTTGGGGATCGATCAGGGGATTACCCTTTTAATGCTGGAAAATTTTCTGAATGACGGGATTGTCTGGAAAAAATTTATGTCGCTTGACGCGATACAAAAGTGGATTACCTTGACGGGTTTGGCGGGAAAGAGCGACGAAAACGCTAGTGAGAGTCCTTCTTTAGAAGTCGCAACGCCAACTGCATCGCCGCTTCCTCAATAATCTCACGGGTCAGGTAGGTTCCCTTCTTGATTTCTTCCTTGATCTCGCGGACACGACCCAGGTTGGGTTCAGACTCACCGGGGATTTGACGGAGGTACTTGCGCACTTCGTCTCGCTCAGCGCTCTGGGCGCTTCGTTCAATCGGGGCCTGGATTTTAAAGCTTTTCTTTTTTCCGACCACGCTGTTCATTCTTTCCGCCTTTAAGCCTAAATTGGCATCGTAAAATTTTTGAAAATATAAAAATTTTGCCGTCCAACCTAGGACCCGGACGTTTATTTCAACGCGTCCTTTGCTACGGCCTTATGTTTATCGGCCCAGCGTGTCGAAATCTTTATTTGTTTTGTAAAAGTTAAAAGGTCGATGGTTCCTTACACTTCCATCGTCAAATGCCCGGCCCTCTTCATCAAATGTCCCCGCAACCGCGTCACAACCTTGGTGTGGATCTGGCACACGCGGGATTCGGACACATCCAGGATCTCGCCGATTTCGCGAAGGGTCAGGTTTTCGTAATAGTAGAGAACGATCACGAGTTTTTCCTTTTCGGGAAGCTGGTCGATCGCGTCGGCCAGTAAATCTTTGACCTCCGCTTGATGCACAAAACTAAACTGATTGGTGATTAGCGAATCTTCGATCGTTTGAAGCCTGGAGATCGGCTTGTTCCCCTCATCGTTTTGCCAGACCTCATCCAGCGACAAGAAAGACGTGGAACTCAGATCGCTGTAAATGGAATTAAGGTCATCGACCGACATATGAAGCGCTTTGGCCAGTTCATCGTCCGTGGCCAAGCGTCCGTACTTTTCCTCCAATTCCTTGCACTTTCGGTCAATCTCACGAGCGCGTTTACGAAGAAGACGCGGAGCCCAGTCAAGCTTTCGGAGCTCGTCCATAATGGAACCCCGGATACGCGCGACGGCATAAGTCTCAAACTTGTTCCCCTGAGAGACGTCGTATTTCGTGATCGCGTCAAAAAGCCCCAGGATTCCATAACTGACCAGATCGTTAAACTCAACGTTCGGAGGAAGCCCGACCGCCACGCGGCCGGCGACATACTTCACGAGATACAGGTATTTTTTTACAATCTCTTCACGGACGATAAGGCTCTTCGTCCTTTTGTATTTCTTCCACATATTCACTTCGTCTTGATTCATATCGGGGTCTCCTTTTTTCCTTTTTTATAAAACCAGGCTGATCTTTATTTCTGACCGTCCTGTTGCTCCAGTATTTTCTTGATTTGTGTTAGCGTATAATTCTTGGACTGCAATATTTTGATTTGCTCAAGACGATCAAAGGTCGTTTCGTCATAAAGCCGATGACCGGATATCGTACGACGCGCTTCATGAATAAGGCCGGCAACGGTATAGTTATGTAAGGTCTGGCGGGAAAGGTTAGTGTATTGCATCACCTCACCGATTTTATAAAGCTTTTCACGCTTCATGGCGAAACGCTTCCTCCTGTTCCAGAACGTTTTGGTAGAGACTTAGGGCTTGGGGATCTTCGGGCTCAAGCAACAAGATTTTTTCAACGGTAAAACGAGCCTGTCCGAAATGTCCGTCCCGCGCCAGCTCTCTGGCCCGGTCACGATAAAGGCTCAATCGCTCCGCGATTTCTTCTTTGTACATTTTGCCAAGAAACAGAACGTCTGCCTTCCCCTCCTTGATCGCCCGTTCCTTGATCCGGTCGATCAGCTCCGAAGCCTGCCGGTTCTCCGCATCAAATATAAAAACCTTTTCCGCGGCAAAAAGAGCCAGATCATATTCCTTACGGGCCAGGAGGGCGTTGCTCCTCTCGAGCCATGTCTTGATTTCGGAACTTCGGTCATCCGAATCCATTTCTTCCACCGCCATCGGATAAACCTGTTCCTTCTGACGCTCAATTTCCTTATCAAGAATTTTCCCCATCAAGGCTTGCGCGGCTTCGTGATTGGGATTTTCCGCCAAAATTTCAAAGGTGGCCTCGCGCGCGCGATAATACTCGCGGTTTTCATAATATTTCTCGGCACGCTCCATCAACGGTTCTTTCTTCTTACTCCAGAAAGCTTCGGCCGGTTGGGCTTGCGTTGCCATTAAAAGCGATAGGGTCATTAAAATTATCTCGCGCATAGGTTTATAAAATGTAAATTACATTTTATAGATTACAATCTATAATTTTTTCAAACTGAGTCAACAGTATTTTTAAAATATTTTAATGGAACACAACTTATTGTGTGTCAGTATTAAACAATATGCTATATATAGCTAATCAATCCGCGTATTTTTTTGAGGAAGCTGGTCTGATCGGAACCCTTTGATGGCAAGGTCTAAAGATCTTATTGGAAAAGTCCTTCGGTGTCGCCCTATACAACAGGGTGTCCCTCGGGATGAGTAGGTCGAAAAAACTCCCCGAGCTCTCATTTATTTTATGAAAAAGACGATAACTTTCTTTGGCGAGAATAAAAATAATTTAAGTCCGACTATTTTGAGGGTATACAAACTATGACCATCTACGAAAGGTTAATTGACTTGAAATTCGGGCAGGGTGTTCCAACCCTTAAGCTCATTAAGCGTTATCCGAAACACACTCGTCAGATCCAGGAAATCGCATTAATGGGAATCCCGGAACAAAGACTAAAAAAAACAGTGCGGGATAAAACGCTTTTAAAAAAAATCATCACTTTAAAAAAGCGATACCCTCTTCCCCGCCAAAAAGGAAAGCAACGATCGTGGCTCTCCCGTCTCTTTTCCACCTGAGACGTAAAGGCCTGGCTGATGAAACTGGAGATGTTGGGTTGAAGGCGGGAGGGCTACTTAACGAATCCGCTTAACAGATATCGTGCCCGTTTTTACGCTCTCGCAGGTCACACCCAGCGAGAAGTGAAACTCCGACATTTTATTTGCTGGTAAAAACACCCATTCTTCGATACTTTTGATATCGTTCTTCAGGCAGGTCTTTTCTCGGAATTTCTTTCAGTTCGGCAAGAGCCTTGTCAACGGTTAACCGGATGTTCTCGGCTGTGCGTTCAAAATCGCGGTGGGCGCCTCCGAGCGGTTCCTCGATAACACCGTCGATCACACCAAGCTCAAGAAGATCCGGGCCTGTCAGCTTAAGCGCGGTCGCGGCGTCGGGCGCGCGAGTCGGCTCTTTCCAGAGAATGGCCGCGCAACCTTCCGGAGATATCACTGAGTAGTAGGCATTTTCAAGAACATAAACCCGATCTCCAACTCCGATACCAAGAGCGCCACCGCTCCCCCCTTCGCCGATAACAATGCAGACGATAGGGATTCGCAAATCACCCATCTCTCGCAGATTGTACGCAATAGCCTCAGCCTGGCCGCGCTCTTCGGCGCCGATCCCGGGATAAGCGCCCGGCGTATCGATAAAGCAAAGTACAGGAACATGATGCCGTTCCGCAAGCCGCATGATTCTCATCGCTTTTCGGTATCCTTCAGGGTGCGCGCTTCCGAAACTGCGCATCAGATTTTCCTTGGTGTCGCGTCCCTTCTGGTGCCCAATCACACATATCGGCTCCTTGCCCCCCCATTTTGCAAATCCGGCAATAATGGCCCGGTCGTCGCTATAGTGGCGGTCCCCATGGAGCTCCACAAAATCCGTAGTGAGATAGTTAATGTAATCCAGTGTATACGGGCGAAGGGGATGACGAGCCACCTGGACCCGTTGCCACGGAGTAAGATTGTCAAAAACCTCTCCGATCGCGTCTTTGAGTTTCTTTTCCGCGCTTTTGATTTCCTCGGAAAGGTCGACGCCGCTCTGACTGATTTTTTTAAGCTCGTTAATCTTTTTTTCCATATCCACGACAGCGCGTTCAAACGGGAGACAGATGTCAAAGATGTCACGGGTTCCGATCTGGATTTTCCCCGCGGGGAGAATCGGCTCATTGTCGGCTGTTTTGGTTTTTGTTTTTTTATT
>Ga0208694_1005662_pt1 | contig 10489 bp, 11 predicted proteins | sample AD_UKC078_MetaG_FD_184442 | JGI IMG/M metagenome (GOLD analysis project Ga0208694, IMG submission 184442) | Active sludge microbial communities of municipal wastewater-treating anaerobic digesters from USA - AD_UKC078_MetaG (SPAdes) (version 2) | ecosystem: Engineered > Bioreactor > Anaerobic >...
GATCTGGACCCGTTCTTGTTCCTCAGAACCCTTCTTGAGGATATTCCAGGATCCGATTACCGGACGAATCCCGAGACCATGGAGCGGCTCATGCCTTGGAGTGATTACATGCAGTCAATCTGCGCTGTGCCGGCCAGAAACACTAGCTCCCTGTTTTCCGTCCCATAGCCCAGTAGCCGGAGACGTCCAAGAAAGGACGCTTACATTATATCAAGTGATTGAAACTTATCTTTGCCCACAACCCATTTCATTTTTGGAAAGCTTGTTCCGCAACAGAGACGCAACTTACTCTCCTTGAGTTAACCTTCCATTATGCATGGATTTCGGCAGGGAACAGGCTAAAGGCAAGTGTCTCCTCCTTGAAGCAGCTTGCAATGCTCATATCAGCTGTTTACTGATTCTCCAAGTAATCAAGAATTTTTGACCTCATCCTGATCCGCAAGTCCTTTTCATCAGGTTTTTGATAAGCCTCGTTGAGGACAACCCCTCGCATGGCGCCAGCCAATTTACCCATTACCACAATACGATTTCCAAGCGTTATGGCTTCTTCGATGTTATGCGTAACAAACAAGGTTGTCACATTATGCTGCTCACAAATATTGCGGACCAATACCCGCAGCTGCTTTCTTGTAACGTCGTCCAATGCTGCGAAAGGTTCGTCCATCAAGAGAACCTTTGGTTCAAGTGACAGCGCCCGTGCTACTGCGGCACGTTGTTTCATTCCTCCTGAAAGCTGATGAGGATAATAGTCCGAATATCCGCTTAGTCCAACTGCACTCAAAAGCTCAAGGGCCCGTTCCTTCGCAGCCTTTCGGTTCGAAATTTTTCTTGTTGCACGGAGCGGATGAACGATATTATTGACTATTTTTTTCCACGGAAGCAGCTGGTTGAAATCTTGGCCAAGCAAAATGACTTCCCTATTGGGGTATCGATGGCTTACCCCATCCACAAGTATTCTTCCATGATCCGGTTGCTCCAACGCCGCGACAATTCTCAAGAGAGTGGATTTACCGCACCCAGAGTGACCCAAGATACATACAAACTCGCCATTATCAATGTCAATTGAAATGTTATGAAGTACATTCAATTCTTTTCCTTGGTTTCTAAAGGATTTCGAAATACCTTCAATCGAGACCATCGCCTCAGCTTTCATCACTCATGCCCCATTTGACGGTGGTATTTTTTTCAAGCAAACGAAACGCTTGTTCAACCAGAATACCGATGACGATAATGACTATCACTCCCGAGAAAACATTTGTTACATTCGCATACGCCCTGTTTGTATAAATATAATAACCGACACCCCCAACGGTTCCTATCATTCCGAAAACCATCTCAGCACCAATCAGCGCTCGCCACGCACGGCCCCATCCAACTCGGAGCCCCGCCACCAAATAAGGCATGACCGAAAATATCTGGACGTGCAGAAGGCTGTTTACAGGACTCAAACCGATATTTTTTGCCCATTCTTTGTAAACCGTCGGGATCGACCTGAAACCCACCAGCAGATTGGTTGTAAGCGGCCACAGAACGCCGTGAACGATCAAGGCCAACATAATGCCGTTACCGACACCGAACCATATCATTAGAAGGGGCAAAACCGCTATTCCCGGGAGAGGATTGAAGATCGTGCATAGAGCAGACACAAGACTCTCAATGGTTTTTGAGCAGATACACATCAAGGCAATAATGGATGCCAATCCAAAGCTCATTAAAACTCCCAGGATTACAAGTTTCAAGGAGTTTAACACTTGTAATCCCAAGTAACCTGTGAACAGCTCCAAAACAAGGCGTTCCGCCACTTTGGAAAATGGAGGTAGCAGATACTGGTTCACTAGATTTAATCGTGATGAAACTTCCCAAAAAATAATTATGAGCAAAAACCAGAAGACGTTTTGTATGAACTTCATTCGGGAAATTTTTGTCTTCATTAATCTGGATCTTTCTAATGTTGCCGCAAAGCTTCAAAAAAATCGTAGTCTTCGAGTTTCCTGGGTTCCTTTGATAATATTCCGGCGTTGAACAGCAACATGGCTTGCCTATTGAACATATCTGGAGTCAATCGAGGTGATGGAGGCATTTCTGCGATAACCTTGACAAGTGTATCCGAATCCGTGTCCAATCCCTCTTCAATGAGAATATTTGCAGCGTAATCCGGGCGGCTTAGAATCAGGCTGACAGCTTCATTTTGAGCTTTGATAAAAGCGGAAATGATGTCTGGATTTTCTTTATAGAATGACTCGGTAACGATGTAGGCAGAGCCAATGCCATACTCCCTTGTGACATCAGTCATATCCGCAATCATGTGCAAGCTCTCCTCCGACTCCGCTTTCATATTCGTGCTAAACGTGAAGATGCTGGCGTCAATGCCGGAGCCTGAAGTCAGTGCTGCCAATGCCTCTGCATTGGGCATGCTAACCAAAGCATCTGCCAAGGCATTCGAGTCACCCAAAACTTCCTGACAGTATGCGAGAAAAGATATATGAAGATTCGTTGACAAATTTGTCAATGAAATTCTCATGCTTGGGTCCAGGTCATGTATTGACTTGATGAATTCATCCCGGGCGTATAGCTTTGTTGGCGTCGATGACGAAAAAGAAATCAATCTGAATGGAATGCCGTTCTCCAGTGAAGTGATTGTGGTAATAAGAGCTGGAGAAGCGATGTCGATTGTCCCAGTTAGCATTGCATCCCTGATCTCCGGTCCAGTTTGAATGTTGACCCATTCAACTGTGACGTCACTGGGAAGATATTTTTCGAATAGACCTTCATGACGGATAATGATCGAAGTTGCAGCAACATAGTTCCCTTTTGAGTAGTTCACTGTAACCTTTTGCTTCTTTTCTTTCCCACAAGCGAACAAGGCTAACACTGAAATTAGGACCTGCAAAAGGCAAACCATGGCTAATATCGTCTTTTTCATGCAACATGCCTCCCCATATTTGCCCACCTTTACAGATCCTTTTTGTTGAAACTTTTTAATAGCATATCATTCCCCTCCAAATCAGTGACTCTGATACGAGATTGAAGATATTCCGCTGCATCTAGTATTTCAATCATGCTGCCCGCCACCAAATGGATTCGCGCTGCAACTTGGCTAAGTGTTCCGTACTCAGTGATAACATCGCCTTCTCTTCGTTGTTGCGTCACGTTGATTACGTTGGGGTGGTCATTTGCTTCGTCAATACCATCAATATTTCCAATAAATCCAGGTTTGACAAGAACAGACAAAACCATCGCACACTTGTTTTTAAGAGATCCATCAATGGTATGTGACAGATTTTCATCTGACATACTTCCGCTCAAGGCAAACCTGACCAACATCTCCAATTGATCGACGCTATTGACGCTCTTAAGGATGTAGTACCCCTGACCACCCGTAATCCGGAAAGCAGGATCATAAAACATGATTCGATCGTTTTCGATGAAGGCCTGAAGTGACATGACGCCATTTTTTATCCCGCAATCCCGAAAAAGATCGAGCATCTGTTCGTGGGTCGTTGTGTAATAGAGTTCACTGTGCTTTGAAGGATAGATCAAAGCTGACGGCAGCGTTCCTACACCCTTCTGCTCCGAATTGACATAACGATCCGACATCATCGTCACAACGACTTCACCATCTTGAAAAATATAATTGACTGTGAAGTCATCACAATCCATAAATTTTTCAATAAGTACTGTGTTGGAGCGAGAATTTTCCTTTGCTTTATGGAATGCTCCTCTGAGCTCATCTTCGTCATAACAAACAGAAATTCCCCTGGCACTGTTACTGTCAACGGGCTTAATCAGCACAGGATATTCGATACCTTCCAAATCACTTTTCAACAGTCTCTCATCCAGCTGGTACTCTGGGACAGTTGGAAGGCCAAAATCCCTCAATTTGGCTTTCAAACGCTTTTTGTCAGTGAATACCTCGACTTGATTTCCGGTAGCGTAACAATGCTTCCCCGTACGCTCGCATACTTGCTGGTAGCTGCGAACAAGGATATCGGCACATCCGACCATTACACCGTCAATATCCTCATCATTAACAATTCCGCAAAGAAGATCTACATTGAGGCAATCAGCCAAAACCGGCACCCTTGCGAATCTTTTGGCTGGAGAGTCCTCGATGTGATCAGCAACATAGGTAACCACTCCCAATTGATTGGCTGCATTAACCAGGGGTATGGTCTCCGTCGTCGCACCGAGAATCAGAATTTTTTTACCGCTGAATTCTCGCCTCACAAAATTCACCTCAAAAAAAGGATTTGACCTTCTTGGCTCCACTCCAGTTCAGTCGTTCAAAATGTAAGAATACTTGTGTTTTTCGGTTGCAGTGGGCTAACCCATTAATCGATCTCGCATCAAACTGCGCATTATATCGCGAAACAGGTAACTTCTGAGAAAATGAGGAATGTTTGCCAAGCTCGCTCCACAGTAATCCAATCGATTTGAGAGCCGTTTTTATCATTGTAAAGACCTAAGAAAATCAATCGTCCGTTTGGCATTGCTACTGAGAGACTCTTCCATGTTGACTCCCAATATTGTGACTTTGTGTTTTTCCAGTAACGAAATCTTTTTGCTCGCAAAATCCAAAGACTGTTGGCTAAACCGTCTTAGTTCATCCTCATTGGAAAACCTATCAAGAATCGTTCCGCCAGTCAGGAACATTTTCTTCTTTCTTCTCTTCAAATTCACTTCAAGACTCGCAAAACAATGGACAACTCCCACTGGTATTAGTCCTGTGTTTTGTTTCTTATGGTATTCAAAAATCACTCCTGCTCGATCCGGATCACCAAAAACTGGCAAGTTATGGATAATCCCATCGTCATACACGGTAAGTTCCTTTGCTCCAAGGTAATCCAATGGCATAATATCCCGCGTAAGGACTTTCTGATAAAACGAAGCTAGTGCAAGTTTTTGCATTGGACGAATCTCCACATTCTCTGATAAGTCCCTCCAGATTTCCCCAGCGATATCTTCATACCTCAAGTGCAGTCTGTCCACAATTTCCCTATTGTATCTATTGAGAATTAAAACCGCTATACCTGATCGATGCTGGCGAAACAAATTCATCTTCAGCAATAGCTGCAGATGCTTAAGATACTTCACATCTCTCACATCGACAGCTTTTGCAAGCTTAATTTTCATCTCTTCGAGGGAAAGCCATTGGTCATTTTCTGTTTTTAACTTCATGACCTCCCGCATCAGTGTGGTCTTTCCAACTCCTGAGGCACCAATCATCTCAATTCTTTTCATTCGTATGACCCATTGATTTTCTTTTAAAAAAATCTTTTGCTGCTGAAACCAAATATCGATAGCTCTCCAAACCCAAAATTTTAGCCAGAACCACATACAAAGCAAGCCCAAAGAGAATCTGAAGGACCATTGTGGGCAACGCTGCCAAACCAACCCATCGCAGACAGAATATAGCGGACCCCATCACTATGGATAAAATGAGTGACGGCAAAATATCTGTGATTTGCTCCTTGTAACCATAAAGCAGCAATTTTTTATTCGGGTGAGCATTCACAAAAGATGCAATAATTCCGTTCAAAACTTGGCCCAGTGCAATGGCATATGGGCCCCAAAAGGCGGTAATGATTAGTATCAGTATTCCGATGATTCTGCGTATCACATTTAGACGCAGGTAAGTTCCGCTATAGCCCAGCCCTTTAATTGCTTCCAAATTGGCAGAGTGAATGGGGTAAAGTGCATAGCTTGCACAGAAAATTCGAATATAGGGCACTGCTGGTAACCACTTTTCCGTCATTAAGAGCAATACAAGCGGTTCTGATATTACTGCCAACCCTACCATTAAGGGAAAAACGATGAATGAGCTTGAAGTGATCGATCTCCTCATCATGCTCTTCACTTTGGATCTGTTATCCTGCTGTGAAGCCAGGACAGGGAACATGACCGCTTGAATTGATCCGTCGATATTTGAGACGATCAGAGACGGGAACTTGCTACCCCTGTTGTAATATCCGAGGGTAGCCGGTTGGTACATTTTTCCAATGATTAGGCTTCTCGCCTCTCGATACCCCGTTGTCAACAAAGATGCCGCCAGGACTTTCCAGCCAAAGGAAAAATGCTCCTTGACTCTGTCCGTGGAAAATTGAAAATGCGGTCTCCAGCGAAGCGTAAACCAAAGAATGGCCGTTATAAAAAAGCGGTTGGCGATCGACTGCCATACCAATGCCCATACTCCAAATCCGGCGTAAGCCAAAGCAATCCCAACTGTGCCTGAAATCACAAGCGCACCTGTACTCCGCACGAATAACAGCTTGAATTGCAGCGTCCTTGAGATGATAGCGTTTTGAACCGCGTTCAAAGCACCAAAAATCAGGGTGACTGATAGTACCCGAATTATCGGTGTAATCTCAGGTATTTTGTAAAATCTTGATATTGATGGAGCCATCAAAAAAAGAACTGCATAGAGTAAAAGAGAAATGGATAAATTGACGAAAAATACTGATGAGTAGTCAACTTCATCCACCTCCTTTTTTTGAATAAGAGCTGTACCAAAACCGCTTTCGACAAAGAGTGCCGCTATCGAGGTAAAAACGGTTACCAAGGCAATGGTACCGTAATCTTCCGGCATCAATAATCGGGCAAGCGCAATCGAGATTAAAAAACTAATCGCCTGTGAACCACCCCTTTCCATGAATTTCCAAAAAAGGGAGGAAATTATTCTTGATTTATTAATCTCAACACCCATGTCTATTGCAGCTGCCTAGCGTGTGAACGCGTCTCCGACATCTCTAAATGACCAAAATTGCGGCTCGATATTACTCTGGAACATCTTCGGGCAATCTTCGCCAATAAGTGAGCCAATCGCGGGAACACACTCAACATTAAGGTCTTTCCCATCCTAATGAATCCGTACTCTTTCAGATAATCTCTATACACTTGCCTTGCAGAATGGTTGAATTTTCGCTGCATCAAAAGAATTTGAGTCTTGGTTTGCAGGATACTTTTTCCAATTTCAGAGTCGTACCTGTAATCATAGTATTCATTCGCTTTCTCAAGTGTTTCTATTCGGTTTTTTTTATGAGCGATGTCGATTTCCTTGCTGTAGTGTTTCCGATATTCTGACATAAGAGACCCTTCTACACCGCGCCTGTAACAAGACATAAGTTCATTCATATAATAGACTTTCCCTTCGGCACGGTAGAACAATGCGTTCGCATAGTCACCATGGTTGGCATGGGATACCCATAACGGTCTTTTCTGAAGAAAATATTCTCTCCGAATCAAGCGCGAAGAAACATGCACACATCCTCCCTGTGCTGCCTCGGCTATGGTAATGTCCCTGCTGAAATTGCTTTTAATCCCAAGTATTTCACCTGTTGGCTTTTTGTCAACATCAACAACGGAAACAGCGTGGAAACACATGCTGTAGTCTCTGTTTTGTTCTAGGAATTCGACCTGCTTTTTGAGTTTGCGAGTATCACACCAGTAATCGTCACCCTCGCATGTTGCGATGAACTCACCTTTGACAAGTGGCGCAATATGCGTTTGCATATTAGATATCTTTTGAGAATATTGATTTTCTTCTTGATAGATACCTCTGATAATGTTTGAATTTTCTCTCTCATACTGACGAATGATCTTCGCTGTCTGGTCAGTAGAAGCGTCATCGTGAACAATAATCTCATAAGGAAAATCACACTCCTGTGACAAGAAACTGTCCAGGGCATCCGCGATGAATTTCTCGTGGTTAAAAGTTAAACAACAAATACTAACTAGTGGTCTCATATTTTTCTCAGACGAAACGAAAACAAGCCTTATTGTTCTTGCGAAAATGCTTGACGTTTATTTCTGATTTCTATACCTCGCAACTTCCAGTCTTAGCTTTCCATACGATCGATTTTCATAAACCATCATTCCATTTTCTTGACTGGCTCCTGGGTGGAAGCTCAAGATAATCCCCAAATCTTTCCAAACACTCTTTCGAAAACTCCTTCTTAAACCCACCAGTTGGGAAAAAGGTCATTTCGCCAAAAACAATTCTCCCTTCCGCTACATAAAAATCGACTCGAACAAAAGGGAATCCGGACGATAACCCTCTGGCAATTTGGTATATCTCTTCGAGCTTTTCTGGCCTAGGATATTTTTCTGGACTGGAGGGATACTTGTCCGTGACACACTCTAACGGAGTCCAATCAAAATCGAAAACAGCGCGATCGGCTGAAATAAATGTTCTGCTGTCCTTACCCGAATACACGACCAGAAAACGCGGCTCTCCGTTGAAGCAGAAAACTTTGTAATCTCTCGGAAGTCTGCCGTCCTCGGATGCAAGATTTTTCTCTGCAATGATCAGGGGAACGATATGGTTATAGTGGTATTCACCTGAAATAAATCCATTCTTCACCTTCAGCCATTTGTTCAGCTTCTTCACAGTTTCTTTTTTGTTCAAGTTGGTTTTGTCCTCACAGATGATATTCGTTCCCGACGCATGGTTGCACTTCAAAACAAATCGTTTGGGTAAGCTCTGGAAGTTGATATCTCTCGCACTCATGTACACAGCATACAATTCATTCAGTATGTTGCCATATCCCTTCTCTGCGACATATTCTCTTACCCGGTATTTATCCGCACATTGGATATAAAGAGAATCACGGTAGTTGATTTTTAGCCACTGAAGCTTTTGATTCAAGTCTTTGGGATTCTTCAGGTCCAGCTTTTCACCCATGCGAATATAATAAGTCAATCGCAAGGTTAAAGACATAGGGATGACGGGATGCAGTCTGTGCAGGATTGGTGGAATCTTGACCATCAGCTTTTTGAGCAGGACCGTCCTGTTTACCACACCTTTCAACAGAAGTATTATTGGAATTTTTGCCATGTATTAGAGTTTTCTTCCTGCGAACACGCCATTGACAGCCTCATAGACCTGCAGCTAAACCTTCCCCGTAACACCAGCAACGGGACATGGTTTTTCTGATTCAGTTTGTGTACCACCTGCAATTGCCCTCACACCATCCCCCCAAATAAATAACGCAATTAAATACCACAAGTGAGTCGTTGTCCAAATAGATCCTCCAACGAAGGCTTTAGGGAAAACCATAAACGCAAATATCGCCACCAGTTCCCCATAAGGCGTTTTTCTGAACAGCCAGATGTTATAGAGCGTATAGCACAGCAAACACACAATTATTGCGGTTCCTGCGAGATAACCGAATGTTGCCCAGGTATCCAAGAACAAGTTGTGAGCCAGGATCCCACCTAAGACCTTAACAGCGCCAAACGCCCCATATCCGACAATTGGCGATTGATTAATGAGCCCCGTCAATCGCTGGTGGATGACATCCCTTCCGGAAGAACCTGCTATGCTGCCGCTAGACAGCTTCCTTATGGTTCGACTGCTGAAGTTGATCTTCTCCAGAAACCGGCCGACAAACTCCCCAATGCTCACATGATAAACAACCGCAAGAGCTATTGCAGCAATAACAAGGATGGTCAGAGGCAAAAAATAGTTTGTTGATTCAAAATGACGTATCAAACAATAAAGGAAAAATGCTCCAATACACAATAAGGGAGTCCGTGATCCCAGCATGACAACAGCGATCGTGCAGGATACAGCGAGCAAAAAATCGAATACTTTCTTCTCTCTGAATGACTTTGAAAAAAGAACAATGGCGGGGATCATCGTGTTGAACCCATAACTCATACTGTAATCATTGATCATTTCAAGTTTAAAGAAGACGATCAACGCAAGGATCACTAATGCAACGGATGCCATTAAATAGGCAGCACGATAAAACCAGCCCAAGAAGTCCTTAATACTGGTAATTAAGGGCAAAAGGAGAACCACAGGAACACACTCTGCCAAGTAGGTCATCAATCCTGGAAAGACATACCTGTAGCTTAGCAAGTCAGGGTTAAGCAGAAATGACAAAGAGAGAAACGAGAGGGAGAACATCAATACGAAAAACGACCCCCGATTAATTTTGTATTGCGACAACTTGAAGGCATGAAAATATAAAATTAGCGATAACGAATAAACGATGACATTCAAATGAAAATTCATTTGATTAAAGTAAGGCAGTGTACTTGCAAAAAGATTTTTCGCTGCGGTCAAAGATATTTGGAAGAGTATCGCAAATCCAACTGCCTGGTCGACACCAGCAGCCCGATAAGCAAGCGTGCGGCCTTGGCTCAGATATACTGTGACTCCGCATTGAGCATTTTTCCGGCAATTGATTTGCTTCATCTCCCAAAACTCTTCGGCAAGTCCGCCGCTTGAAACCGTCCTTTTGTCCCTTCTGAAAAATTGAAAATACTTTCAAATTCAACGATGATCAAGTCAGGATCCATTGTACCAGAGCGTACATCACGTCCAGCCTCACCTTCCTTCATGACCGAGTCAAGTTGTTGTAGGTCAGAAGAGAATTCAATGGACTCTCCCTAAGCCGCCATCGGTGATTGCTTTTTGCAAACGGTAGAGCGGAGTCCCCCGTTTGTTGGTCCATGGGGCCGTCGTAGGTGATCCGCAAAACCG
>Ga0208694_1005671_pt1 | contig 10484 bp, 8 predicted proteins | sample AD_UKC078_MetaG_FD_184442 | JGI IMG/M metagenome (GOLD analysis project Ga0208694, IMG submission 184442) | Active sludge microbial communities of municipal wastewater-treating anaerobic digesters from USA - AD_UKC078_MetaG (SPAdes) (version 2) | ecosystem: Engineered > Bioreactor > Anaerobic >...
ATCAGCTGTTTTTTGTTTGCACGAAACAGCCAGACTTACTGTTAAAATCAGAAACTGAAGAAGCCGGATTTTCATTTCGATCGACTTAGGTTATAACAGGAAATTAACAACTATAAATGTATGTATTAATAAGAAAAAAACAATGGTTTGAAACTGTTTTTTTCGTTAAAAAAAATAATAAAACGGGACCCTGTTCGGGGTTCAAGGTTTTAAGCGGTAATGTATTAACAATGAGCAATTAACAATGAGCAATTAACAATTAGCAATGAGTAATGAGCAATTAATCTGTTAATTGATAATTGTTTAACCAATACCCACCCCTAGCCCCGGAGGAGGGGATCCTTCCGATGCGACCTTTGCTAAAGCCTCATTGTAAGAGACTTGCAAGACTGCGACCGAAGGGAGCCAGACCGCAAGACTATGTATCATGTATTATAGGCGATGCGCCACATTGGAAGAGACCTGCACGACTTGCAAGACCTGCAAGACCTGCATGACTTTTTCCCCTTCATAGCTCCCTGCACTAATGCTTAAGCCTGACCATTACAAGCACCGGGTTACCTGTTTCCTTCAGGCTGCCGGCAAATTTTTCAAGCTCCTTCTTCTTTTCGGGATATTCAGGTCTTGAATTTTTAAACTCACTACCGGAAATATGCATTTTAAGATTAAAGGGGCTTATCAGTGAAGTGAAATATTCTTCATCGTTTTCTGAATAGTATTGAAACCTTTCTAATGGCAGGCCTCCATCCAGATCATTTGTTATACAAGCTTTTGTTTCAGTAACACTCCTTGGATCAGTAGCCTTTTGAAATGCCAGAAATATTTTTTTCGTTTTCTTTTCAATAAAAGCATATGCCGCTTGTTGATACATATAAGGAATCACGATGAAACGCTTTGTTTCAAACATTCCTGAAGGTTGAAAGAGTTTACGTAATTTTGAATTCAAATCAGATATTGAATTATTCTCGATGTTTGTCTTTGGCCAACGAAAATCACCTTGTGCAAATGTATATTCTGCCTGATGACTTAAATCAGGTGAAATGGAAAATATCGTATCATTGAAATAGTTAAAATAGAATAATTTATTCTCAAATTTATAAAAACTGGCAGATCTTCCGTATTTAGTCATAAACGGGGGAACCGAATTCTTCTTCGTGGAAACCAGGTTACCCAGTGTATCAAGAAATGCCCAGCAATATTTCGAGTTTCCTGTTCCCAAGGAATTGGGAAAAAATAATAATGAATTGAAAATCTCAAAATCATCACCTTTCCAACCACCTCCACCTATAATTTCATTTAACCTGAATTCTGAGATAAAGGTCCCATTCTGAGAATACACCTTAATAACATCAGCGCGATCTTCAACAAAAACATTACCCGTAATTGTATCAACAGTGAAAAATATTCCATACATAAACTCGCCCGGGCCTCTTCCCCTTCTGCCTATCTGTTTGATCAGCCTGCCATCTCTGTCAAACTTTAAAATACCAATATCCTTGGCAGAAACATATAAGAAATCAGGGGTTACTACATATTTGAAATTTATGAAAGGAATACTGTCGTCCAGTGGAATATATTTAATATCCTCGGCAATATCAGCTAAATAGATTTGTTTCCCAGCATTATTCAAAGTCCTGGGATCAATTTCATACAGATCTTTATTATTTGAAATACATGAAATACTGATCAGTACCAACAGACAAAGATAACTCGGTTTCATCAGCTTGTTCTTTAATAAGTTAATATTAAGGAGGCTGACTCCTGAAAAGAACAGCCTCCATTAAAACCCATTTGATATGTACTCTAAAACCCTCTTTTTTATATTTTATATACAGCTTAATCTGTATGTCTGGCAGTAAAACTAGTCAATTTCTGAATTCCTTACAAAAAAATGTGTAACTTGTTTGTAGACACGGGAATCCGGTTGCCGAAACCGTTACAAATTTGACAAACAACTTACTCATTGTCTGTGTTTAGGCGTTGGATTAATAAAAATATTTTTGTGAATGAAAAATAGCATTTAGTTCTTTAGTTTTATAAGCATAAGAACAGGATTATCTGTTTCAGTCAAGGTTTTTGCCAAATTCTCGACTTTACTTTTATTTTCAATGTATTTGGGAACTGAGTTAATAAACTGGGCACTGGCAACATGGTTTTTTAGTTGATAAGGATTGAAAAAGCCAATCATGTATTCCATTTCCATTTCAGAATAATAGCTTACTGGCTGAAAATTAATACCACCGTCAAAGTCATTAGTTATCCCACCATCTTCAAAATCTTTTACATAAGTTATATATGATTTCTTATTTTTTTTGTCTATTAAAGTAATGTTTCCCTTTTTCTTATAACTATCAATTAGCAATTCATAATTCATAATTAACCTGAAGCTTTGAACTTAAAATACACAGAGCCTGAACCGCTAGCCGCGTACCGTTTTTTTCTACTTTCACCTGCAAATTGAAGTCAACCCCTCCGGGGTTGTACCTGTTGTGGGGTGCCATTTTCCCGGGGCGGCACCCGGGCTATTGGATGGAGACACCTCCGGTGTCAGGAATCACCTAATAAAACATTCCTGATTTTCCAGTAGCCCCGGTACTGCCAGGTGACGATAATGTCAATGAGTTTAACCAGCCTGGAGGGCTGGTCTTCCAATAGCCCCGGTGTTTCGCCGGGGTAAAGGACAGTAGCACCAGTTCCACCCTGGAAGGGTGGCCGTCAGTATTCCTCCACGGGGTAACTCGCGTGACGCAAGTTCATTAGGAGTGCACCCCATTCCGCGTACCGTTCCGTTATAACAATGTTATAACATATCCCGGACCATATTTTCGACAGCAAAATACATTGGAAGAGACCGCAAGACAATGTAATATGAATGCGATGAATTAATTCTTAATTCGCATTAGTAATAATAGTTGGCTGTTACCGGGTTGTAATATCCTTCAGGAGTCAATACCCTGGTCAGCGTTCCCCCGGTATATATGAAAGGCCTGTAATAGAGTGTCGTGGTGGTGATTGAGGCAATTTGAAGTTGAAAGTAAAAAGTTGAAAGTTGAAAGTGAGGTGTTTAGCGTAGTTCAAATTTAAAGTTCGGGGTTCAAAATTCAGGGTTTTGCAGTCAGTTTGTTGTTGGCCTTGCGTTATGCGTCTTGCGCCATTTACTAATTACTTAAGCTAAAACCTCATTGTAAGAGACTTGCAAGACCTGCACGACTTGCAAGACCTGCAAGACCTGTCCCCGTGCCCTGTGCTCTGTGCTTCTTCCTCCGCGCCCTGAGCTTCTTCCTCTGTGCCCTGTGCCCTGTGCCCTGTGCTTTTCTTATTCTTCCCTTCATTTTCTTCCTCCCTCAACAACCCCCTGCACTAATGCTTAAGCCTGACCAGCACCAAATTCGGATTATAATCAATTTTTACATTTTGCTATTACAATTACAGGATTACTGGTTTCGGTAAGATCATTCAACCATTGCATTTCCTCTCTTAATCTGTTGGCTTTATCATGGTTATTCTCTAACCAATGAAGGATTTCAATGGGGCTTAGAACTGATATCATTTCATTTTCCTGTGTGAAATCAAGCGGAATGATCGGCATAAAACCATTCATATCATCTATAAGTGCGGAATTATTTTCAGGAGTTTCCCGGCATATTGTTGTAGTCTTTAGCTTCTTATCGAAGAAACCAATATATCTCATATTATGATAATAAGACAAACAAAAGAATATGAATCTGGAATTTTCATCAATATCGGTTATCAAGAAATATTCTGAACTAATCTGTCCAAATGATGGACTAATTTTTTGCTGGTCTTCGTATGATAAGCCATACTTCCCCATTTTAAAAACTAATCTTGGCTTTAATTCCTCTGTCGTTACATGAAAAAGGGTATCGTTGAAAATCTCTTTAAAATACAGATTGTTATTCCAACGTATAAAGGCTGTATTGAAGCTTGGCCTTCTGTTCTTTGTTAAATCCTTGTCTCCCATTTCAGATAATTAGGAAATATCTTTCTAATGGAGTCCTTGTTAAAAATGACCAGCTTTGTTTTAATGGCTCCTGTATAATTGTCAATGAAACTGACATAGTTTTCGTCATCCAGATAGGTACCAAACAAAATACTGAGTTTCCCTCCCTTGACAGAAGGCTCTGCAATTTCTGGTCGAGAAAAACTGTACAGAAAAGAGCCGGTTAAATCAAATACTTTCGTCTCATTATGTTTATACCCATTAGTATAAACATAATTTTTACCCGTATTGTAATAATCTTTTACCGGGAAATTGTATTCATCAGGTCCCCTGCCAACTTTCCCTATAGTTCTGATGAATTTCCCATCCGATTTGTTGAAAAGCAGGAGTGGCATGTCAGATCCTGTATTCCTGACAATTATATAATCTCCCACTTTGATAGAAGGATAATCTGAAATGTATGATTCTTTAATTGTTTCAAGTGGAATGTAAGTAACCCCTGTTACGAACTCGCTTAGTTTTACTTCCATTTGGTTTTCAAATGAATCAGCTACATCAATAGTCATCAGTTTATTATGTTCATCTGAACAGGATAAAATAAAAACTGCAAGGAATAACATCAAACTAAACCTCATAATACTGAAAACTATTATACCTATTGTTGACAATTAGTCTGCAGGGTAATCTGCAGACTAATTGTACTTGATATACACTGTATTCACTAAGACGGCCTTACTTTTTTCAATAACCACCTCCCCTGAATGTTATAAGCTCATCATGCGTCATTACCTTTTCAGGATTGATTTGCAATTTACCAAGTTTCTTCATAATGATTGTTTTTAAATTTCAGAAACATTTTTTCAATATTCAGTATGTACCAATCTGTTTTCCATGCCGCGCGGCATGCTTTTTATCGCCCGGGATGAACCCGAATTAAGAAATACCCCCTGTTTATTATTTCATAGCCTGGTGATACCGACCTATGAAAAAATGTCAGAGTCCACTACCTGAGTTACAAAAAATGTTATATTTGCATAGGCTAACTATTTTTTAGGAAAGTTCCGGGCAGGAAGTGACTCAGGGCACGGGGCACAGAGGAAAACCCCTGCCCGGATTTTTCAGATTAATAACAAATGAGTTCATAAATGTTAATAGATTGACTCATTGTTAATCAATTAATAGCATTCGTTTTTGTTTCAACGCCCTCCTTTCCCCCGGCGACCTGTCGTGCAGGTCTTGCGGTCTCTTCGTCACTTAGTCTCTTAGTCCCTTAGTCCCTGCGCCTTACCGAGAACCCACCCCCACCCGCTGAGCGGGGCAGGCTCTCTGCAGGAGGGAATCCGTTCTGTTCAACCCTTCTGCCATCTCTTAGTTTCCGCGTACCGTTCTTCTGCTCTGTGCCCTGAGCTCTGTGCCCTGCGCCACAAGCCGCAAGCCGCGTGCCGCTCGCCGTTCTTTCTTCGCCCCTTCAGGGCTTTACATCATAGAGAGCATCCAGCCTCCGGTTGCACCGGAGGTTATTAAAATTGAACCGCTTCACGGTTTCTTCCTTTAACCGCTATCGCGGTTCACCGTACCTGTAACATATCTGCTATAAATCTATGTCGTGGATTCTCGTTAAAACACTTTCCTGGTTTCTTTCCCGGCATCGACAATCTGTATTAACTACCTTTCAGAGTAATACATAATCTATCGCCTGTAATACATAATACATTGTCTTGCAGTCATGCGGTCTTGCGGTCCCTTCTAAAGCGATATATTGCCTATAATACATCGCCTATAATACATATCTCATGGTCTTGCAGTCTCTTCGTCTCCCATTCCCCCCTTCATCTTCTTCCTCCCTCAACAGCCCTCTGCACTAATGCTTAAGCCTGACCTGAACCAGCACCGGGTTGTCCGTTTCCTTTAAACTGGCAGCCAGTTTTTCAAATTCCAGTTTTTTGGAAGGAACTATTGGATTTGAGTCTTTAAACTCCTTACTGGCAGCACGGGCTATTATTTGGTATGGGTATTGAATTCCAATTAAATATTCATCCCCCTCCCAAGAATAGTAGTAATTGGGAAGAAACCATGAACCACTGTCAAAGTCATTGACCATACCACTTATTGGATGACCTCCTACGGATTCATCCCATTCATATTGGAATTTGGAGGTTCTCCAGGTCTTTTTATCGACAAATGCCATTGTGTATCCCTGATAATAGTATTTAAACAAAAAATACCTTCTGGTCTCAATCAGTTTGGTAATTCCAAAATATTTTTTTTGGAATATATGATCGATTGGTACATAATCTCTTGGAAATCTGTGATCTCCTGGCTTAACAGTTATAATAGGTTTCTCTTGAAAATCTTTATCCACGGAATATATTGTATCAGTCCAAGTGTTGTAATATGTAATCCTGTTATCGAAAATATATGGACGGCCTGTACCAGAGATATTAGCAGAAAATTTTGGTAAATGTCTTTTTTGAGTTTTTAATACTTGACCAAAAGTATCACAGACAATCCATTCAAAATCATTATAATCAAATTGCATATTTAATTGAATAAAAATATTAGAATTAAAAAAAATGATTGCTGAGATTGAAGTTGCTACTTCATTAAGCTTAAAATCTCTTACTAGATGACCTTCTTTTGAAAACACTTTGATAGTTTTATTTCTGTCGGAAAGATTATAAACGTTGCCTGTTCTGTTATCCCTTCCAAAATACATGTAAAAAGTGTATTCACTTGGCCCCCGACCTATGCTGCCTATTCTGTTTAATAACTTTCCAGCCAAATCGTAACGGAGTAAACCAATATCTGCTGAACTTATAATTATATCGTTACTGCCAAATGCTATGTCAATAAATCTATTAACCGGTATGCTGTTATCAAGTGGAATGTATTTAATGTCACTGGCAATGTCAGAAAGGAAAACCTGGTCATCTCCAATAGCACGGGGATCAAATTCATAAAATTCTGAATCAACTGATGTACAAGAAGATAGAATTAGTGATATTAATAGAAAGTAGAAATCCTTCATAATGCATTTATGTCATTAGATTTATCCGGTATTATTTGCTAGTATGGTGTGAAGGATCCATAGCATCTAATTGCTTCACACATAATATTACATTCATCGGCACTGCTTGCAGCACCAGTTATGCAAACATCACCATCTCCATTTTCTTTTTGGAAGCACCAGCAGTTAGTACCTCCCTTAAGAGAAATCAACTCTTCATTTTTTATCAATCTTTCAGGATTGATTTGCAATTTACCAAGTTTCTTCATAATGATTGTTTTTAAATTACAGAAACATTTCCTCAATATTCAGTATGTACCAATCTGTTTTCCATGCCGCGCGGCATGCTTTTTATCGCCCGGGATCGTATAAGTCTAGCAGGGAATGCACAATTAGCATGACCTGCATGATCCCGAGTCGCTTCGCTTTCGGGTACTACGTCTCCTCCTTACGTCGGATACGTAGCCTGCAAAACATCTTGAATCACTGCTTCAATCTTACAAGCATCAAAACCGGATTGTCTGTTTCATTTATCTTATTGACAATTTCCATCACGTTAGAGTTTCCATGATTTCCCCCGGATCGGTCTAATTTTAGTGATGTGAACTCAAAGGCATTTACTAATCCTAAAAAATACTCCCCCTGTTCCTTCTCTAAACAGCAAAACGGCTGGAAATCCGGGCCATTATCAAAATCATTACTGATCCCTCCAATATATTTTCCATATCCGGAATCATCGCGTTGTAATGGAATAGCAAATGTCTCTTTATTTTCTTTATTGATAAAAGCTATAGCTTCTCTGCCGTCAAAAAAATATTTGAAAATGTAGAACTGTTTTGTCTCAAATAATGAATGCGGCTGCATATAATAAGATAATTTTGAAAAATCATTTATTGGTGATCGGGGAAGCCTGTGATTTCCCGGGCTAAACAGTAAAACAGGGTGATAGTTAAAATCAGGGTTGATACAAAAGACTGTATCATTATAGCTATTCCAATAGTAAATATTTTTATCATATTTATAACAACCTACCCAGGCTCCAAGGTTAGAAGGGAAATTTGGTATGAAATTTGGCTTCTTAATTAATTCATTACCTAAAGTGTCTAAAATGATCCAGTCATATTTCGAATCTCCAAAGGATGAGTTCGCGATAAACAGCATCGAGTTAAAATATTCAATGTCGTCAAAATAAGCATCATTGTCAGGAAAAACAATTGTTCTAACAAGCAAATTATTTATTGAAAAAATTTTAACGCTTTTGAATGAATCCCCAATATAGATATTTTCATTATCGTCTACAGCAAACCGAAGATAGTATACGTATTCCTGGGGCCCTCTTCCTATATCTCCTATTTTTGTAATGAATTTCCCATTCAGATCAAAAACCAGTATCCCGATATCTTTAGCGGAGATAAAGATATGTTTATCTGAAACTTCTATTGAAAAGACAAGTCCAAATTTAATGGAATTATCTAATGGAATATAACGTATTTCATCTGCAATTTGGGACAATGATATTTCTTTGTCAATAAAGACTGTAGGATCTATTTTAATTAATTCAGTTTGATTACTTCCACAAGAAACAAGAAATAATATAAGAATCTTTAGAAGGATTTTAACTATTTGATTTTTATCAGACATCATCTTATAATAAGTTAATTAGTTGAATTAATCTGCATTTTTTAATTTCTGTATGAATTTAAGCATTAATTAATTGCTTATGGCTTTAAAATTAATTGAATTTTTGATTCCCTTCCAAAAAATATACCTTAAATTATAAGTAATATTTTTTGTCGTGCTTAAGACATATTTTCCACCTTCACTAAGCCTTCCGCGAATGAAGCAGTTGCCGCCAGGTAGTCCAAAGAACGGCATGCTACCAAGCACAGGGCTCAGGGCGCAGAGCACAGGGCACAGAGCTCAGGGCACAGAGCTCAGGGCACAGAGTAAAAGACTTAGAAATGAAGGGACCGCAAGACAATGTATCATGTATTATAGGCGATGTATTATAGGCGATGTGCCACATTGGAAGAGACCTGCACGACTTGCAAGACCTGCAAGACCTGCATGACTTTTTCCCCTTCATAGCCCTCTGCATTAATGTTTAAGCCTGACCATTACAAGAACCGGGTTATCCGTTTCCTTGAGGCTGTCGGCAAGCTTTTCAAGTTCTTTCTTCTTTTCGGGGTAAAGAGGTTTTGAGTTCTTAAAATTTTCAGAAGCTACATATTCTTTTAATTTGTTTGCATCAATCCAACTGATAACAGTTTTGTTATCTTTAATTGTTTTAGGTATAAAGGGAGGCCCACCGTCCAAATCATTAATCAGACCCTGATCTGCATCAATAAAAGCCTGAAATTCTGTTGTTTTAGATCCAATGAATGCATATAGTATATTTTTGGTTCCTAGTTTAAAACTATAGGTGTATTCATAATAGACAAAATCACCAAATTCAAACAAGTGTATTGGCCGGATATAATTTTCCGAGAGATAGGATAAATCAAATTGTGCACGAGCTTCGGGAGTTAGCAGTCTGTCTCCTGTCGCCAGGACCATATGAGGTTTAAATAACATTTTGTCAAAGTTATAAATAGTATCAGAGTAGACTTCCTTTATATAAAGTCTGTTATTAAAATTATAAAACAGATTCTCTCTACCAATCCCTGTCGGAATCCCTTTATAGGGCTTAAAAGGATAGTTGTTTGGGAAAGCTTTTAGCACAAGTCCTAGAGTGTCAGTTATAATAAAGCTATTTTCAGAATTGCCCTGAAGATCCTCGACATAACATATTATTTTATCTTCTGATAATCTGAATTGAACAGGTCCCTGGAATGGAGACTTAAATGACCTTATGAATTTCCCGTTCTCTGAATAAAGATTGAATTTTTCCTGAAAGCCTGAGACTAAATAAAGATAACCTGTTTGGTCAATATCTATATCATGAGCTACTTCATATTCCTCAGGTCCTCTCCCTACTGTTCCGATCCTCGAGACAAACGATCCATCAGTTTGAAATAGCAGAATATCATTAAATCGTTTAATTATAAAGAAGTTATTATCAGCAATAAACCGGTGTGTAACTGCTCTGATATCAAAATGTCCTATTAATTAATTATCTTTTATTTTTTCAGTGTCACTACAACCAATATGGGATTATCAGTTTCTTTAAGCGATTCAGAGATAGTCTTCAAATCTTGTTTCTCACGAGGGTCTTTTACCTTAGCGTTAATGAAGTCAATGCTATTAGTATATTTTTTTAATTTTAACACATCGACAAAGCAGTATGCTTTATCTTCACTACAGAAGTTTAAATCAAGAGATGGACCACCAATAATATCATCCTTTAGAGCATCCATATATGCAACTTGGAATTTTTTTTCATTCGATTTGTCGTACAATACCTTATAACGAGACATATTATATTCATAAGTATAGATAATAAATCTAGACGTCTCCATAATTGACTTTACCCAATATATTTGATTGGCATGATTTCTGGCATATTCACTATTATAC
>Ga0208694_1005673_pt1 | contig 10482 bp, 6 predicted proteins | sample AD_UKC078_MetaG_FD_184442 | JGI IMG/M metagenome (GOLD analysis project Ga0208694, IMG submission 184442) | Active sludge microbial communities of municipal wastewater-treating anaerobic digesters from USA - AD_UKC078_MetaG (SPAdes) (version 2) | ecosystem: Engineered > Bioreactor > Anaerobic >...
TGAAGAGCTTCCCAGAAACAGTTATAAGCTCTCTCCAGAAGCCCCACATGCAATAATATTAAACCTTTATAATATATATTCTGACCCAGGGCCTGTTTGAAATCAATCTCACGCCTCAATTCTAAAATCTGTTTATAATAAAGAAAAGCTTCTCTGTAATAGCCCATTCTTTTTAAAATCTCTGCCTGGTTAGTAAGAGAATATATTAGATCCAAACTCAAAGGATTTTTAATTTTTCTATTAGCTTCCTGAAAATGTGCTAAAGCTTTATTATTATTTCCCATCTGAGCATAAATAAAGCCCAGCCACTTATGACATTGAATCTCTGTAGAATCTATAACTGCTTTCTGGCTATAACTATAAGCTTCTCTAAAACAAACTAAAGCCTCTTCAATCTTATTCTGATAAAAAAGGATTTCACCAATATTAACAAAGGAAGAGGCAAGTTCCTGCCAGTCTTCTACCTTAAGGAAATATTCTGAGGCTTCTTTAAAAGCCTCCAGAGAGGAACTAAGATTTCCCTGATAAATATAAAGCTTTGCCAGCTGGGAAAGAGCCTCTGCAAGTTCACGCCATTCTTTCAAAAAGCGATATATATTAACTCTTTCTTTTAATAAATTTTCCGTTCTTTTAAATTCCCCTAAAAGCTGATAGCATGAAACCTGAAGATATTTACTATGGATATTTAGATCCATAGTGTTAAGAATATCACTTAATTCCATAACCAGTTCCATCATTTCCAGGGACTGGGGCCATTTACCTTTAACTAAAAAAACTGTTGTATAGAAATGTAGAATCCAGAAGATCTCTTCTGTAACTTCTGCACTCTTATTCCTGAGCAATTTAATTCTATCAAGTTGATTACCTGCTCTGGTTAAATCCTTAAGAAATTTCTCTATATCAGACAAGGTTATTATCCTCTTGCTATAAAATACTATTTTTATAATTCGACACAGACACATTTTTCCTTTTGTTTACCACATATGTTAAAACTTACCTGCCTTTATTTTATGAAATTAATTGACCATTTATAGTAAGGAATGATATAATGTGGAATGATAAACCTTAAATTATAAATTATGGAAAGATTAAGTATTACTATGAAAAGTCATGAAGACATAAAAACTTCTGGCAGAGAAAAACTCAAAAAGAAAAAACCAAGAGAAAGCGAAATTAGAGATAAACTATTACACCAAAAAATAAAGAAAAAAAAGAAGAAAAAGCCTGAAGAAGAAAGTTTAGCAGAAAAAGTCTCTCTGGAAAACATAAAGAAAAAAAAGCTTAAAAAAAAGAAAAAGCTTCTTGCCGGATTAATAGAAGATAGAATACCTGTTGACATAAAAAAGAAGAAACTGAAAAAAAAGAAAAAACCTCTTTCAGCTTTACCATCAGAGGAATCCTCTCTTCAGGATCTTAAAAAGAAGAAAAAACTTAAAAAGAAAAAGCTATCTTCTGAAACTTTAAAAAATAAAAGTACTGCTACGATAAAGAAAAAAAAGTCATTAGATGAAGAACCAATAATAAAGAAAAAGAAAAAAAAATCATTAGATGAAGAACCAATAATAAAGAAAAAACAGAAAAAATTTCTGGTAAAAAAAGCTAAGAAAACAGATGATATATTTGATGATTTCATAATACAAACAGACAAATCAGAAATAATAGACTTCAGTATTATTAATAAAGAGATAAATGAAATCAATGGAAGTGAATATTTAGATACAGATGAAAAAGATTTACCTCTTCCTATAGAACTTCTGCAACTTGAGGAAGAAGATGATTTACCTCCCCCTGAAGTAGATGAAGATAATTTCCCCAGACCTGGTTTTTTTGGAAGTACTACTTCATCCAGCGTAAAAGATGAAATCTCTCCTGTAGTAACACAAGAAGCTGAAGTTTTACCTGAATTTAACGTGGAATTTGAAAAAGAGCTGGAAATACAAATATCTAATATTAATGAAATGAAAATAGAAGATGTCCTGAAAGATAATTATGAGGAATTAACAGATAGTGAGAAGGATGGTTTAGGGCAAAGAACTATTAGATTAGATAATATCAATATAGAGGATTTACTGAGAGAACAGTATGGAGAAATAAAAGATTTTGAAGAACTGCCGCCATTAGAAATCAAAGGGTCATCATCCGGAGAAATTTCTTCTCTCCCATTAAATGATATATCTGAAGCCCCTGATGAAATAGCAGCAGATCCTGAAGAAACAGCAGTAATTCCTGAAGAAATAACGGTAACTCCTGGAAAGCCAGAGGAAGGAGCATCAGAAAAAGTAATTAAAAAGAAAAAAAAGAAAAAGAAAAAAATAAAAGAGTAAAAAGAATAAAGGAATGAAATTTTTTAGTTGCTATTTGTTAACAATTTATTAACATAATAATATTGATTTTATTAGTAAATTGGGTTATTCTGTAGGAAGAAGATTATTAATTTAAAAAAATTTAAGTAAGGAGTAAATATTAATGAAAATATCCAGCCAGACAAATGTAAACGTTCCATCTCCTGTTTCTAAAGAAGTTTCCAAAGAAAAAATAAATTTAGATGTCCTCTCTGTATTTATGAATAAAGATGCAGTATCTATTTCAAAAACTCCAGATACTGATATCCCTGAAAAACAATGGAATTTCAAGTTAGGTGAACCTACTATTCAAAATGTACTCAAAGGAAGCAGTATGGTTACAAAAGCTGCTGATCCGGTTACAATCGGAATAATTCATACAAATGATGAACATGATCCTAAATTTACAAAATTTTCCGGTGAGGCTGCAGTAATAAAAAGAAGAGAGAAAGTTTATGGAGATCCTAATTCTTTCATAGTAAATACAGGTGATGTTACCTATGAAAGCTGGAATGACAAACCGGGGCCTCAGTTCTGGGGACCTATTCCTGAAATATTCAAGTCCTCAGGTACGGAAATTTTTGTTCCTGGAAATCATGAATTTCAACACGGAGGCAAATACCTCGAAGAGAATTTACTTCCAAAGCTGGATGCCCAGGTGTTACTGGGAAATATTACTTATAAATCAAGTGGTAAGCCTCTGGAACATACAAAGCCCTTTGTAATAGAAGACGTTAATGGTGTAAAAGTCGGTTTCATAGGTCTCTGTACGCCTAAAATGGCCACCAAAGCACATCCAAAGGTAGGCTATGATGTAAAAGTAGATTCAATTCAGAGCGCTGCTGCAAAACTTGTACCGGAAGCAAAGAAGGCCGGCGCCGAGGTAATTGTAATAGTAGCCCACGAAGGTATTAACAGATGTGTTGATGCTGCTTCAAGTGTTCCGGGAATAGATGTTATAGTAGCAGGCCATGACCATCAGGAACTCCATGATCCAAAAGAAGTAAGAAATCCTGATGGAAGAACAACAATTGTAGTGGAAGCCGCCTCCCATGGCAAATATGTAGGTGATGTATCTCTCGAAGTCGACCCGGTAAGTAAAAAAATTATAGGCGTTTCTTATAAACTCTTCCCTGTTAGTAAGGGTGATAAGGATCCGGAGGTTCAGAGTGTTATAGATAAATATACAGGCGGAAGATAATAAGTAAACTTAAAAACAGGCGAACTTCGGTTCGCCTGTTTTATTTTGGAAAGGAACTCTTTTATGTACAAAATATCTCTTTTATTTTTATTACTCCTGCTACTTTCAACTGGTTTAAATGCTCAGGAAAGAGATTTTCATATAATTCGTTATGATATTAAAGTACAGGTCTCTTCTATATATGATTATCTTTCTGTAGAAGCATTAATGGAAATTCAACATAACAGTTCGTCTCAGGATAATCCACTGGAAATCAACCTCTGCAAAAACTTTAGAGGTATTGATTTAAGAGATATCAAAGTTTATGATGAAAAAAATATTCCCTTAAAATATGAATTCAGAAATAATATGCTAAAACCCCAGAAAGACATTAAACAGGGGGAAACAGAAAAGCTTCTTCTTACATATAAAATATATCCCCGAAAAGACCCATCTGATTCTTACGCAACTTTTGCTTTTAATATCTCAGATACTGACTGCCGCATAAACTCCTCTATCACAAGGACTGACAACTGGTATCCAAAGATAAAAGGTACAGATTGTAAGAGATTACCTCCTTTTAAACTATCTGTTGATGTACCCCGGGAATTTGAAGTAATGGCTTCAGGAAGATTATATTATATATCTGAAATTCAGGGAAGAAAAATTTACAAATGGGAAAATTATGAGAATATAACTGACAGAAGCCTTTATTTTTTTGCCCGTAAATGCCGGAAGGTAGAAAAGGCCTGCACCGATGGATTTAAAGTAAAACTTTATGTCCCCTTTAATTCTATAGATGAAAATGTAGACTATGTGGCCAATGTAATTTATAAATCTTATAAATATTTTGAAGAAACCTTTGGGGCAACAGGCTTGAGAGAATATAAAGCCATGGCCATTCCGGAAGGCATCACAGGAGGTTATTCAGGTTTTTTCAATTCCATGACACTGGGTGAAGGGTATTTTACAAAAAAAATAGAGAATAATGAAATACTCTTCCCTACCAGAAATGTAGTCCATGAAGTTTCGCATACCTGGTGGGGGAATATAGTTTCTGCCGATGCATCTAAAGATTACTGGCTTTTTGAGGGATTTGCAAAATTTTCTGAGATTATAGCTTTAAAGTCAGTATTTGATAAAGATGTGGAAACAGAAAGTTTCCGCCGTCTCAAGCTCATATATATGGCATATTACGGTTATGATCTGCCTGTAATAAAAGCTTCGGAAATAGAAGAAAAGGATCTTCAGGTAGCTGTAGCTTACTATAAAGGTGCCCTTATACTTAAAAGTCTGGAACTTATAATGGGTGAAGAAGCTTTCTTTAATGGAATAAAAGAATATGTAAAGGAATATCGTAGTAAAGTTGCAAGTACGGAAGATTTTAGAAAAGTCATGCAAAAATCAACTTCTACGGACCTGAATGATTTTTTCAGATCCTATCTTGATGAGAAAGGGATGGGAAAATACAGTCTTTCCATAATGGACAGCAGTAAAGATGGGCAGGATTATATAACTCAATTCAGGATTGAAAACAAAGGAAATAAGAATCTTTATACTCTCACAGGCATAAAAACTTACCTGGAAGACTATAATAAAAAGGTCTGTATAAATAAAGACACTATGTGTTTTCTGGATGTGAGAAATACCGAACCATCTAATCTTAGCTCAATTAAGTTTGATAAAGATGAGATTTATCTTGTCTGTGAGGAAAATCTGACAGGGCCGGGAGGTTATGTATATATTACTCCCAGGGGGGAAGTCAAATTTACAGGTATTATAGAGAATACCCCTCTGGCAAAAAGCGGAATTAAAAATTCCTTTACTCTTCTTGAAATTGACGGTATAAATTGTTCCGGCCTCAATCTGGTTAAAGTTAATAGATTGCTCCTTAAAAACCGGGGAACAAAAGTTAAATTACTTATAAAAACTGATAAAGAAAAGAAAGAAGTAGAAGTTACATATTAACTTTTTAAATATTTACTATACTTTTGCAGAATCTTGAAAAACCGTTATCCTGTAGAGGAGCAAGGCCTTGCGCCCCTATGTGTATAAATTAAGGTTTGCAAATTATTGATTATAACTTTCTGAAGTTCATCTTCATTTTATTATACCTACTTACGGAATTTTTTTATTAGAAACACTCTAATCCATAAGTTCGTAGAACCACTGTGTTAAAATACTGAAATCTCTGCCCCTGTTTTACTCAGATAAGTAATGAGGTTCTATTCACGCTGCTGAAGTTCTAATAAAATTTCTTCTGACATAGCTCTATATTCTTCAGCAGAATGAACCATGCCGATTATGGACTTATTAAGCAGATGACCGGTACATCAGGATTATAACTATGTATGACAGACCGATTTATTTTTTTATATACTATTTACTTTCTAAAAAATATCGTGATATAATTATAGCAATAAGTTTATCTAACAGCAAACTTTATATAAGGAGGAACATAGATGGGTATATCCATTGGAAACTCTTTACAGAATACCAGTTTGATAAATAATTATTTTGGCGGACAGCAGGCTATGGGCGCAATAAACCCCATGGAATCTCTACTTCAAGATATGATGGGTGGAATTGGAGGACTTACAGGCGGTTCTTCCATGCCATTTCAGGGAATAGGGCCAATGCTTGGAGCAATGCCAGGGCCGAGACTTGGGCATGCAGTGGAAAATTGCATTGGTAATTTCATCGGTATGCAGCAGAATCCTATGATGCAGATGATGCAGATGATGATGATGATGATGCAGATGATGATGATGATGATGGGTGGAGGAGCAAATCCCTTTATGAGTGGAATGATGCCCGGAATGATGGGTGGAATGCCTGGAATGATGGGCGGAGGTGTGCCGGGTATGGGAGGTGGCTTCCCAGGTATGGGTGGAGCTATGCCGGGTATGGGCGGAGGTCTCTCCGGTATGGGTGGAGGTGCCCCGGGAGGTAGTAGAGCGCCGGTAGGAGGCACAGGAGCAGAACCTGGCGGAGGAGCTGTCCCTGCAGGAGGTACAGGAGGAGCACAGCCAGGTGGAGGAGCGCCGGCAGGGCCAATAAATGGACAGACCATGGGCACGGCAAAGGCAACCGGTTATTACCCTGACAACAGTGCTATGGAAGGTGGTTTTTATGATATGAGAGGCAAAAAATTAAATACCCTTCAGGATTTCCTCAGTGGAAAAGCTCCCTATGTATCCATAGCTTTAGATAAAAATCTCTATAAGAGCGGAAAAATTAAATATGGCGATACCTTCCGCATTCCTGAAATGGAAAAGAAATACGGAAAACAGATAATCTTCAAGGCAGTAGATACGGGAGGAGCCTTCACCAATAAAGGCTTTGGAAGAGTGGATATATGCACTGCCTCCCAGAAGGCAAGTACTGAGGCCATAGTAAATGGAAATCTTACTTTAATAAAGGTTTAATGAATAAGTAAGACGGGGCAGTTATTTATAAGGAAGGTGTTTCTCACCTTCCTTATTGATTATTCGCTGAAATCTTCCCTGCTGTAGATAGTATTTAAAAGAAGCTGTTCATCTACCTATTATTTTACATTTTGTTAACAATTAAGCTATTTAAAACTACTCTTATGTGTGATATTATTTAATTGTCCTTAAATTATTAAAAACAGATTAGAAGTCTCAGGAAATGGATATTAAAAAATCAATAGAATAAGCTTTCAGGATTACCGGTACCAGAGAAAGACTAATAAGCCACCTTCCGGAGAAACAGTTCTGGATAAAGTTGACACTTCAATCGTATCTGAAAATATGGAATGGCAAGAGCTAGAAAAACTAAAAAAATCTGCAGCAAATATTTTTACTGAAGAAAATCTTCCGGAAACTCCCTTAATTTCTACGACGGACTCGAAAAAAACTTATTCTTCCACCGGCATCCCCGGCGTTTCCGGTTCTCCTTTTAACTATTTTATTCATATAGAAGATGCCGTAGAAATTCATGTAAATATCATTACAGATAAACCTGTGAAGACAGGGTTGTTGAAAAAATTCTGGACGGATTGATAGAGTAATATGCTATAATTACAGGTTAATTTATTATGAAAGAATGGATTGAACCGGGAAATATTACCATCCCGGAAGAATTTCAAAAATCTCTAACCCTTCACCCTCTGGTTGAAAAAATTTTACTGAGGCGTGGGTTCAATGAACTCGCTAAAGCCAGAGCTTTTCTGGATCCTAAGTGCTTCACCCCTTCCCCGCCGTCAGATATTCCTGACCTTCCTGAAGCAGTGGAACGCCTGGAATATGCTATTAAAACCGGAGAACCTGTCTGTGTCTGGGGTGATTTCGACGTGGATGGTCAGACATCTACTTCCCTTCTCGTTTCAGGCATTCAAAGTCTGGGAGGTAACGTTACCTACTATATACCTCTGAGACAGACTGAATCTCATGGTCTTAATAGTGCCGGTTTAAAGAGATTAATTACAGAAGGTATAAAACTTTTAATAACCTGTGATACAGGTATGGGAAATCATAAAGAAGTCAGCTATGTTACTCAGGAGGGAATGGATGTCATTATAACGGATCATCATGATGTGCCTTCAACTCTTCCGAAAGCTCACTCAATAGTGAATCCTAAAATGCTTTCAGAAGGTCATCCTCTGAGAGAACTACCCGGTGTGGGATGTGCTTACAAGGTTATGGAAGAACTATACAGAAAGGCTAAAAGATCTGATGAAATATACAGATATCTTGATCTTGTGGCTCTCGGAATCGTTTCTGATGTAGTTGTCCAGACAGGAGATACGAGATATCTTTTGCAGAAAGGGCTTAAAGTCCTGAGAAATACAGAGCGAATAGGTCTTCGATTAATGATGGAAAAGGCAGGTCTTAACCCGGGCCGTATTTCCGAAGAACATATAGGATTCGGTCTGGGGCCTCGTCTCAATGCCCTTGGGCGGTTGTCCGATGCGAATCTGGCAGTGGAACTCCTTACTACAGAAAATCCTGAAAGGGCCCGTATTCTGATTGACATGCTGGAAGGGTTCAATGAACGACGAAAAGTGTTAGGTGAACAGGTTCTCCAGGCAGCTATCCATCAGATTGAACTTAATCCAGAACTACTGGATTATGAAGCTATCGTTCTTTCACATCCGAACTGGCCTGCAGGGATAATAGGTATAGTAGCCAGTCGTCTTGTGGAAATTTATAATAAACCTGCTATTCTCATCACCACACCTCCCGGTGAACCGTGCAGGGGTTCTGCCCGTTCTATAAAAGGATGTAATATATCTGCCGCCATTTCCCTTAACCAGGAGATACTTCTTGGTTTCGGCGGTCATCCTATGGCAGCAGGACTTTCCATTCTTCCCGAACTTATTCCTGCATTTCGCTGTTCTTTATCCCGTATCCTGAAGGAGCAGAGGAGAGAATATAAAGAAACCCTTGAATTAGATGGATATTTGCCACTTTCCATACTATCTGTGGAACTTTCAGAGGAGTTACAGATTCTATCTCCCTTTGGCCCCGGTAATACAGTGCCTCTATTTGCTTCCAGAGGACTTTCCATAAAAGGCCACAGTAGAATCGGGAAAAGAGGTGAGCATCGCCTTCTGATGGTGGAAGACGAGGAAGGAAATTCTCAGAGAGTGGTATGGTGGCAGGGGCAGAATTATTCTTTACCGGAAGGAAGATTTCATCTGGCCTATCTTATGAGATCAAGTAATTATCAGGGACAGAAGGAACTTCAACTGGAATGGGTAGACTGGAAAGCAGATGAAGACAAAATAAATGTAATTCAATCTCCTGCAATAGAAATTATTGATTATCGTGACGAAGAGGAACCTGAAGCTCTGTTACAGAGTCTCCGGGAAATCCCCGGCCTTCAGATCTGGATGGAAGGAGAAAAAGAAAATTCAGGAAAAAATCGTTATGAATTAAATCTTTCGGATCTTCTGGTTATATGGACAACACCGCCCGGGCCGGAAGAGTTAAAATCTATTCTTAATAAAGTCTCTCCATCAAAGGTTTATCTCTTTGCGGTAGACCCTCCTCTTGATGGACTGGAGGCTTTTTTAAAACATCTGGCAGGTCTTGCAAAATATGCCCTGAAATCAAATAAGGGAAGAGTAAATATTTTAAAATTTTCTGCCCTCACGGGCCATCGTGAAATAACGGTAAGGAAGGGACTCGATTGGCTCTCTGCCAGGGGCCATATAAGTATTCCCGGAGAAAATGAAGAGGGATTGTTAATTACAGAAGGAACTTCTCTGATAAGCAGTGAGACAAATAAAATTTCTTCTGAATTAAAGGAATTACTGGAAGAAACAAAAGCATATCGGTCATATTTCAGGAAGGCAGATAAGGATAGTTTATTCGTGAAAAGTCAAAAATGAGAGGTTAAAATTTCTTTTCACTTTTCACTTTGACTGCTTTGGAAGGACTTCGTTTCACTTTTCACTCTTTATGACACTGACCGCCTATGGGGGAATTGAACCCGGAGCCACGATGCTGGCGACTCACAGCCGGTCCTTACGGGACCCCGCACCTGGATAAGCGGTATAAAGGAGAGGGAGGGGATTACACCCTCCTGACCGGAACGTGTATGTTTCTGTCAGATACTTCTTCAACTCCTGCTTCAATTAAATCAGTAAAATTAAAAAACAAGGAGATGAGCATCTCCTCATTTTTATGAGATTTTTACTTAATGGTATTCTATATATTAATTTTTATTCCTGCCTGTTTAATAAAATTTTTTAAATTTTTTCTTTTTCAAGGATTTTTACGATTTTACCTGGAATTTATGTTCAGAACTTCAGGGAGATGATATTCATGAAAATTTTCATCAGAATAATTTTACTTTTATTCCTCATAATGATTCTCAATGTGGATTTTCTGGCTTTATCACAGGAATCTGAAACTGGGAGTATTCAGGGACTGGTTCAGGATATAAAGAAGAATCCTGCCGTAAAAGTAATAGATACCACTACAAATACTT
>Ga0208694_1005674_pt1 | contig 10479 bp, 9 predicted proteins | sample AD_UKC078_MetaG_FD_184442 | JGI IMG/M metagenome (GOLD analysis project Ga0208694, IMG submission 184442) | Active sludge microbial communities of municipal wastewater-treating anaerobic digesters from USA - AD_UKC078_MetaG (SPAdes) (version 2) | ecosystem: Engineered > Bioreactor > Anaerobic >...
GCTCCGGAATGTTTTTGTCTTTTAGATTTCATAATACACTGGTTTTATGTTGTCAAATATAACCTTAACCAGTGGTCTTAATTCAGGGGAGTATTATATCAATAAGTTACAATTAAATATAAAATTAGTATTTTTAACCGTAGATGGATGACATTCAAATTTAAAAAGTTTGATTTTCATGCGTTTACATATCTTATTATCACAATTTTATATTTATTATGGCTGTTCTACAAAAAGGTAAATCACTCTTCCCATTCTGGGGAGCATCCATAAACCTAATAATGGGTCTTGATCCTTTAGGACTTCAGACCACATCTGAAGCAACGTATTCTTCATTATTGCCCGGCATTTCAAACTTAACAAACAGGCTCAGGTATTATGGATTTTATTGTTGGTTACTGGATTTCTATTTTAAAAGAGAAAAGAAGGGGAATTCAACAGAGCAATACCGTTTTATAAGAAGGGCAGAATTAATGATCGCATTAATGATGCAAAGCCAGCGAAAAAATGTTCAACAGATCACTGGGAGCAATTTTGCCACTACTTTACTTACCACAGTAAAGGATGAATATTTTGATTTGGCTGATGGAGCAGATCGGGATGACCTATCAAAAACAACATATTGGAAGTATCCGTCCGGTGCTTTTGGACAGTATTACTCAGGTGCAATGCAGACTCTTGCACTTGTTGTAACAGCAATTAATGAGGACGGAGATATCATTTATAACATAAGCCAGCCACACCAGAGACAGAAGGTATCTGGGAAACAGTTGGCGGAAGCATTTGATAGTACCTTATCACCTGAGATCAAAGAATTATTTTATACAAATATCAAGACCGGGAAACTTTATCATTCCGATATCCCGGAGTTAATTATTTACTATGCAATTGAGATAATTAACCCTGATAGTGATGAATGGAATTTATATGCAGAGATGCTATTGGATAAAGACGAACCAAGTCAGGAAATTGAGGAACTTTTCACATTCAGCAGAAGGGAAACCATTCTGTCACTTTTAAAATTAGCGACATTAAATGATAATATATATAACTGGTATAAGTTTCTTCTGACATGTTATCAGAAAAAACTTGGTAATGATCCTGAACCTGCAAGCGAAACGCATATCGGCTGGTATTGTTATCAACTGAACGAGTATTGGCAGTTTGCCTGTGGGGCGATTTTTTGGGCAGTTTTACAAAATTTATACCATCAACAGCAAGACCAGTATTTACCACACTTTGTCGATAAACTTTCAGCCAACATCTTTGAAGAAATTTGCAAGGGGATTAATATAACCCCGGATGATTCAATTATTATTTCGGATGTCTTGTCGCAGATACCAGTAGAAGAAACAGAAGAAGAGATTAAGAATTCGATTAAAACCCGTGCATCTGACAATCCTATTGATGCAGCGAAGAATGGGTTTCTGCTTTTATTCCAACTTTACAAGAACAATAAAGAACAACTTCATCCCCTGAAAGAATTTATGATTCGAAGGCAAATAATCAGGGATGGTAACATGGTTGACGGTATCCTTACCATACATGAAGCAAGAAGTGAGACCCTGAAAGAATTCATTACCCGGTTCATTTTAAGGCAAATAATTTATCGGCATCAAATGGTAGCAATAAGGAAAATGGGGAATGGGACTCAGGCTACTCACAAGTTTATAATTGAAGAACAATATATACGCTTTATTGAGATTTTCCCACCAAGAAATACCTCTCCGAGGATGTATGCGTTGCAGAACATAATGTTTGATCTGCAGGTCATTAATGACAAACAAATGCTTACCGGATTGCAAGAGATACTCTTACCTGACAGATGAATTTGCATCGTGAAAACATATTGACATTAATCGGTAGCAGGAGATATCATTCTTGCATACTTACCACATTCAGTTTCGACTTTTATTTCTTTGAAATGAAAGTAATGAAGTGGATGCGATCATGTGGGGTGAGAAACATCAATGTTTTAATAGATGGACATTACTATTCAGAGTTAATGAAACAGTCAACGGGAGAAGAAATGCAACTTACTCCCGGTTATTCCCTTTATCCAATATTCCAGAATAAGATTTTCCATCCGAAACTATGGATGTTATTTGGGAAGAATGAGGGACTGCTATTAGTCGGGTCTGGAAATTTGACTAATTCCGGTAACGGCAATAATGAAGAGATTTGGGCAGCATTTCATTTTGATGTACGTTTCCCGGAGAACTCCCAAGTATTTTCAGTAGCATGGGATTACCTCTCAGCCGTTTCTTCAACCACACTGGGACAGACTAATGATAAAACAACGAAGTGGATAATTGACCAATCTCAATGGCTGAATGAATTGCCCAAGACAGACCGTTACCAATTCTGTAGAACGGCACAGGATGAGGAAATAGCCTTACTATATAATTCAGAAACCACAACAATATGGGGACGCCTGAAAGAGGTTCTGAAAGACCAAAACGTCATTGAAATTACTACAATATCACCTTTTTATGACATAAACGGAACAGCAATCAGTGAAATGAAAGTATTGTTCCCGCAGTCAAAAATGAACATTGTGATCGATGAAAACGGACTTGTGCCATCTTCGTTGAAAGCAAGTGAAAACTACATGTTTTATGACTGGTATGATGTAGGAGTAAGTAAAAACCAGTACTCAAGGTCTGAAGATGTTAAATCGAAACTACATGCTAAAATCATTCATTTTATCACGGCAGAAGGTATTGAATATTGTTTGCTTGGTAGTGCCAACGTGACTTCTGCTGGTTTGGGAATTACTGGCGTTGAAAAATCAAATTCAGAAGTTTCGATTTTAATAAAATCTGGAGAAGGCGGGTTTCTTAATATATTGGGAATTAAATTGTCTGGGGATAAAATCAAAAGAATATCTGACTTCTCTTTACAAAATTCACGCTTTGGTTATGATACCATACTTGAAAATAACCGGTTCATAATAAACCTGTTAGCAGCAGAATACTTGTACCGTGAACTGATAATTTATTCAAGGGGATCGTGGTCTCAGCAATTACAAGTTGTATTCTTTGATCGAAACAATACGATTATCCGTTCTTCAATCATTCAAAAATACGAACCTGAAATAAAGTTAAAGTTAGACCCAGACCTAACCGGGTTTCAATACGTGCAGTTGGCTGATATTGATGGGACTTACCTTTCAAATAAGTTATTATTAACAGATTATTTCCTACTCGCCAAGACCCATCCCAATCCGCAAACTGAGGAAATCGAAAGGATTTATAGTGAAATACAAAGCGGTGAACTTAGCAAGGTGCTCGATCTGCTTAACTATGCAATGATTGACGAAACTGAAAATGAAGATGGTTTAAACATCATACAGGCGGGTGGTTCAAAAAAACGAAATCAAGAAGAGAAAAAAGAGCCTGATAAGTTATATGACCTTTCAGCATATAAGCCAATATTTGATGCGAATTATGAGAAAGCACTTTTGTTTTCATCACCAACCCTGAGAGTATTAGATGTGCTTCGTTTCATTCAAACCAAAGGGATTTCTTCTGGCAAGACAAACGATATTAGGGATGATGAACAAGAAAACGATTTGGGCAACATAAATGGCAATGAAGCCAATGACATTAAAATAGTGCATTATCAATCTCATTATATGCTTTCTTCCGAGAGAAGGAAATTGTTAAACTATTTCAGCAATTTATCCAGATACCAGCACGATATTCTGTATGGTAAGACACGGGGGACACCATATAAACCAACCTTAACTGATCTAACAAGGTATCTGATTTTTATTGAATTAATTCATGAATATGGTGGTAAAACCGAAAAGTACGTTGAGCATGACCAACAACACTTTTTCACATACATTCCTTTCACAGAAAATTATGATAACGATAATGTAAAAGGTTGCTGCCTGAATATCATTGGCGAGTTTTTATTATTAGTCCGGTTAGGGTACAAGGAATACGAGTTTGAATACACAAAGTTAAAGGTCGAACAATTAGGACATGATGCTTTGATAAACACCATTGTTTGTTTGCTTAATAACAACTGGTCTGAGAAGGAGATGCATTATTTTTATACTTTGACTTTAAACGCAATGCATTACCTTGGATGGAAAGATGCAGTAAACAATACCGAAAAGTACCATGTATTTAAGGCTGGGTTGAAAAACCGGATCAGGGAACTAAAGCACAGAGCCAGTTCACTGCATGAAAATATTGCAAGATTTAATAGAGACATTTGCCCGGTTTTTCATAAGGTAATACTCCGGGTTACCAATAAAAAATTCGATCTACATGCTACAGAAGGTAATATCATCTACAAGTCACCTTGGGGATATTGCTTTATTAAATCAGTTGCCGCTCCAAACAGGTATACATTAGTAAGACCCGGTTTCCTCTGGGATACCGAACAGAAAGATTACATAAAAATCAGACCAACAGAGGAATACATTCCATTGGAACTGCCTTCTTTTATTGTGGTGGATATTTAAATCCATAAAGATCATTTAATGATCTTCTATCCGGGGAAATGCATGCTCTTGGAAATCACTGCTATTTTTCAATAATTCGCATTATAAGATTCCATTCCTCAACTCTTACTGGGAAATTAGTCCCACGTGGCTGTTTCAAGATACTAAGACCCCGAAGTCCAGTTATATTTTTTATTGCCTCCTTTGTTATAGGATTTTGCAGCAGGTTTCTTAGTATTTTCATCTTAACACGAAGCCTTTCCCCCACCTGATCAGCAATGTCAATCCAATATTTTTTCTCGGCTCTATTTTCTGCCATTACTTCAGGGTCTGTAAGTATTTCAGCAATAGCATAAATTCCGGCTTCTTTTCCTGATAGCCAAATTAAAGCGATATGTTCCTTAAATATATCTGATTTATGTTGATTGATTTCCCAGTGAACCTCATTGCTTGTTACCTCGATATCAGCGAGAGCATTCATTATATCATAACGTTGAGGATTGGCTTGGAAAATCCAGACCTTGTCAGTTGTCGGCAATCCAACGTCTTCGACTACAGATTGTTTTTTTGGACGTTCAATGAACTTGTAACCAACTTTTTCTGCAACTTGGTTTAATACATTAAATCCAAGTTCTTTGCACTCAATCCCGACATTCTCCAAGAACTTCCTTCTTTCAGTGGGAATAATGTTTGCACACAAAATCAATTCGACAAAATCATCAGGACGTTCCGTTTTCAATAGTCCATAATATTCCATTATTTGCCCTGAAGCGTCTCGTGAAAGTATACCACGTTTAACCTCAACAATTATTTTCCTGTTGTACCTATCATTAAAGATAATATCTGCATAACATTTGCCAAGTTTAACTTGCTGTCCTACAAGCATAAACCCAGAGTTTGGGAAGAACTCATCTGGATGCTGCGCAATCAGGTTTTCAATATCTTTTTCAAGCATGGCAAATTATTTTAGCGTACCCCTTCAATGTTTCATGTAACTTATTTTTGATTCTTTTCTATTTTCGGCACGCTGCAAAATGTAAGCAAGACCTTCTGATGCAATATCTTCTTGTGTGCCTTTAATCCTCGAATAGAACTGTCCCAAGAAGGTTTCCATAAACTATGATTTTTCATTTTTTGGCAATCTGCCATCAAGTTCACGTCTTTGATAGGTATCTGAATATAGGCAGCGATTTATAATATTCCCCATATGCCAGTAAGTATAGTTTTCATAATCATAATACAATACAACTATTTGATAAAACATTGATTTATAACCATAATTGTCGATGTGTTGTGCGAATTCCGAGAATAATTCAGTATCAACTTTTTCCTGAACAATATATTCATGTTGCCAAGTATCAGCATAAGTTTTTGCATACGTCCATTTTGAGTTTTCTATGAAGGTTTTTATCCTATCCGGTAATTCCATTATTATGAGTCGAGTAAATTATCGCAATCTATTCCTCTTGCCTTCAGGAGTTTTTTCTTTTGGGTTAAATATTGAGAATAGGTTCTAATTTTGCCGCTAAGGCACATCTGTTGAATCTTGGCTCTATCTTCAAATGGTAAGTCCGTAGCGGGTTTTTCATGCATATCACGGGCAATTGCTCTACTCTCATCAGGGGTCATCATTTCCATTTTCGAAGACTCTATCGATTAAAATTACAAATAAAAAGCACTCATAATCTTTATATTTGAAATGACTTATCTATTGTTAATGGGAATGGTATTGTAGTTGTTGCTCTTTGTATTTTATTGATATCCCATGAAATATTAATAGGCAGGTGACGAAGAATATCCCAGAATTAATAGAATTGGACTTTGGAGTCTGCCGAATCCAATACCACAATGAAACTGGAGAAAGAGTAAATAAACTAAATCCGTCCTTCCTTTATTTCTTGGTACAGGGTTTTTCTGAAGTTGTCATCCAACATCGGGTCATCCTTGGTGATCAACGGATCAAACCAATCAATTTTATTTGTCGCCCACGCAATCCATTCTCTAAGTTCTCCTGATATATCTCCGTTTAGTATAGCGTGTGCTTCCACTGCTTTCACATATTCTCTGAGAATGTTGGTTTTATGTAATAAGTTGGCTTGCCGAAACAGGGTCTTAAACTGCTTAAATTCATTTTCAATCCGCTCCTTTTTTTCTTTTTCAACTTTCTGTTTTTCCAGCCAAATCTTGTGGTCTTCTTCACGTCTGATTCGTTCTTCTTTTTCTTTCTTTGCCAGCATTTCCATACTGACCAGAATGTCAGGTAGCAATTCCTCAATCACCTGTTTCCCAGTACCCCATATTTTTTGCCGATGCCTGTGATTTTTCCACATTCGAAATGTCAGAACATCAGACGGGAAGTACTGACGGCTTCTCCAACCATATTTATCTTTGGTTTCCTCAATTCGGAGTTTTTCTTGAAGGCAGATTACAATTTCTTCTCCAAGCACGATTGCACAAGTTCCATTGTCCGTAATCTTCACCTCATGACCTCTGCCTATCACGAGTCCGATTAAAGCATTCATGAAGCGTAATGCCCTTTGGACATTCTTTGGAGCGACAGTAATGTCAAGGATGCCCCCGGATGTGGTTATTAATCCGGTACTGTAATCTGGATGTTTCTCATTAGTAAGATCATTCAAAGCAGCAACAATTAATTGATCGGGATTGCGCAGTTTTGATGGGACAGTAAATGGCAACTTTTTATCAGACAATAGTTTCTTCTTAAAATCATTGCGACCTTCTGTTGCTCTTTTGGTGACCTTATCTGGGTCAGTATCGTTGATAAAAGTTATCACAGATACACTGGGGTTGTTATTGGGTAAGTTTTTTATGTGAATTGGCTTTTTATGTTGGACTCTCATCCAATGTCCGTAATCAGGAAGGGGAATGTTCATTTTCAAGCAAGCATTTCTCAGTTTGTGGAACGATATTCCGTATTTAACCGATATGGCTGACATTGGCGTTGACCACACCAAGTCATATAGTTCTTGCCGGGTAAAAGTTATTTTACTCATCGTTATTTTTAAAAAGTGAAAGTTGACAATTTCTCAATTTAGTTGTAATTTCGATATGTGTTTCGCAGTTTAAGAGTGTTTTTTCTATTCAAATGAACATGATCTATCAGGACTGCTGGGCACTAAGGTTATTTGATGTTTAAAAGGCGACACTTTCTTCAACTTCTTTTATCAGACAGTAATATTTATATTTCTTAGTGCCGCCTTTTTCTCATACAGGGTCGGGGCGACTTGACCATCAGGCGGTACACCACCCTTGACAAAAGGGTATGCAGCGAGACAAAATTCCCAATTGGTGTGCCGCCTATTTTCCTTCTATCTAACCTTAAACAATCACTCGTGCAATAAACACTAAATACATTTAGTTATTTAGGTAGTTATGTCAATTTGAATCAGACTGAAAGACATTAAATACTTAAAACTATGAATAAGACTCTTGTCATATTTAATATTGTTCTGTCAGCATTGACCTTAATCTGCATCTCTGCAATACACTCATTATAAACCATATTAATCATTTAAAAATATTACTAACTATAAGAAATTTAGTCATGAAAAAACATGTTTTTCATTATCTGACACTTATTGCAGTAATTCTTCTATTATTTGCAACCGCCTGTAAGAAGGAAGAACCTGCAACTAAACCTTCATTATCAACTTCACCCACAACTAATATCACAGTAACAACTGCTACGAGTGGTGGAGAAATTGCAGATGATGGTGGAGCAACAATAACTTCAAGTGGAGTGTGTTGGGGTATTTCGGAAAATCCTACAATCTCAGATTCAAAAACATCTGAGAATATTGGTACTGGTCAATTTGTAAGTAACATTTCTGGTCTAAATGGTGGAACAACCTACCATGTGCGTGCTTATGCGACAAATGTAGCCGGAACGGCATATGGTTCGAATGTGTCATTTACAACATTAGGGCAAGCACCTGTTGGTGTAACGGGTTCAATATCTAATGTTTCTGCAACGGGTGTAACTTTAAACGGCACAGTTAATCCTAACTTACTTTCCACTAATGTATCATTTGAATACGGTACAACCACAAGTTATGGACAAACTGCAATCGCAACACAAAATCCTGTTACAGGCAATAATGTGGTAAATGTCAGTGTAGAAATTTCAGGTCTGACAGCAGGGACAACTTATCATTTCCGATTGAAGACAGTAAATTCTCTTGGGACAGTTTATGGTTCTGACATGTCCTTTACAACATTAGGCGGAATACCAACTGGTACGACACAAGCGGCTACAGACATTTCGGGAATCGGAGCAACATTAAAGGGGATTGTCAATGCAAATTACTTATCAACGGCAGTGACGTTTGAATATGGAACAACTACAAGTTATGGAAATTCTGTCATAGCAACCCAAAGTCCGGTTTCTGGAAATACCGATACTAATGTGAATGCCATACTAACTGGATTGACTAAGGGAACAACTTATCATTTCAGGGTAAAAGGAGTAAACTCTCTTGGCACTTTGAATGGTAATGATTTATCCTTTACAACTCTTAATGTGCCGACTATAACTACTAAGACTCCTACAAATGTAACCTATAATGCTTGTAAAACCGGGGGAAACATAACTTCAGATGGTGGAGCGGCAGTAACTGTTCGTGGGGTATGTTGGAGCACAAGTGTTAATCCAACTATTGCACTTGCTACTAAAACAGTCGATGGCACTGGAATCGGTATTTTCTCAAGTTCCATTACAGGATTGACACCCAATACTACTTATTATATAAGAGCGTATGCAACAAATAGCGTGGCAACTTCTTATGGTAATCAAGTCTCCTTTACTACAACTTTAGAGCCACCGACCGATGGCTTACTTGTGTATTATCCTTTTAATGGAAATGCTAATGATGAAAGTGGGAATAATTTTAACGGAACAGTAGCAGGTGCGACTCTGACCACAGATAGGTTTAACCAACAAAACAAAGCATATCATTTCACAGGAGTGGATCGAATAAACACATCTTTTTCGGGAGTACTCGGAAATGCTGACAGATCAATATCCTTTTGGGTGAAAATCAGTGAACAAGAAAATGGTGGAAGTATTTGTCACTATGGTGGTGGGTACGGTACATCATTTGCCCCAGCAATAAATCCAGCCATTGGTGTAAATGATATTGCACATTTAGATATAAGCAATGCTACAGTATCTTACAAGGCATCAAAACCAAATGATAATGTTTGGCATCATTATGTTTATATATTTTCAACTTCGTTTGGTACTTCATTGAATGGGGTTAAGATTTATCAGGATGGAATTTTACTTACAGAAATAGTAAACTCATATCATTATGCTTTGTATAACATTAATAGTAGTTCAGCAACTCTGTTTGCATTTGGTGCTGCCGATTGGGAAGATGGTTCTTACGCTACTGATGATCTTAGATTCTATAATAGGATACTGACAAATGATGAAATACAAGCATTATTTCATGAAGGTGGATGGTAATCAGTACAAAAATTAATAATAATTATAAACTATAAGGACATGAGAAAATCAATTTTTCTATCATTATTGATAATGACATTTCTGGCTTTTTCAGCCTGTAAAAAAGAAGAACCAGCGACAAAACCTTCATTATCTACTACCCCCGCTTCTAAAATAACAACAACAACTGCGACCAGTGGTGGTGTTATTGCTGATGATGGTGGATCAACAATAACCGCAAATGGAGTCTGCTGGGGTAAAACTGAGAATCCCACAATTGAAGGTTCAAAAACTAATGAAAGTGTAAGTTCTGGGCAGTTTGTAAGCAATCTAACAGGATTGGATGCTGGCACTACTTATCATGTAAGAGCCTATGCAACAAATGTTGTTGGCACTTCTTATGGTGCTGATATGACATTTCTGACATTGGGACAAGCACCTTCAGGTCTAACTCAACCGCCATCAAACGTAACTGCTGTAACTGCTACACTAAATGCGACAGTCAATCCCAACGACTTATCAACCACAGTGACTTTTGAGTACGGATTGACAA
>Ga0208694_1005678_pt1 | contig 10475 bp, 9 predicted proteins | sample AD_UKC078_MetaG_FD_184442 | JGI IMG/M metagenome (GOLD analysis project Ga0208694, IMG submission 184442) | Active sludge microbial communities of municipal wastewater-treating anaerobic digesters from USA - AD_UKC078_MetaG (SPAdes) (version 2) | ecosystem: Engineered > Bioreactor > Anaerobic >...
AGCCTTCCTACCGGAGCGGGAATTACGTCGAGGGGGTCAGGCTGGTCTTCGAAAAGGGAAATGTCGTCGAGGTGCAGGCGGACAAGGGGGATGAGTTCACGAAAAAACAGCTCGACATGGACCCGGGAGCCAAAAGGGTCGGCGAATTCTCCCTGACGGACCGCCGTTTTTCACGGATCGACCGCTTCATGGCCGATACCCTTTTCGACGAAAACTACGGGGGCGAATACGGCAACACCCACATCGCCCTGGGGGCGTCCTACACGGATACCTTTTCGGGAGACATGTCGACCATGAACAAGGCGTTGAAGAAGAAGCTGGGTTTCAACGATTCGGCCCTGCACTGGGATCTGGTCAACACGGAAAAGAAAACCGTGACGGCGATCCTGAAAACCGGCAAGAGACTCGTCATCTACGACGACGGCAAATTCTGCCGGTGAATTCTAGGGAAAAACGGGATGGCGCCCGGGAATTAATCCGCGCCATGATCTCTTTCCGCCTGGAAATTCACTCCCGCTAAACGGCTGCTGCCGCTATTTCAGGAATAACGGAAGACGAAACAGCCGTAATCGGGAAAGTTACGTCCTGCCGCCGGGGAATCTCCCCTCGGCGGTTACGTTGGCGGAGGTCGTATTGAATGCACGGGCCGAGCGGTCCGCGCAGCAGGCAGGTGATGGCGGAGGTGCCGTCTTTTCACCTTCCGGCGATTTCCTTCTTCGCCCAGCGGAAGACGCCGGCTTTGAAGCCTGCGTAACCGGCGATGAAGCGGTTGGGGAACCCGGTCGTGTACCGGCTGACGCAAATCAGCATCTTTCCGGAATCCGCCGCTTTGCCGGCCGGTCAAGGTTTTTTTCTATATTTCTCTTTCGATGACGTAGTCGGCGACGGCGAGAAGGGCTTCCCTGGGAGTCGAATCCGGGAAAGAGGAAAGAATGCTTTTCGCCTCGGCAATCAGCGCTTTGGCCTTGCCGAGGGTGTAGGAAATCCCGTCGTAGCGGTGCATGAGCGCCATGATCGTTCCAATGGCTTCCCCGTCCCTTTCCTCCCGTCCGAGGAGTTCCCGGAGCCGTTCCTTTTCTTCCTCCGAGCACTGCCCCATCGTCCGGATCAGGGGGAGTGTGAGCTTGCCTTCTTCCAGATCCTTTCCGATGGCCTTGCCGAAATCCTCTTCTTTCGCCATGTAATCGAGAGTGTCGTCGGTCATCTGGAAGGCCGCGCCGACCCGCAGGCCGAAATGGGTCAATGCTTCGATCCGGCTGTCCATCGCTTCGCCCAGGTGTCCTCCCAGGGCGCAGGCCGCCGAGATCAGAACGGCGGTCTTCTTGTCGATGATGGAGAGATAATCCGCTTCCGTAATGTCCACGTCACCCCGCTTGACCAGTTGGAAGACTTCGCCTTCGGACATGGTGTTGGTCGTCGCGGACAGGAGCCTGATGATGTCGAGGTTGCCGTACTCCGTCAGGAGCCGGAAGGACTTGGAGTAGAGGAAATCGCCGACAAGGACACTCGCCGCGTTGCCCCAGACACAGTTCGCCGAGGACTTCCCCCGCCTCGTGTCGGCCTCGTCGATGACGTCGTCGTGGAGCAGGGTGGCCGTGTGGATGAATTCAATGACCGCCGCCAGGGGATAATGCCGGTTGCCCTGGTAGCCGCAAAGGGCCGCCGAGGCAAGCAGGAGCAGGGGGCGGAACCGTTTGCCGCCGCTGTCGATGATATGCCGGATGATTTCCGGGATCAGGCGGACTTCGGAGCGCAGGTAATTTTCCATGTGAACCTCCACCTGTTTGAGATCTTCTCCAAAGAGCCGGAACACATCCTGCATCTGCATGAAACGGGTTTCCCTTCTCATTTTTTAATATGGCGGGGACTATAGGTGAAGGCCCGGGAAATGTCAAACAATTCATGTACAGGGGCGGGGCGATGCTGATATGATGCGGATCATTTCAAGAGGAGGCACAAATTCATGTCCTGGACGTATCTTTTTCTGGCGGGACTGATGGAAGTGGGCTGGGCCGTCGGCCTGAAATACACGGATGGTTTCAGCCGTCTCTGGCCGAGTGTCTGGACCGTTCTGGCCATGGTCCTGAGTCTTTTTCTACTCGGCCAGTCCCTTAAATCCCTCCCCGTCGGCACGGCCTACGCGGTCTGGACGGGAATCGGCGCCGTCGGGGCCGCCGTTTTGGGGATCATCCTTTTCGGCGATTCCCGGAGCGTCCTCCGCCTGGCGAGTATCGGCCTGATTGTCGCCGGAATCGCGGGGTTGAGGATCAGCGCCTGAGATTCACGTTTCTTTTTGCGCGATGACGACGCCGAACAGGTCGTATTCTTCGGCGGCGGTGATCCGGCAGTTGACGAAGTCGCCCGTCCTCAGATCCTTCCCCCGGAGATAGGTAACGCCATCGATGTCCGGGGCCTGGCGCCGGCTCCGGCCGATGTAGGGATACTCCGGAACGCCGCTTTCCCCTTCCACCAGCACTTCCTCAATCGACGAGACGAGGGACCGGTTGATCTCCTCCGAAATGAGGGCCTGCGCCTCCATGATTCGGCTTTTCCTTTTCTCCTTCGTCTTTCCCGAGACGTGGCCGGGAAGCGCAAGGGCCTTCGTGTCTTCTTCCGGAGAGTAGGTGAAGACGCCGAGATGATCGAAGCGGGCCTCTGCGACAAAATCGAGGAGCCTTTTGAAGCGGGCGGGCGTTTCCCCGGGGAAGCCGACGATGAGCGACGTCCGCAAGGCGACGCCGGGGATGATGTCCCGGGCCTGGCGGAGGACATCCCGGATCAGATCGCTGTTTCCCCGGCGGTTCATCATGCGGAGAATGCCGTCGTCGATATGCTGGATGGGGATGTCGATATAGGGGCAGATCTTTTCCTCTTCGGCGATACTCCGGAAGAGATCGTCCGTCAGTTCCGCCGGGTAGGTGTACAGCAGGCGGATCCAACGGAGGTCGGCGATCGTGCAGAGTTTCCGCAGCAGATCCGGCAGGGTCGGTTTTCCCGGCAGGTCCCGGCCGTAGGCGGTGGTGTCCTGGGCGGTCACGATCAGTTCCCGGACACCGCATCGGACGAGGTCCGACGCCTCCATCATGATGTCCTCCTGCGTCCTGCTGCGGGCTTTGCCCCGGATGGCCGGGATGACACAGTAGGTGCAGTGGTTGGAACAGCCGTCGGCGATCTTGAGGTAGGCGCTGTAAAAGGGCGTGGAAATCCGGCGCCGGTTTTCCGCGGTCATGAGAAAAACCGGTTCAGGGGTGACGGAACGTTCGGCGGGCGCCGCCGTTTCGATCAGCCTGCGGATGTGGTCCCCGATCCGCCCGATTTCGTCCGTTCCCAGGAAGAGATCCACTTCGGGGAGCTCCCTGGCGATTTCCTCCCCGTAACGTTGGGGGAGGCATCCCGTCACGACCAGGCGTGTGCACTTCCCGGCGGCCTTCCACTGGGCCAGGCGCAGGATTTCCTCGATCGATTCCTCCTTGGCCGGAAGGATGAAGGAACAGGTATTGAGCAGGATGATATCGGCCTCTTCTTCCCGGCTGGTTAACGCGCAGCCGGATTCCAGCAGGGCGGCGGCCATGACTTCGGAATCAACGAGATTCTTGGGGCACCCGAGGCTGATGATATGGATGGCCGGACGTTTCATTTGGGGATTTTCCTGGCCAGGACCTTGCGGGGTTTCACGCCGTCCGAAGGACCTACGATCCCTTCGGCTTCCATCTGTTCGATGATTCGGGCCGCGCGGTTATAGCCGATTTTCATGTAGCGCTGGACCAGCGAAATGGAAGCCTGGCCTAAATCCGTGACGAGTTCGACGGCCTCGTCGTATTTCTCGTCGAATTCTTCGCCGCTTTTGCCCCTTTCGTCGTCAGGTGCGTCCGTCGTGATGGATTCGTCGTACACGGGTTGGGCCTGTTTTTTGACGAACTCCACGACCCGGTTGATCTCCTTGTCCGACACGAAGGCGCCGTGAATCCGTGTCAGCCGCGATGTGCCGGGGGGAATGAAAAGCATGTCCCCCGCTCCCAGCAGTTTTTCCGCTCCCTGGTCGTCGAGGATGGTCCGGGAATCGATTCTGGACGAAACCTGGAAGGAGATACGGGTCCGGAAATTGGCCTTGATGAGGCCCGTGATCACGTCTACGGACGGTCTCTGGGTGGCGAGGATGAGGTGGATTCCCGCCGCCCGGGCCATCTGGGCGAGCCTGGCCAGAGATTCCTCGACGTTTCGCTGGGCGACCATCATCAGGTCCGCCAGTTCGTCGATGACGATGACGATGTAGGGAAGTTTCGTCATGGGCAGGGCGGACGCATCCGCTTCCCGTGCTGTCGGCAGCAAGACCTCCTCTTCGTCCCCGTCCGGAGGGGCATTTTCCATCGCTGCCGGGGTTGGCTTTTTCAGGGCCGAGTCCGTTTTGTCTTGAGCCTCTCCGGCTCTTTTCTCCAGAATCTTGTTGTACATGTCGATGCTTTTCGCCCCGAGCGTACTGATCAGCTGATACCGCCGCTCCATTTCCTGGACGGCCCACTTGAGTACCTGGGAAGCTTTCTTCGGATCGACGACCACCGGGTGGAGCAGATGGGGAATTCCCTCGTAGGCTGCCAGTTCCAGACGCTTCGGATCGATCATGAGAAATTTGGCCTCGTCCGGCGGCAGCTTGAAGAGGATACTGCAGATCATGGCGTTCAGGGAAACACTTTTCCCCGAACCGGTGGTGCCGGCGATAAGAAGATGGGGCATCTTGATCAGATCGGCGATGACGGGGGCGCCGACAATGTCCTTTCCCAGAGCGATGGGAAGCCTGCCGGGATTTTCCGTGAAGTGGGCATTGTCGAGGACGTCCTTCAGGTAGACCGACTCCCTTTCCGGGTTGGGGATTTCGATGCCGACGACGGCCTTTCCCGGTATGGGGGCGATGATGCGGATGCTCGGGGCCCGGAGGGCCAGGGCAAGATCATCCGCCAGGGCCGTGATCTTCGTGATTTTCACCCCCGGCGCCGGCTCCAGTTCGTACATGGTGATGACCGGACCCGGACGGACTTCGACCACACGCCCCTCGACGCCGAAATCGGCGAGTTTTTTCTCGAGAATCCGCGAATTGGCAATCAAGGTCTCCCTCTTGACCCGCGTGTCCCTATGGGGCATATCGCTGAGCAGGGCCAGGGAGGGCAGACGGAAAATTCCCCGTTTGAGGACAAAATCAAAGGGAACCTGTTCCATCTTTTTCGCTTCTTCCTCCCGGGGGGGAGGTGCTTCCTCGACAGGAGCCGCAATTCTGGGGATAGGCTCCTTTTTCTTCCCCCGGCTGCGCTTTCGGATCTTCAGCCGCTTCAGGAGATCCGAAACAAGGCCGTGTGTCTGAAACCACGAGAAAACGGTGATGCGTGAGAGGATCTTTGCCGCCAATACGACGGAGAAGTTGCTCATTACCATAAGCGAGATGACAAAAACCGACAAAATCACCAGGGCCGTACCGGCGGTATTCAGGCGGGTGTTCAGAAAATTGAAGGCGGCAAGACCCAGCAAACCGCCCGGATGCAGGCTCACCCCGGAGATAACGAAATCCCTGAACGCCAGGTGCGAAAGAACGGAAACGGACAGGACAAGCCCGATGCCGCCCAGCCAGTGCAGGGATCGGATCCGGAAGGATTCGTCGGCCAGATACCGGATCCCGGCGACGAGCAGGAAAGGAGGGATCAGAAAGACGCTGACCCCGAAGAGACGGATCAGTGAATCTGCCGTATAGGAACCGAAAGGGCCGATCAGGTTGCGGACCTTTCCTCCGCCGGAAACATAGTGGGTAAAAGATGGATCCTGGGGGGAGTAGGAGAGCAGGCACAAAAGAAAAAACAGCGCCAGGGTGATATCGATCACCCCCTTGATTTCGCGTGTCCTTTTCAATCCTCTGTTTTCCCCCATGAATTAAGCCGATGCCTTTGTGTTTTATGGGTTTTTTCGAACATAATCCTGGAAATGCCGTTTAATTTCCGGTTCTTCATTGTTGTCGGGCATTTTGGCGAGCACTTGCGCCGTCGAGATGTCCAGCTTGATTTTACGGATCTTTGCATCGTAGACATCGATCCGCTTTTTTTGTTCCTTTCTCTTTGCGAGGAGCATGAAGGGATTGGAATCGAGGCTGCGCTGGATGTCGTCCCGGGCATGGATTAGCTTGTTCAACGTGGCTTTAAGCCTGCTGATGCGGCTCTGATAGTCTCCGGCCTGCAGGGGTGCCAGGGCTTCGACGGCATCCGCCGGTCCAGATGCTGCCTGCGCGGGGGGAAGAGCCGGCCGGTCTTTCGGCTTGGGTTTTCCATCAACGATTTTTCCCTGGGGGAGGGTCGGTTTATTCACGACGTCGTAGATGACTTCGTGTTTCAGGTGGTCCTCCGTCGGCTTGATGCAGACGTCCACGACGAAATCGCCCAGGGCTGTCGAGAAGGGAATGACGATGCTGGGTACCTTGAGAATGTGGCTGATCGTATGCCCTGCACCGACCACGACGGAGGGAATGGCCGCGTAGACGCTGAACCCTTTCTTTTCCAACTGGGTGCGGGCGACGCCGGAGATCATGTTGGTCAGTTCACCGACGGCATCCAGGACCTCGCTCGTGGGTTCGGTGTGATTTTCCCCCAGCATGCTGCTGACGATCCCGCAGATACAATCCGTATGAAAACTCACGGCCAGGGAACCGATGGCGTCCCCGGTAATGCCGATGATACCCGACACGTCTCCGTGGGCGATATCCACTTTCTTCAGATAGGCCTTGCCGGGAACGGCGTCAATAAAGGCCATCGTTTTCAGTACCTCCTTTGCTCCTTCCAGGAATGGGTTGATAAATCTGACATCCATATGGAACGCTCCTTTTTCCCAAAGAGAAAATATCGTTTATTTCATCATGACCTCGTAAAAAGCGGCAGAATGCCCGGTCCGCCATCCTGAATCTTTCGCGGCGCTTACGAATAAACTCCCGCGAGATATTTTACAGCTGCCGCTTCCTGGAATGACAAAACCGGACTTTTTACGAGGCCGTCACATCTTTTTTATAAGGATATGGGGATTCATATACCAGAATTTACCCGCCTTCAAAAGGCCCCTTTTTAAAACATCCGTAACGGAACAACGGGGAAAAAACTTTAATGTGCTCATGGTATTCATCGACACTTCATTAAAGGGACAGCAGGACCGCTCCGCCTGCCAGCCAGCAGTAATAGGCGAAAAAACGGAGTCTTGCCCGCCTGATGACAAAGTAAAGCAGGTGAAGGGAGAAAAAGCCGGTAATCGCGGAAGTCGCAAATCCCAGGGCATAGGGGAACCATTCACCCGTTGCAACGGCTGAAAAATGGGGGGCCTGAAGAGTCACGGCGCCTAAAATTGCGGGTACGGACAGCAGGAAGGAGTAACGGGCTGCCGCTTCCCGCCTCAGGCCCAGGAATATACCGCAGACAATCGTCGAGCCGGACCGGGAGATACCGGGAACCAGGGCTGCCGCCTGGATGAGACCGATGAGGGCCGCACCCGGAACTGAAAGATTTTCTTCGTTTTTTTCGATATGTTTCTTCCAGTCGGAGAGAAATAGGAAAAATCCGGTGACAAAGAGCATGGATGCCGCAACCGTCACGGAGGAAAAAAGGATTTCGATCCTATCCTTGAAGATGAAACCGATGAGAACCGTGATGGCCGTGCTGATCAGGATCAACCCCGCCACTTTCCGGAAGGCCTTTTGTTGTTCTTCCGGAACGGTGCGGCGGGAAAGACCGGGCAAAATGGAAATCGCCAAGGAGACAATATCGTTCCGGAAGAAGTAGATGACCGAAAAAAGCGTTCCCACGTGCAGAACCGCGTCGAAAAGAACACCCGGCTGGTGAAATTCCGTCATGAAGCTCTGGGCGATGACGAGGTGGGCTGAGCTGCTGACGGGAAGGAGTTCCGTTAAGCCCTGGACGACACCGAGAATGACGGCCTGAAGAGCGGTCACGGCGATGATAACCTTGTCTTGGTGCCGACGGGAAGCGTGCCGGGTTGGAACGTGTCGAAGTTGTGAATAATGGTGTTTCGGACTTTTTCGATCAATTCGTTTCGCCTTTCCTCTTGATAATGGGACACATCAACAGGTTTATCGATGACGAGGAGAATGTTTCCCCGCTTGATATTCAGAGTTCGCCTGGGCCATACCCTGTTGGCCCCTATAATGGTTACCGGGACAATGGGCACTTGTGCCTGCATGGCCAGGTGAAACATGCCCGGTTTGAAGGGGCCGATCGTCCCGTCAAAGCTCCTTGTCCCCTCGGGAAAGGACATGACGGAACGGTTTTCTCGGATCTTTCCCGCCGCATCCGCAAGGCTGGTCATAGCCTTTGCGTGATTCCCGCGGTCGATGGGAATATAGCCCGCTTCCCGCATGGCCCGGCCGAAGACGGGGATCCTGAAGAGTTCTTCCTTGGCGATCCACCTGAATTCTCCGGGAATATGAGCCAGAACGGCGAAGACATCGAAATCGCTCTGGTGGTTGGCCATGAAGATCTGGGGCTTGCCGGGCAGAATGTTCTCTTCGCCGAAGACTTGCACCCGGACACCGGCCAGGCGAAGAAGCATCCGCGCCCAGTTCCTGGCGATCCGGTGAATTTTTTCCTCCCCTGGAGAAATGAAGGCCGCCAGCACAGCGTACAGGGAAAAGAAACCCGTCACCATCACTCCGATTGTGAAGATCACCAAGGATCGGATCATTTCCTTCCCCGTGTTTTCATCCGCCGATGTATTCCGGTTTCACGTGGCCTGTCCTTTCCTACCGGATTGTTCGGCCTAAGTCAACGGGCAATATGGCGGAAACGAGGGGGTTGAGAACCGGACGCATTTCTCGTTCGATCACATTTCATACGCGTGTTTGGGTGGGGTAAGCTACGTGAAAGATTACGTTTTTTTATTCCGGGATTCTTCGTCGCCGTTCCGCCTCGAAATGACAGAGTTCTGTCTGTTGTGTCATCTGTTGACGGTTGGTCTTTTGAATATTATATTCATGATAAGTTTCATCCGTTGAAAAGGATTGGCCGGAAAAAGAAAAGTTCTCACATTCTGATCACCCCGGGACTCGTCGCAATAACGGCGATTTGCCGGGTGACTTACGGGGGATTCAACATGAAACAATTCTTGACCGCATTGTTTTTGGCTTTGGGGGTGCCCCTTTTCATCTCCTGTTCGCCCATATCGAGCGCCTTGCAGGCGGAGGCCGGGAAAGCGCCGCCCTTCACGGAAATTCTGAAGGCTCCCGGTCAGTACACAGGGACAACCGTGATCTGGGGAGGGGTTATCGTTGAAATCAGTAACCGTCAGGACGGCACCTATCTCATCGTGATCAATGCGGACCTTGATTCCGGGCAGCGGCCCGGAGAGAAGGACCTCTCCAAAGGACGGTTCATCGCCTTCCACAAAGAGTTTCTCGATCCTTCGGTCTACAAGGAGGGAAGGGAGATCACCGTCGCCGGGAAGATAACGGGAAGCGAAGAGTTGCCCATCGGCGAAATGCGGTACCGTTATCCGGTGGTCACCGTGGAAGAGATTCATTTGTGGGAAGAGCCGAAGGCTTATTATGACCCCTATTTTTACGATCCCTGGTATTTTTGGCCGTACCCTTACTGGCGTTACCCCTACACCTATCCCTATCCATATCCATATTATCCCAGGCACTATCGCTAGAAAAAGGGGTCAAATCTTTATAATCTTGACGATTGGGACGGGTTTTCCGTGGGGATTTAATCATGGACCAAGCTTATATTCGCTTGAATCCTCTTCTGAGTAACTTAAATGTTGTTCCCCAACAAACCTCCCCCAAAGGGCATGAAACGCTAAGAATGGAATCTCAGGCGTCACTGGAACAAAGACGGCAGGATTTGTTAATCAGCGACGCAAGAAGTCTTCCCGGATATTTGGATTCCAAGAATCGCCTTGCCTTGATTCACTATGAAACAATTCCGGGCTGCTTCGGGCCGAAAGCTGCGAGATGAACCCAGGCAGTACCTTAAAATCGTTGATGAAACATCATGTTCTTCGGGAACTGGTCCGAAACATGACGTCCGATGAGTTGATCGAGGGCGTACGCGGTTTGTCCGGATGAACTCGCCGTAAAAAGCCACTGGTCAATTGAGAGGTGGTCAATTGAGCGGGCAATGCTGATGGAGTTGGCTTGATCGCTTTTGTCGTGTTACGCAGCCGGAGAATTGGACGCTTACCGGGAGGTGTTGACTATCGTGCGATCAGGCAGGCGAGAAAACGTTTTCAGTAAAAATCCGGCATGATCCAAAATTAACGGAGAGATTCGGGCGGATACAAAATAATACGGGTCAAATGTCAAGAATAAAGATTTGACCCCACGTCCACAAAAGGATTGACAAAAAAAGTTTCCGATAATAGCATAGCGCCCTTTTAGTGCCTGATATATAAGGGAAAAGGTATGAGTTCATGGATAAGAACAGGGCGTTAGCCATTGTTGA
>Ga0208694_1005686_pt1 | contig 10466 bp, 6 predicted proteins | sample AD_UKC078_MetaG_FD_184442 | JGI IMG/M metagenome (GOLD analysis project Ga0208694, IMG submission 184442) | Active sludge microbial communities of municipal wastewater-treating anaerobic digesters from USA - AD_UKC078_MetaG (SPAdes) (version 2) | ecosystem: Engineered > Bioreactor > Anaerobic >...
GAACTCGCCGTTGTAGAGGACCGCGACCTTCATGGTATTGCTCCTGGCCGGGCGTCTCCGCCCGTCCATGATATACTTAGGATACCAACGTATATAGGCTAGAGGGTTTCTACAAGGATACCATGCAGGAAGGTTGTACCGTCAACAGGACCGTCAAGTACATAGCCCGGAAGTGGACCCTCCTCGTTCTCCTGGAGCTCTATAAGGGCGAGGGGCACGTGAGGAGGTTCAGCGAGCTGAAGGGCTGCCTCGCCGGGATCACCCCGAAGGTCCTATCGGCGCGGCTGAAGGAGCTGGAGCGGGAGGGGCTCGTCGAGAGGAGGTTCGACGGCCGGTCCTTCCCCGCCAAAGCCGAGTACTCCCTGACGGAGAGCGGCCTTGAGATCGTCGAGATCGTCAAGGAGATGAAGCGGTGGGCCCTCAAGTGGAAGATCACCAACATCGAGTGCAGCTGCCAGGACTGCTCCGAGTGCGTGCTGTGAGGCGATGCCCGTCGCATCGATGGCTTTGTCCCTGCAGAAGGGCTGGCGATGGTATGATAAAAAGAAGGGCGGGGCTTCCCATGGGTTTGGATCAGAATCCGCGGTTGATCCTCAAAAGCTTGAGCCCCTCCCAGTCCTCGCCGCCAAACCCGCCGGTCTGGTCCACCAGCTGAAGCTCATCCTCTGATATGACCTTAAGGACTGCCGTTCCCATTATGGTGGCGTTCCCCTTCGGCACGTCGGCCCAGTTCACGCTCACCGTGTCGCCCTCGACGGTCCCGCAGGCGACGCTCGTCCAGGTCGGCTCCTCGGCCGAGTTCTCACCGTACCACCAGATGGTATCGTTCACCTGTCGGATGTAGAAATCCGCGCCTTCCGCCTCCCAGTCTCCTGTCAGATCGAACGCCTCCGCGGTGGTGCCGAGAAGGGCCGTCATCGCCACGATCCAAAATATCCTGTTCATAGTCCGCCTCCTGAGATTTTAGCTCACCTTTCTCGTTCCCACCTTTAATAGTTAACCTTTTTTTTGCCGTTTCAACCACCCAGAAATGCCGAAGGAGATCTAAGGCTAATGGTGGTCGGAGCATATCTGGATCTCAAATATGCTACAGTCCAATATGCCCCCCTCGGTCGGACTCGGAGCGAAGAGGGCCCAAGGGCTCGTCGAGAGGGGAAAAGCTTAGCGACTTTGCCGCAGAAACCACGGATCAATTTTGAGGTAATAATTATGGGGGGGCTGGATCCCCCCAAAAGAGAAGACTTCACTTCACCTCGACCTTCGTCAACATCTCCTCGGTCTCCGGCTCCCTCCTCGGCATCTTCAGCTCCAGGATCCCCCCGCCTGCCTGAGGCCGGAGGGACAGATCTCTATCGAGCTTGGAGCGCGCTCGTCTCCTCCGGCTATCCGAGCCCCTCACAGGTCATATCGTACGTCAGGGGGCTGTACGTGAACTCCCAGTCCGGGGGCACCCACCCCGCCGGGACCTCCTCAGCCTCCTCGAAGTCTCCGACATCGACGACTGCTGAGACGGATACGACCCCAAGCTCCCTTCCTCCGATGGCGTACGGCTCGACCTCGGCTACGTTCAGGAACCTTCCCCGGGTCCGGGCCTCGACTATGTACTCGATCGTCCTGACCTCCCGGGGTTCCAGGTCGGTGATGACCCAATTTATCGTCCCCCGGGACTGGTCGTACTCCGCCGGCGTGACGGACGCTCCGAGGAGATACAGCCCTGCTGGGAGGGTGTCGACGATGTTGGCTACCACCGTCTCGTTCTGGAGGTTCTGGACCGTCAGCCGGTAGAGGATGACGTTCTCGAGGATCGGGTCGACCTCGCCGGTCTTGCTGGCGAAGATCTCGTCGGGGCAGCAGGATAGCCATCCTGCTTCCAGGACTGAGAAGTTGCTGGCCGAGACGACGGTATCGTTCCCAGCGTTGGCGGTCGCCTTGACGACGTTGACGATGGAGCCTCCGTATTCGTTGACGGCGAGGTCGAGGTCGATCTCGATGGTCCCACCAGCTGCCAGGGGCGGGATGCTCCATACCACCCTCTCGGCGGCGGTCTCCGGCCTGAGAGACGAGCTGAGGTAGGAGGTCCCCTTCGGCAAGATATCCTCGACCGATATCTCGCTCAAGGCGGCGTTCCCGTCGTTGGTGAGGGTGATGACGTACCGGACCTGGCTCGCGTTGGGGTCTGCCTCGCCGACCTTCGAGACGGAGATGTGGGGGTGGTCGTACTTGGGGACGCCGGAGAGGAGGACCTTCCTCGCCACGGAGTAGTCCCCGGAGTAGACCTCGTCGTAGTCGATCCTGGTCTCCGGTCTTCTTCGGTCGGAGATGTTCCTGGTCCCGTCTTCAGGTTCCACCGGCCACCAGCCGGCCTCTTCCCTTGCCGTCCCGACTCTGCTGGGTCCTCCCCCTTCGGACCTCTCGGCCACGACGACCCTGTAGCGGGCAGATCCGACAAAATCCGCCTCCGTCGATAGGTCGTTCAGCCCCCGGAAGGTCGCCTCCCGTTCGAGCCGGTCGATGGAGTAGTACTCCTCGCCGATGTAGCTGACCCCCTCGGTCCTGGAGTAGATCCCCTCCCTCCACCTTCCGGAGGCGTTGATGTGCGCACCGTCGGTGAGGCTCAGGGACGCAGGGGCGGTGGTGACGTTGATGTCCTTGGCGATGTAGTTGGTGGCCGTCTCTACGATCTCCTCAGCCTCGTAGGATCCGGCCCCCGCCTCGTAAGACCTCTGGGAGGAGCCGATCCTTCGATCGCCGACGACGAGGCCCGAGCCCGCCGCCGACTTCTCGTAGGATACGCCCCGGCCGTACTCGTCGACCCGCTCAGATACCCGGAAGCTCCCCGCGTAATCCTCCCTGAGCTCGAAGGCGGGGCTCGATCTCGGGCCCGAGGTGTTCGATGGCATCTTGAAGAAGCCGAACTGGCCCACCCCATCGAACTCGGCGTCGATCTCCATCACCGACTCGTTTTTGTCCAGGAAGAACCTCGACTCCCGGTCGATGGAGGTGGCGTACCGGTAGGATTCGGCCATCGAGGCGCCGGTGACGCGGTTTTTGGCCCTCGCCTCCTGGCTCCATCGGGAAGAGTACTCGAGGACCCTCCCGTTGTAGAGGCCGAGGGCGGTAGGGGCGTAGGCGGCGGAGACGTCCTTCTCCATCGAGATCGAGCTGTTCTCGGTCCTCATCCTCAGGGTCTCCTCGCCATCATAGCTGCCGGAGCCGTGCTCCCGGGTCGATAGCTCGGTCCCGGCCTCGGAGACGAAGACGGTCTCGGTGTCGCTGCCGATATTCCCACCTGTCGAATTCGTGACCGTGACGACGTTGGTGAGGATGTACGATGGCGGGGCCGTATCGTAATCGTTCGCGACCCTGACGAACCCCTCTCCTGAGATCCCCTGCTCCATCTCGAAGGTGAAGTCCTTCCTCAGGGTCTTGACGTACAGGGTGATGGTGGTGCATTTATTTTTCAAGGTGAAATTCCACACCTGCCGCCGGTCTCCTACCGCCGAGGGCCATGGCTCGGCACATACGAACTCCACCGGCCGGTCGAATACGTCTTCAACCGTCACCGGCGTCCCTGGCGGGCCGCAGACGGTGATGTTGTACGTCACCTCGTCCCCCGGCCTCACCGACTTCTGGAGGGCGGTTTTTGTCACGTTGATGGCTCCTGTCTCGTTACGGCCCGTTACGTTGACCTCGGCGGAGTCTTCGGCCGAGACGGGCTGCTCGCCATCGTCCATCTCGCTTGTCGCCACCCCCGTCACCGTCGCGTTGTTGACGAGGGGTCCGGGCAGGTCTTCGGGGAGGACGGTGTACTCCGCCGTCCCGACCGCCACCTCCCCCGGATCGAGGGTGGTTCTGTCGAGGTCGACGGTCTCGTTGAGGAGGTCGTCGAAGAGGCTCAGGTCCTTGACGGCGGTCGTCCCGACGTTCTCGACGACGAACGAGTATGTCACGACATCTCCGACCGCCACCTCGTTCGGGACCGGGGTCTTGGAGAGGGTGATCTCAGGGGCGAGGAGGTAGAGCGGCACGGTGGCCGCATCCTCGTCCTCGATCTCGTCCCCCTGGGGGTCCGTCCCAGTTGCGGTCGCCGTGTTTATTATCGGTCCGGGGAGGTCTTCGGCGAGGACCGTGTAGTTGGCCGTCCCTCTGGCGATCTCGCCGGGCTTCAAGGTAGTCCTGTTGAGGTCTACGTCCTGGCCGAGCCGGTCGTCGGATAGGGTGATATTGGAGATGGTGACGCCTCCGACGTTCTCGACGGCGTAGGAATAGACGATGACGTCGCCGACCGAAGCCGGGATCGGCGATGCGGCCTTCGCGAGCTTCAGCTCCGAGAGGTATATGACGGCCACGTCGGCGTGGGCAGAGCCCGAGACGTTCCCCACCTCAGATCTGCCGATGACGATGGCGGAGTTTCGGAGCATAAACTCCTTCTCCTTCGGGATCCCCGGGGTCCTCCGGTAGTCCCTCCGGATGACCTCTCCAGCCGGGTCCACCGTCTCTATCAGGGTGTCGCCGGTCTTGTAGTCCGTCACCGTCCTGGTCCTGTAACCTGGTGACGGGAGGTCGTATTCTATCCTCAGCCTCTCCAACATCGATACCGATAGGAGGCTCTCGGCGATGAGAGCGCCGTCGGGCCCGTACTCCGAGGTGAGGACCGAGTCCATCTTGAAGTTGTAGTACTCCGAGCTGGTGAGGTTCCCCCCGGCGTCGATGAATAGGACGAGCCGCTCATCGGTGGTGGGGCGGGTGTAGTTTCTGACGAGGTATCCCGGAAGCTCCCCCTCCCGCTCCTCGAAGATGACCCCCGCCGACCCCGGATCGAACCTCCTCGATAGCTCGATCATCTTCGCCATCTCCACCTCCAGCCTCACCCTCAGCCAGATCAGACCTTCGATGGCGTCAGCGAGGCCGCTTCCCCCCGCCTGCTGGACCCAGAGGACCTCTTCGCCGACCGAATTTCCTTCTTTTCCAAGATCGGGAGATCCGAGGACGGTGAGGGTATCGGTCGTCGAGAAGGTTTTTGGTATATCTTCGCCGATCTCGCCGATTATGACGATTGCGGTCTCGTTGCCCGGATCGAGGGGGCCGAGCTCGTCCCAGAAGATCGTCGTCGTCCCGTCGGCGTTCTCGATGACCCTCCTGGGGACGGGGTCTGCGGATACGTAGCCGATCCCCGCGGGGAGGGTGTCGTTCAGCTCCAGGACCAGGGGGACCTCTCCGGTGTTCTCGATGACGATGGTGAAGGTGACGTAGTCGTACGGCTTTCCTCGGGACGGCGACGCGGTCTTATAAACCTCCAGCGCCGGCTCCTGCCTCGGATGGACGATGACCAAACCCTCCTTCCTCCCGGCGCAGCCGTGATCGGAGACGATCGTCAGGTTGACGACGACCTCCGTCGGGGACCCGACCTGGTGGGCGGTCCAGTTGAAGGTCATCGACTCCGAGGTCCTGGGGGTTCCGGCGGTGGCTGTCCAGCGATAGGTGCAGTCTTCGCAAGGAAACTCGGGGACGAAGGTGGCCGTCTCTCCGGAGAAGATGGAGATCTCCTTCGCCTCCTCCGTCTCCGCGGCGGCGGGGATCAGGACGAGGAGGATGACGAAGAGCGGATATTTAACCGCATTCCAAAGGCAGGATGATGCCGATTCCTGGGAGGGATGCCGTCCGAAGCTCATGAGTTTCGCTCCATTTGTAGCACCGTCGTTCACCAGATCGCCCCTCAGTCCACCATCTCGATGGACGCGGCCGGGGACTCGACATAAAGGACATCGCGGTGGCAGCTTTCGATCCTGGTCAAGACGCCTCCCCGGACCTTATAAACGTCGAGGGTCAGGAGGTATCTTCCGAAGGGGTATCTGCTCCAGTCGATCTCGATGCTGCTTTCGGTCCAAAGCCCCATCTCGCCGTTGGAGCTGGAGAGAGTCCAGGCGAACTCCAGGTCTGTGGGGTCGTCTGCATACGAGAAGGTCGCCACCGGACCGTCCTCACAGACGCTACCAGGGCCGATGATCATGCAGGGTGGTCTCGGGTCTCCGAGGTCTTTTGTCATGATGGGTACGTCCCTCGACCCACCGTTCTTGGCGTTGACGTGCATCGACGCCCCCGGCCACCGGCCGGCCTCTTCGCTCGTCCGGGCGCACCAGAGGAGGACGTAATCCGTCCTGGCGGGGACGGTCACATTCCAGAGGTAGTACCCCTCGCTCCCTTCGAAGTACGGGCCAGCTACATCCCCCGCCGGGATATTGAACGACTCGAAGGCCACGATCCCGATGACGCCGTCCCGCCGATGGTCGAAGGCGAGCCTGAAGCTGGCGGTCTCAGAGCTAGATCCACCGTTCTCGACGGTGAACCTGAAGGGTATGCAGTCGCCGGCGGACCAGCCCTTCACCGCCCCGGTCGTCCACCTCTCATGAGGCTCGATCGTCAGCCCCTCCAGGACCTCCTTCGTCGAGGCTCCGCTGGCGGGCGCGGTCGCAGCCCAGAAAAATAGCGCTATGAGGGCCATCGAGAGGAGCTCTGAGCGACCTGGCATGGCTGTAACCCTGGACATGATCCTCTTGATAAACGGTTCCGGGGAGAAGCCCCGGATTGGTCTGGGCCCTCACACCACTCTCGTGAAGCTCGCGTCCGGAGACTGGATGTAAAGGACGTCCATCTCGCAGGTGCTCGTCGTCGTGGTGCCGTCATCGTAGGCCTTCGTCACCTCGAGGGTCACGACGTGGTCGCCGAACGATTTTCCAGTCCAGTCTACATCGATCGAATCGCCGGTCCCTGCATCGACGCCATCGATCTTCCAGGCGAAGGTGAGGCCCGAAGGATCTTCGGCGTATGAGTAGGTGGTCTCTGGGCTGTCCTCACAGGTGCTATTGTCGCCGGAAATTCCGCATGGCGGGCGCGCGTAGGCGGTGAGACAGTCGTAAGCCTCGTTGATGCAGCCCAATCCGTCAGTTACGAGCAAGGTGATGTCGATATGGAGTGTCCCAGGGTCTAGGGGGACCTCGGGAACGGTGAAAGTGAAATTTTTATTGGTCCCCGTGGCGATCGTCTCGCCGTTTGCGGTTGCCGACCATAGATAATAATAGACGACCTCCTCCACATAATCGAGCTGGACCGGATCGGGACCAACAAAGGTCACGTTCTCTCCAGGGGCCACGCCGTCGCATTCAGGGGCCACAACGGCTCCTGCTCCGGGAGCCAGGGCGATCACCGCAATAAGTGCGACAAAGGCTGCTATCGGTTGGTATTTCTGCATATCTTCACCTCATTCCATAACTTCGGTCTTAATCTGATCATGCGCCGCAAAGTTGACCACTGTTGCATATTGGTGGTCATCATCTCCAGAGATGCTCAATTTTGGAGGGGTTCATCCGGGTCTTCGGGCGGTATCATCAACGTAACATATCTGGTTTGCCTCCTAGGATTTATATCTTCTCCATTCCAAGTTGTCACTAGATTTCATTGCGGGGCCCGCGAGCTATGGGTAGATCGAGACCATCCCGCGCAGGATGGCATCTTCAAATTGGGTGAACAGCCGAAAGTTGTATTAATCTATATGAGCAGTAATATTAGAGTCGAGGACGAAGGACTTTATGGCGGTGGCTCCGCAAAACGGGCCGATGGCTAAAAATGCTGCAGATGACCTCAGATCTAAACGAAGCCAGAAAGAGATCAAATCCTTCGCCAGACCATGGCGGGGATTAGACGAGAGAAGGTCAAAAAATGATATCTATGAAGGTGGTAAACGCGATGATTGGAGCAAGATCAATATTATTTTGGATAATAATATGCTTTTCATCTATAGCCCTCACAGCCGCGGATGAGCAATCCGAAGGGCCTGTTGTAGTCAACATCATGATCGGAGCGGAGCTTCATCCAGGGTCTTCCGAGATGGACCCTGAGGCGAAGTGGGATCTGGAGGTGGGCTCGATCATCGAGATGCTGAACAAGATAGATCCCCTCGCCCTCAACGTCACAGTCTCTGTGACCGGAGACTACGTCAACGAGATCGCTGGAAACGCCATGTACAAGCTCTACGTCACCAGCGTAGGATCGAGGTACAACCACGAGCTCGCGGTCTATGGCATGACGGCGGGAGAGGAGCTGGGACCGATGGCCTACGGCGACCAGTACTCTCGGCTGATGGAGGCGAAGAGGCTCGTCGAGTCCGCCTACATCTGCGACGGCAGAACGATACTGGTGAAGGGGCTCGTCCCTCAGTCCTTCAGCACCAGCGAGACGACGCTCCGGATCCTCGAGCGGATCGGCGTCGAGTACGCCGCTGGATATCAGGTGGGGCTCATCTATCTGCCGGGGCACGAGAACGAATCCTGGCCCTACCCGATCGAGGGGTATGACCTCTACGCGGTACCGATCAGCAGCATTGAGCACGATGGCGAGCTGGTTCCCTTATCCGACCAATACTCAAAGGAGGTGCTGAACCTCAGCGGTGGCGAGTGGTACGATCTCCTCGTCGGCGAGTTTGAAGAGGCGAGGCGAAAGGGGGAGCCCATGGTCTTGATATTCGACAACGTCATAACAGGAGGGGACGAAGGATATATGGACGCCTTCAAGAGGTTCGTGGACTTCTCGACCTCCCAAGGTGCGAGTTTCGTCTCGACGGAGGAGCTGGTGGAGATGGCTAGGTCGAAGGCCGCCGAGGCCTGATGGATCGGAGTTCAAGGGCATGGGGACCGTTGTATACCGGCCCCATCCCTGAACGCGATCTGATCGGTGGGGGGCCTTCCGCCGAATCCCCCGTATGACGCTCTTTTGCGTCTATGCCGTCGGGATCGATCGCATCCATCAGACCTCTCTCAAAAACGGGCAAATTAATATAGAGCGAGCAATAACGTAGCAGGTGATTCTCATGCTCAGATGGCCAACTTCTATCTTGATGACCCTGATCCTGGCAAACGCCGCCGTTGGCGCCAGCGCCTACACCGTCGACGGCGTCGGAGCCAAAGGCTTCTCGACGATCCAGGAGGCGATAGACGCTTCCGAGGCAGGGGACGAGATAATAATCCTGAACGGGACGTACTCGGAGAACCTCGTAATTGACAAGTCCCTCGCATTGAAGGGCGAAGGCGGTGCCGTCGTCAATGGGAGCGGGAGCTCATCCCCCCTTGTCACCATAACGTCAGATAACGTCACTCTGGAGGGGCTCACCTTCGCAGGCTGCAAAAACGAGAGCTTCGATTCCGGAGCCGTTCTGGTGCTGGCCGACGGGTGCAGGCTTCTGAACAGCACCATATCGGCCTCTACCGGGAACGGCCTCTGCCTCCGCGATTCGAGGGATCACCTGGCGGCCGGAAACCTGATCTGCGACAACCGATACGGTGGCGTCTCCGCCCTCGGGGCGAACAATAGCGAGCTCTCCGGAAACCAGATCTTCAACAACGGCAGGTGGGGCATATCTCTGGAGGGCTGCGCATTTGACATGCTGTTTCAAAATGACATTCGTGAGAATGGAGAAGTTGGCCTCCAGCTCGTCGGCTCGATTTACAACACGGTGGCTTACAACGGGATTCAGCTCAACGCAGAAGACGGCATGCACCTTATAGACTCCAGTCATACTGCGATCGTAGAAAATCAGATCCTCGATAACGGTCTCAACGGCGTCGCCCTGGATCGCTCAAAAATCAACGTCTTGTCGAAGAACGTGATTCAAGGCTCTGGGGAGGATGGACTTCTGGTCATCAGATTCAGTGACGACAACATATTCACGGGGAACGCCCTCTCAGAAAACGGCATAAACGGAATCGGCATCTACGGATCCTACTTCATCTCGATATCTGAAAACAGGATATTCGACAACGAATACAACGGGATCTCCCTACGCGACAACAGCAGCAGCACTCTGATATCCGACAACCAGATTCGCGGGAACAAACGGTTCGGTTTTTACCTGGAAGATAGCAACAAGAACTTCTTTGAGGGCAACGACGTATATGGCAACCTTCATGGCGTCATCATGACCCGTTCCAGCGACAACGTCATGGTCGAGAACGAGATCCACGATAACCGTTTCGGGTTGAGTATGGAGTTCTCCGATAGCGCTTCCGTGTCGAATAACTACATCTACAACAACTCAGATGATGGGGTCCAGCTTAAGAGCTGCGATCGGAGCAGGGTCTGGGAGAACTACGTCAACGAAAACGGCGGGGATGGGGTTCACTTATCGGGATCGGAAAGCCTCGTGGCATCTCGGAACATAATCGAAAACAACAGCAAATACGGAATTCAGATGCTGGATCAGGCCACCAATAACATATTCATGTACAACGTCATCCAGCATAATGGTGGCGGCGGGATGTACATTTACGAGGGGACGATCAACCTGATCACCGGCAACATCTTCGCCGATAACCAGAACTTCAACGCTCGAGATAATGGTCAGATCAACAACTGGCTCGCCAACTTCTACGGCGATTATTCTGGAGAAGCCATCGGCGGAGGCGTAGTTGGGATTG
>Ga0208694_1005694_pt1 | contig 10458 bp, 7 predicted proteins | sample AD_UKC078_MetaG_FD_184442 | JGI IMG/M metagenome (GOLD analysis project Ga0208694, IMG submission 184442) | Active sludge microbial communities of municipal wastewater-treating anaerobic digesters from USA - AD_UKC078_MetaG (SPAdes) (version 2) | ecosystem: Engineered > Bioreactor > Anaerobic >...
TTTGGGCAAGTTGGGCAATTAATTTGATTAAACCAAGTATTTATAAGTTAAGGATGAATTACCAATGCAGCAACAATGGAAGAATAACATTATCATTGATTGACATTAAAACAAATACAATCAGTAAAATTTTTATACCTACAGACTATAACACAAACATGCTAATGTCTGAAAATGACCTTGGCACTTTAGATTTGACAACAATTCCGGCCGGAATGTACATGCTTAAATTAAAAGCTTCAAATACAAACTCTTTTTTAAAAATAAATAAAATTATTTTATCTGAGATTGAATCAAACACTTCTTCGATTACTGAAGACCAAAGAAAAAGCCATGTTGATATGTCTGATATGATTGATATCACAATTCATAAACAATCTCTAAAAATAGTATCAGAAGAAAAGTTTGATATTAGAATATTTTCGCTAAGCGGCTCAATGCTGCATAGTTATAAAAATTCTTCACAAATTCAAATCAATCTTGTAAGTGGTGTTTATTTAATAGAATTCAGAAAAGACGAATGTAGATTCGTAAAGAAAATAGTTATTTAATAAATTCTCTATAATTATCAACCTTTTAAAATTAGTCAAAATGAAAAAAGTAATTTTTACCTTTTATTTATTGATCTGCTCTATGGCTGTTATGTACGGTCAAACCTACGCAGCAGATGGTAATGTGAGTGAATGGGTGACTACTCCCATTCAATCGGAACCAGGGGTTTACCCTTATTTTAAATTTGCAGAACAAAACGATGTGCTTTATTGGGCAATGTATGCTGCAGCAGATAAACCTTTCGCTGCGACACTTGCTGACATATTCATTGACGCGGATTATTCAACTGCTACAGGATATTTAGGAAGTTCTACGCCTTGGACCAGTTCAGGGCTTGATTACCTACTCCAAGGAACTATGATATTTTATTTTTCAAATTCTGATCAGCAGACATGGGGATGGACTGGTATAAATTACGGCGTAACTCGAACTGCTGTGCCTGATAGCACAATACTTGAATATAGTTCGGAAAAAAGCTGGTATAATCAAATTTCCCTGGGAACTACTTTGGGTATGGGATTGCAATTGTTCACCAAGACAGGGGGTAGAGATGATTTACCGGGTGCAGACACAGGATTTACTAATAAAAAAGTTTATAAAGTTAAAAATAGAACAACATTGGATATAACGACAGCATTAGGTTTAACTGATACAATCAAACTTAATTGTACAAATGCCTTTTATAATCCCTATATGAATGATCCGGATACAGACGGCTTTTTGAATTTTCAGTACGGAACAGATCCCACAGCCAATCCTAGACACTGGGCTAGTTGGGCAATTAATTTGGCAACTCCACAAATATTTGATTTGAGAATGACTTATCAAAGCACAGCCGCAGGTCAAATTTCGCTATCATTTGTTAATATGGCAACAAATGCGGTGGCAAAGACATTCTCTGAAATTGACTTTTCTACCAATGGTACAATGAGTGAAACAAAAGTATTTCAAATTGATGCTTCAGATATCCCTGCCGGACGTTATATGGTTGTTTTGAAAAATTCGGCAACAAGTTCAAACTTGAAAGTTCAGAACTTAAAATTGACTAAAGGTACCGGTGCTGTGAGTAAATGGGATAATGTTCCTATTCAATCGGAACCCGGGGTTTACCCTTATTTTAAATTTGCAGAACAAAATAATACGCTTTATTGGGCAATGTATGCTGCAACAAATAGACCTTTCGCTACGGGACTTGCTGATATATTCATTGACGCAGATTATTCAACTTCTACAGGATATTTAGGAGGAGACGGTTATTCGCCTTGGACTAGCTCAGGGCTTGATTACTTAATCCAAGGGTCAAGTATATTTTATTTTTCAAATCCTGATCAGCAGACATGGGGATGGACTCCAAAAGCATATTATGTCGTAACTCGAAAAGCTGATACTGATAGCATAAGAATTGAATATAGTATATCAAAAGACTATTTTGATCAAGTTACACTGGGAAGTACTTTGGGTATGGGATTGCAATTGTTCCCAAAGGCAGGGGGTAGAGATGATTTACCGGGTCCGGACGATGGATTTACTAATAAAAAAACTTATAAAGTTAAAAATAGAACGACATTAAATGTAGGGACATTAGGTTTAAATGATACAATCAAACTTAACCATACGAATGCCTTTTATAATCCCTATATGAATGATCCGGATGAAGACGGCTTTTTGAATTTTCAGTACGGAACAAATTACACAGCCAATCCCAGACACTGGGCTAGTTGGGGAATTAATTTAACTCCCCAAAAACTTGATTTGAGAATGACTTATACAAGTTCAGCCGCAGGTCAAATTTCGCTATCATTTGTTGATATGAAAACAAATCTAGTGGCAAAGACATTTTCTGCAATTAACTATTCTACCAATGTTGCAATGAGTGAAATTCAGATGTCTCAAATTGATGTTTCAGACATCCCTGCCGGATATTATATGGTTGTTGTGAAAAATTCGGCAACAGACTCAGAATTGAAAGTTCAAAACTTGAAATTTACAAAAGCTACTCCGACTCATTTGGACGAAGTGCAACCTCAAAAGGATGTTGCAATAAGTGTCAATAATAAACAATTAACCATAGAATCCAAAAGTGATTCAAAGATAAGCTTTAGCGTATATACTATGTCCGGAGCTTTAATTTCACAAATGGACAATACAAATTCTGCCACGTTACATTTAGAAAGAGGTGCTTATATATTAAGCGTAAACAATGGTGGTAATGTATTTTCCAAGAAGATAATGGTATTGTAGTGTTTGTAGTAGTATTTATTTGTAGTTAAAAGGGGCTGTCTCATTTTTTTTGAGACAGCTCTTTTTTTCTGTTTTAAGTTAGTAGTTAGTAGTTGGTAGGAAGTAGGAAGTTAAAGAAGTTAAAGAAGTTAAAGAAGTTAGGGAAGTTAACGGGTTCCGGGGTCGCGAGTTAAGTTTTTCGTTTTTAGTTCTTAGTTTTTAGTTCTTAGTTTTTAGTCGTATCTTTGCAGCCTGAATTACGTTCTTTTTAATACGGGGCTGTTTGGTTTTGACAGCAGGTAGAAGGGGTAAGTAAGCATGTCGAGCGGGGTGAAAACGGCTCGTTAATAACGGTTCACACACACAATAACTGGCGAATATAACTACGCTTTCGCTGCCTGATCGAAGTATAGTAGATTAACGGCTTAATCCCGATACAAGGTATTGGGACGAAACATCCTCCAAAGGCCGTCGCTCCGAGGCCGATGATCAGAGGGTGCAGCTAAATCGGGGATAGTGTTGATTAGCCTCGTAATCAGCATGAAATTAAAGAGGATAAGGCAGCAGTTGGTAGCTTCGGTCTTGCCGCTGCACGAAAACCCAAACGAAGATAAACATGTAGAAAGCTTATTCATTCCTTGTTTGGACGAGGGTTCGACTCCCTCCAGCTCCACGAAATACACTATTTTAAGCGACTACTATGTAGATGATGACGAAGAAAATCTAAACCAATGTGAAACGCTTTTGAAAAATGCAGGAGCAGAATGAAAATAGCGGCAGCCACTAACAATAAGCGTTACAAAGCATTGGGTTTAAGTGGTTAATTGAACATTCTACCTTGCATCAACTTTTATGGCGTATTGACAGTTTTGTGCTCCGAAATCTACCGCTATACACGTTCAAACCCCTACCAACATTATACTTCAATCGCTAAACTGCCCATATCTCAAAACCAAAATTCCTAAAACTTCGAGAATTTGAAAAGTTTTAGGAATTTTGTTTATCTTTGCCGAATGAAAATAATAGAACGTAAAAAATATTTAGAAACACTTAGTGTTCTTAAAGACAAGAATTTAATTAAAGTTGCCACAGGTGTTAGGCGATGTGGAAAATCAACTTTAATGACTCAATTTCAAGACTTGTTGCGTAAAGACAACGACAAGACTCCCATTTTGTCAATTAATTTAGATATGCCTGATTATAGGTTTTTAGCAGAGAAAAATTGGAAAGAAATCTATGATTACATCGTTAAGAATCTCAAAAAAAACACGACCAATTACGTGTTTATAGACGAAGTGCAAAATGTCCCCGAATTTGAGAAACTTTTAGAAGGTTTGTACGTTCACCCGGATATAGATTTGTACGTTACAGGTTCAAATGCATTTTTACTATCGAGCGAATTAGCTACTTTGCTAACAGGTAGAGCATATGAAATTAATGTGTTGCCTTTTTCTTTTACCGAATATTTAGAGTTTACAGGCAAAACCAATAACCCTGACCGAGCTTTTGCGGAATATATGCAAACAGGAGGTTTTCCCGAAGCTGTAAAACTCTCAGCCGAAGGAAATAGTTTTGCGAATGAATATCTGCAAATGGTTTTTAAAAACATATACAACAATGATATTTCAAAACGCTATACTATCTACGCTCAAGAATCTTACCAAGAGGTTGTTAATTTCCTAACAGACTCCATTGGGTCAACTGTTTCGGTAGGGAATATTGCCAAAGTTTTAACAGCCAACAAAAAGAAAATAGACAACAAAACAGTATCGAAGTACATCGATACATTGGTTGAAGCCTACTTGTTTTATAAAGTAAATCGCTACGACATCAGAGGGAAGCAGCATTTGGCAACGCAGGAAAAATATTATTTGGTTGACTTAGGTTTTCGCAATGCATTACTTGGAAAAGAATTAGCAAGTGATGCAGGACATTTGCTTGAAAATATAGTTTATCTTGAACTAAAGCGAAGAAACAACCAAGTTTGGATAGGTAAAACAAATAATTTAGAAGTTGATTTTGTTGTCCGCAACAACGAAGGTTATACGCAGTACATTCAAGTTGCACAAACAGCGCAAAGTGCAACAACATTGGAACGCGAGTTAGCACCATTTTACAGTATTTCCGACCATCATGAAAAAATATTGTTAACAATGGACTACGACACAGGAACATACGACGGAATAAAAAAAATAAACGCATTAGATTGGCTTACAAAGACGGAATAATTAAGAGGGAAAGACTAGCGATTTATTTAAAACTCAATAAAGACACAACTATTAATGTGTAGTAAACCATGAGTACAATAATAATACACCTATCGCTTATGGGCGATAAACACAATTTGTCCAAAGAATTGAAGAATATTTATCCGGGAATTGCTCCAATGCTCAAAGACACCATATTTGTCGATTTTTTAGGAAGGTACTTTCCCAAGTGTAGAAAAAATTTAGGGTTTAACTTATTTGCTTGAAACAATTTATCCTGACGACTTGCCTTTCCCTTATCATTTGGATGGAATGGCAGAAAAGTAATGCACTTCAAGCAGTTCTTGATGCGATCTTAGGTTTTTCTCAATGAATTTAACTATATCCAACCAATAAAATCTCTTCCAATTTCTATCTTTTAATCCGTAATAGAAATTAAAACTATTATTGAAAATAAAGGGACTCCCTCCAGCTCCACGAAAAAATCCTCTGACATCAATCAGAGGATTTTTTAATTCATATCACGGAATTTGGTTTCGGCCACCTAATAAAATACCACCTTATTCGGATTCAAGCCAACTTCTTCAATTTTAAATTTCAATTTACCTTCTTTGTCGAAGCAAAGCACATCGCCTAATACAGTGTAATTCTTAGCATCAGTTACATATACATCGCCATTGCTCCTATTGATATCTATGCCATAACCTGCCTGGATGACAGTGCCATCGGTAATGAAATTCTCTGAAACGATCCGTTCTGTTTTACAATCAAAGACCTTGAAAGTGTTGTCATAATTGTAAATGTAAGCCTTATCGTCGTGAATACTGAACTTACCTACCCGAACATCGTTAAAAGACTCGATCAATTCATCCGTTGCCGAACTGATGCGATGTAATTTACTGGGAATATCCCCATAATTACCCATTGTTGCAACATACACATCTCCCTCACTATCCGTCATCAATTTCCCCGGATTCACATCCACCGTGATTTTTTTAATCTCTGTGAAACTTTCCAAATCAACTACGGAAACAGTGTTGTCATACCCATCCGCATAATTCAACCCTCCGGAGTTCGAAACATACAATTTACCATTTGCCACGCAGAGTCCATCAGGATTAGTTCCGCAAGTAACATAACCTTCTATTTTTAAAGATGCGGTATCTATCTTGGCCACCGTACCATCATAAGAACAAACATAGGCTTTACCTTTATAAAAATCTATTCTGCGTGGCTGACGCGAAACTCTGTTTTCATCAACCATTGCAATTTGAGCAAGGGAAACTCCAGTTTTCACATTTACAACTTCTACAGTTGCCGAACCATTGACCACAACGTATAATTTTGAACCATAAACGCCCATATCGTTGGCTAATTCACCCAAAGCACGATTGTTGGCAGAGAAGAAAAAATCTTTAACAAGTGTTGCATCCGACAAGGTATAGTTAGCTAAAGTGCTGTTGTTGCCGTTCCAACTTCCTTCGGACAACACAAATAATGCAGTAGCTTCAGGTATGGGATCAGGCTTTTTCTCCGAATCGATATCTTCCGGTTCACAAGCCGTAAAAACCAATGCTAAGCTCACCAATACAAGGCTGAAAAAATACTTTTTTGTTTTCATAAAGAATAATTTTAAAGTTTATAATGTTTTAATTTATATTGTCGGTATCTCATAAATACCCAACTGCTGCGTTACTTTCGATATTCGGCTCAGTCACGTACTTCAATAACCTATTTTCATCATCACTCTAAACTCTCTCCCCGGCATCGGGAACCACTTCACCACTGCATAATTCTCATTTAAAATATTCAACGCCTCTAACTGTAAAGACAAGGTGCACTGTCGAATATTAAAAGCCCGTGAAGCAGATATACTATGATCGCTATAGCCAGGCAAACGATTGGCTGCATAGTTCTGGAATAAAGCATAACGTTTGCCCGACCACAACATAGCATAAGATATATTCACCCAGGGCATTTCCAATGCTATTTTGCCACTCCCTGAAATCCAGGGTGTATAAGGAATTTGATGACCATAAGTTCCGCTGTTGACATTGGTTACGTCTGTCGCAGACTGGTAGTTATAATTACCACCCAACACCAAGAGTATATCTCGCCAAAGTTGAACCGAAGCCTCAATAGCTAAATCCAATCCTTTGATATCCACTTCTCCCAAGTTCAGGGTAGTCCATTTAAACAAATTCTGGGTGGGCAAAACAACAATTTTATCTTTTACATAGTTTTGATATACATCCGCCGTGACACTCAAAAGAGGCAAGCAATCATTGATAGTCAGTGCATAAGTAGCTCCTAAATTGAACTGATTGGTGATTTCGGGTTTGAGATTGGCATTTCCTACCCTGGCATAATATAAATCATTGAAAGTGGGTAGGTGTATGCTGTTTTTATAAAACGCCCTGATGCGCAAATCAGCTTGTTCAAAAGGCTTATAAGTAGCACTGACAAAAGGTGACAGTCGTTTTTGATTTTTTGCACGGTCGGCATAACGGGTAGTTTCTTTGGTGATGGTTGAAAGCAAACTTGCCGTTGCCAGAAAATTTTCCGACTCATATTTGGATGCTAATACCGACAACCAAGTATATCTGACCGGTTGCGCAAAATTAGCAGTCAAAGAAGCACTTTCATATGCTGCAAACATATTATTGACAGAAAAATCCGATGAAAGTGCAAAAGATAATTGTCTAAAGGCTTTATATAGAAGAGAACCCGAAACATAATATTCATTTTGAGTAAATATATTCTCTTCTTTTCCACTAACACTTAACACCATGGTGTCCAAATAATGCACATACCCATGTTGATATTTGGCATTGAACTGCATGGATAATTGTTGGGAAAAATGATTTTCATAATGTGCTTGCGTGAAGAAAGTATAGTCATGCAGGCGTTGTGAAATAAATGCAGCATCATTGTACAAGATGATTGCACCGGGCAGACCTCGATCGGAGTCATAAAAATAAGTCTTGAGGTAAGCCGATTGTGTGTCCGAAAATTTAGCAAACAAAGCCGCTTCCCCTCTGATATTCCTAACATCGGAATTTTTACGAACAGCACGTTGCGCATTACTTCCTTCCTGATTGCCTTGAAGCAAAACATAAGGATAATTGCCTTGTACCGACAACCATTCTCCCCCATAGGAAAGAGAAAAAATGCGATTCAAACGATGTTGCAAAGCAAACGCAGGATTGATTAAACCGAAAGAACCTGCTTTGACAGAAGCCTGCAAATTCATGGGTTTGTGAATTTCAAAAGCAGGTGTTTTAGTACGAATATTAATTAATGAAGCAGAAGCAAACAATTGAGCCGACTGAAAGATATTATCGCTTTGACCGACATTCAGTGAAAGCATATCTACATTCTCCAAAGAAAACCGTCCTATATCAATTTGTCCGGTTTGATAGTCGGACACAGCAATTCCATCATAACTAACGGCGGTATGTACTGCACCCAAACTCCTTACCGACACTGTTTTTAATCCGCCTACCCCACCATAATCCTTGACGACCACACCGGAAAAGTGCTTCACGGCATCCGAGACCTGCAATACATTTAATTGCTCCAACTGCTTGGCAGAAAGTATTTGCAAAGGAGCAGCAGTCCTAACTTCTGCATGGCGATAGTTTTCTGTAATTGTAAACTCTTCAATATCATAAGTTTTCAGCGTATCCAATGTCATCTCATGAAAAAACCGGTCAGCAGGTTCATTTGCCAATACAACCTGCGGAGCAATCAAAACAGCTATTCCTATACAAAGAATAGCGACCGAAAATGAACGATAAGACAAAATACACATACTCATCTATTTGATGATTGGTTCGTCAAATAGCTTTTTAGAGTAGAAAAATAAATGTGCAACAATAAACAGACTGCCATAAATTTTTAAGCTTATCCCCGAAAGCCTTTGACAAAATTACGCATGGCAGGTCTTCTGACTTAAGCTTCATATTGAACGCCTTCCCGGTTTTAACTTTCAAAATTGAAAGACAATAATACACCAGTGGCAGAGTTCTGCTCAATATGCCGGCCTTTTTATAAGTTTCCTTCCGCATGGGAAAGTTTAAAAAGGCTATAGCTCTCACAGCAGCGGGTCTGTTCAGGATTTTCACCTGATTCCCTCTTCATCACTCAAGAAGAACTTCATGAGTGAAACCAATGCGACGACAAAGATAATATAAGTTTCTGTATTTTTATAATTGAAATAAAAATTGACCGCTACAATTATATAGTAAAGCAATCCACTCTCTATTAAACAATAGATTGTCAGCAGTCTAATAATAAATTAAATAAATTCAATCACACAGCACATACAAATCATCGCGCGGATTGATGAGCATGATGGGTAAATCTGTTTTTTTTATCAGGTGTAGTTCTTTGGGACCGAAAACAATATCATCTAATCCGTACTCTCTTGATGCGCTGATAATCAATAAGTCGTAATTATTTTTACGTGCATGGTGCAAGGCAAAACTGTCGATTTTGAAACTATCCTTGCGACCTATTTCTATGTGATAAGTAAGATCGAATTTGTCCAATATTGTTGAAATCTTGGCCACATTCCCGGCTGCTTTTGTTCCGTAATCCTTAGCCTGCAACAAAGTAATCTCTGAGTAACAAAATCTGCCAAAAGCTGCTGCAAATTGTGCTTTTTCTATCTCTTCAATTAAAAAATTAACGGGTACTAATACCTTCCGGGGATGCAAAACATCAAAGCCATCCTTGTATATCAAATACGGTACACGCAATTTACGACAGGCATACAGGTGTTTTTTAATAGTACGGACTTTATTGTCAGGTAGTTGTAAAAACAAAAATGAAACTTCTTTTGCTTCACACATTTCAGTCAAATCGTTTAATTGAAACGCTTGTACAGCCAAATAATCCGGGTGAATTCCCAACGTGTTTAATTGCTCTAAAACAGATGCTTTTTGTGTTTTTTCGTCTGATTGCGATGCACAGATTACAAATACCCCAAATGTTTTATTAAACTGTACAGATAAAGCACAAGCGCTTTGAATAAGTGATGCTGATGTTGTGATATTATGAATAAATGCAAGAACCATTATAACATTATTAATGAATAGCCTAAACGCGACTTTGTATCTCCAACATTCCTCTTCGTGTTTTGTCTTGATACAAAAAAACGAAGCAAAAAAAATCAAGACTGTGCCTGTTTCGTTCAAAACATTTACGCTCAAACACTGTAAGTTTTTACCAACTTAGATTTAGGGAAACTCTTACAGAGTTTTATTACCACCTTTTTCCATCTCTACTCCCCAGATAAATCTGGGGGTTATGCACGTGCTGGAGCTGTCTCAAAAGTAAATATTCAAGCAAAAACCATAAGGTGTCTTAGAAGTGTTCAAATGCAAGGCGCTGAGATTGAGGGCGAAGGAGCATACTGAAGTATGTGACTGAGCCCGAATATCGAAAGCAACGCAGCAGTTGGGCACTTATGAGA
>Ga0208694_1005729_pt1 | contig 10419 bp, 9 predicted proteins | sample AD_UKC078_MetaG_FD_184442 | JGI IMG/M metagenome (GOLD analysis project Ga0208694, IMG submission 184442) | Active sludge microbial communities of municipal wastewater-treating anaerobic digesters from USA - AD_UKC078_MetaG (SPAdes) (version 2) | ecosystem: Engineered > Bioreactor > Anaerobic >...
CGGACTCGAGACAGCGTTTGCGTTGCCGGAAGCAGAGTCAGAAGCAGCATCCCAGGATGCAGTCGCGCCCTGACATCCAAGCCGTTCCAACGAATGAGATCGTCGACTCTCACAGATAACGCATTGGCGACACCCTGAAGGGTATCTCCGGCCACAGCTTGATAAAACCTGCGTTGGTATCCCGCGGGGGGTTGTAGATCCACGGGAACGGCCACGGCGATTTTTTCCGTGGTGGGACTGGCCCTTCGGCGGGGAGGAACCATCAACAAAAGGCCGGGACGGATGGGTTCATCACTGGTCAGGGCGTTGTGCCGACTGAGTTCCTGCGTGGTCGTTCCGTGGGCGGCGGCAATATCCGCGAGGCTTTCCCCGTGACGGACGGTATAGGGCACGAGTTCGGGTTCGGCCACGCGGGTTTGGACCAGGTTGGCTTCGACCTTCGCTCCGTGGCCTTTGGGAACACGCACGGTCCATACGCCAGCCGCGGCACGCGTGGGCGCTCGGGGAGGAATCCTCGAAGCGAGCAATTGCGGATTGAGCTGTCCAATATCGGAAACGTCGACTTCCGCGGCCTTGGCTACCGATTCGAGGGAGACGCCGGGAACGACATCCACTTCATCGAATTCGGCTGGAGGATCGCGGGTAAGGTTGGCGAGACCGAAGACCTCGGGGTTTTTGCCCACGACCGCAAGAGCCAGGATTTTGGGAACATAAAGGGCAGTCTCCCAGGGGACGCCCGCCTCGAAACGAGATAACTCCCAGAAATCATTGGTATTATACTTGCGCAGGGCGGCCAGCATTCCGCCATAACCCATGTTGTAGGAGCCGAGAGCAAGTTCCCACGTGCCGAAACGTCGATATAGGTCCTGCAAATACATCGCGGCCGCATGGGTCGAGCGTACGGGATCCAGCCGTTCGTCTACCCAGCGGTCAATGACAAGTCCGTAAAGCCTTCCTGATTCTGGCATGAATTGCCAGAGGCCGGCGGCGCCGACGGGGGAGTAGATCGTGGGGTTGAGTCCGCTTTCCACGACCGCGACCCACATGAGATCTTCAGGCAATCCGTGGTGTCGGAGCACCGAACGGAGCATGGGCTCGAATCGTCCGCTTTTTCGATAAAAGATGGCTGCGACAGCTCTTCCCCGAGAATCATTCTTATAAAAATCAAGGTATTGCACGACCCGGGAGGTGAACTTCACAGGCACATCGGGCATACGCAGGGAGGATAAGTAATCGGGCTGGGGGCTGGTGTTTTGGGCTCGTGGAGCGACGGAAGACGGGGGCAATCCTGTAGAAAACACCAGCGTATTGCTGGCATCGGGGAGCAATTCGGGGGGACAGCCGTCGGAGGGAACGAGCAGGTCATCGGTGCCAAAAAGCTCCCTTTCGGCTTGCCGGAGGGCTTGGAGTTCCGGAGGTTCGGGGGATGGCGGGGGTTCGGCTCCGGGACCAGCGGTAGCTCGACGCACGGCGGGAGCTGGAGGTTGTTGGGGTTTATTGGAGCGGTTTTTTTTGGGGGCCGCGGATCGGGCTGGGGCTTTGGGCTGTTTTTTCGCCCACGCCGCATCCCCCGGATCCAGCGGCCCCATCGGTTGGGCAGCTTCCCGCGCGCCCGCCGCCGAAGGACAAAGCGCCAGCAGGAGAAAAACAATGCTGGTGGATCGAGTGAGTCCCATGAATCAAGAAACGGTCATGTCACGTACCCACGATTCCGTCAAATTGCTCGTGATCAGGGTCAACAACCCCTCGACGCCCCTCTTTACGTGGTTGCCAGTTTGATCTACGGGGCTCCTGCCCCACCCCGGGCCGACGGAAGGTTCAGTCCCATGAATCAAAACAAGATGTTTCGAACCATCGATGCCGCCTCTTTGCCCAAGCATTTCGACGCTGCCGAGGCCGAAAAACGCTGGGATGCGACCTGGGAGAAAAACGACGTCCATCGTTATGACCCCGATCGGCCTCGCCACGAAACGTTTGCCGTCGATACGCCACCACCCACCGTTTCCGGCTCTTTGCACATCGGGCATGTCTTTTCTTATACGCATACGGACGTCATCGTTCGGTATCAGCGCATGCGTGGCCGCAATATTTTTTATCCCATGGGCTGGGACGACAACGGTCTTCCCACCGAGCGGCGCGTTCAAAACTACTTCAACGTCCGTTGTGATCCCCATGTGCCTTACGAACCCGGCTTGACACTGACCGAAGCCACGGGAAAAGCGGCCAAAGACAAGCCACGTATCATTTCACGCCCGAATTTCATCGAGCTTTGTCTGCAACTCACCGCGGAAGACGAAAAGGCTTTCACGAATCTATGGCGCCGGATTGGCCTTTCGGTGGATTGGAAGGAGCAATACGCCACCATCGACGATCATTGTCGAACCTTGGCGCAGCTTAGTTTTTTGGATCTTTTCGAAAAGCAGCACATTTACAACCATGAAGCGCCCACGATGTGGGATGTCGACTTTCAAACCGCGGTCGCGCAGGCCGAGGTGGAAGATAGGCCCACGGCGGGGGCTTTCCATGACATCGTGTTCGGGGTGGAGGGTTCGGACGATTCTCTGATGATTTCCACCACCCGTCCGGAATTGCTCGCGGCTTGCGTGGGGGTTACCGCCCATCCGGACGATGCACGCTACCGGCATCTTTTCGGTAAGCGCGCGATTACACCGGTTTTTCACGTGCCTGTGCCGATTTTCCCAAGCGAACTCGCGGATCCTCAAAAAGGAACCGGCATTCTCATGGTTTGCACCTTCGGTGATGCCACCGACGTGCTTTGGTGGCGCGAACAGAAACTGGCGTTGCGGCAAATCGTAGGGCGTGATGGACGCCTCATGCCCGTGCAATTTGGCGTGCAGGGCTGGGAGAGCCTTCACTCCGACAAGGCCAACGAAGCGTACGCGCAGCTCTCGGGCAAAAGCGTCAAGCAGGCCAAAGCCATCATGGTCGAGCTTCTTCGCATGCCCCAATGCAGTGCTCATGGCCCGGAGTGCCCGTTACGGGGCGAGCCCAAACCGTTGCAGCATGCGGTCAAGTTTTTCGAAAAAGGCGACCGGCCGCTGGAGTTCGTGACCACACGACAATGGTTCGTTCGCTTGATGGATCAAAAAGAAGCGCTGCTTGCCAAAGGAGACGAGGTCCAGTGGCATCCGGAGTTCATGCGCAGCCGCTATCGCAATTGGACGGAAAACTTGCAGCTCGACTGGTGCATCAGTCGTCAGCGCTATTTCGGTGTTCCTTTCCCGGTCTGGTATCCCCTCGATGAACAGGGTCAGCCGGATTATTCCAAACCCATTGTCGCACCCCGTGAGCGTTTGCCCGTCGATCCGATGTCCGATACACCCCCTGGACATGATCCCTCCCAACGGGACCAACCCGGCGGATTTACAGGGGAATCCGACGTTTTCGACACATGGTTCACCAGCTCGCTCACGCCACAGATCGGAACGCATTGGCAGCTCGCCCCCGCGCGGCACGAGAAGCTTTTTCCGATGGATATCCGACCGCAAAGCCATGAGATCATTCGAACGTGGGCCTTTTATTCGATCGCAAAAGCCTTGCTTCACGAAAACAAAGTGCCCTGGAACCATGTGGTCATCTCCGGATGGATCCTCGATCCGGACCGAAAAAAAATGTCCAAAAGCAAGGGCAACGTCGTGACGCCCATGCATCTTCTGGATGAGTACACGGCCGATGGCGTGCGATATTGGGCAGCGAATGCCAAGCTCGGCTCGGATACGGCATTCGATGAAAAGGTGCTGAAAGTCGGTCGAAGACTGGTCACCAAGCTATTCAACGCGGGCAAGTTCGTGCTTGGGCAAAGCGCCTCCGTGCATCCGATCCAATGCGAGTTGGATCGCGCTTTCGTGCATACGTTGCGACAGATGTGTTCGAAGGCGACGGAATCATTCGATGCTTTCGAATATGCCCACGCGTTGATGGCCACGGAATCGTTCTTCTGGACGCACTTCACGGATGCACATATCGAGTTGGTCAAGGCGCGGGCACGAGGTGAATGCTCGTGCGACGGAGTTGACGATGAGGCTGCCCGAGGCTCGGCGGTCGCATCCTTGCGTCTTGGATTGAGCGTGCTGCTTCGCATGTTTGCCCCGGTGGTTCCCTTCATTACCGAAGAGGTATGGTCGTGGGTTTTCGCGGAAGAAACCGGGCACCCGAGCATTCATCGGGCACCGTGGCCGACCGAAGCGGAATTCGCCTCGATTGCACCACCCGAAGATGCTTCCTCGTTCGACGTCGCAGTGGCTTGCTGGACCGCGATCAACAAACGAAAGAGCGAAGCAGGCGTTTCGGTCGCCCGCCCGGCGGAAATCCTGGTGCTCGCAGCGCATCCCCACACCGTCACCGTGCTCGAACGCGTCGTGCAAGACGTCATGGCTGCCGCGCATTGCAAGAATTTTCGGATTGAAAAAGACGAATCCCTCGCGGAAGGTATGTTTGACGTGCTGCAAGCGGTCTTCGAAGAGAAAAAAACCGATCCGAGCTGAACGAAAGCACTCGTACTTTTCCCCCCGACAGCCACAGCGATACCATCCACACCGCCGATAGCGCAGCATTCATTGCCCATGTCCTTTCCCAAACCTTTTTACCGCTGGCGTCCGCATCCTTGGCACGGTCTTACGTTAGGACCCCAACCACCGATCACGGTCCACGCTTTTATCGAAATCACCCCCTTTGACACGGTCAAATTCGAGGTCGACAAGGAAACCGGCTATCTGCGTGTCGACCGTCCTCAGCGCAGCTCTTCCCAACCCCCCGCGCTTTATGGATTCATTCCGCGGACGCTCTGCGCTCAACGCGTGCAAGCCCTGTCGCCCAACTCGAAACGCGGAGATGGAGACCCCTTGGATATCTGCGTATTGAGCGAAAGGCCCATCTCCCGAGGCGAAATCCTCGTCAATGCACGGGTCATCGGCGCGTTACAAATGATCGATGGTGAGGAAGCCGACGACAAAATCATCGCCGTGCTCGAAAAAGACAACGTCTGGGGCATGGCGCAAGACATCCGCGACGTCCCCCAAGTGCTGGTCGAACGACTTCGACACTACTTTCTCACCTACAAACTCATTCCCGGAGAAACCTCCAACGTGGTCGAGATCGAACGGGTGCTCGGAGCCAAGGAAGCCCACGCGATCATCGATGCCGCACATCAGGATTACGACGAAATGTACGGCAGCGGTTGAACCTGTTCGGCCGCTTCACCCCTCACCCCCATGCCCTACACCTTCCCGGATCGGCTGTAACTATTTATTTTTACGAATTATTTTAAATATTCGGCAACCCCGTCACTCCACGTCCTTGCAGCATCGAAAACCGATTTCATAAAACCGAAACGTGTCGCCGTGCGTCGTGACCGATTGCTGACAGGTGCGCGACTCCGCCCAATATCGCCCTTTCAAATTGCCGTGATATCCCGTCGTGCCCCCACTGCGTCGACGTGTCCACTCTTCCACATTGCCCGCAAGGTCATAGGTGCCCTCTCCAGCCGTACAGCCCTGTTTGGAACCACTCGGTTCGGCCTGGTATAGCCAAGCCACGTGGTCTGCCGCCGCCTTTGCCCCTGCCCCCTTGCTCCTTACCGCTTCCAACAACGCCTCCAGGCTTTCGATTGCATCGGTCGCGATCGACCAGGGCCATCCGTTGAGAAGCTGCTGCTCATACGCCCGCCACGCCTTGTCATCCGTACACTCCCCAGACACATGACTATCCCCATACGGATAGGAATGACCCTGGGGCCCCCCGCAAGCTCGCGTCCATTCATCGTCGAAACACAAACGTTTCCCGCGCGTTTCACACCACGATTCGGCTTCCAGAAAATGGAACATCACAAGCGGCGATGCTCCTTGCCGATTCGGCGCTTCGAAGCGATCGATGCAGGTCTGTTCGACCAACACCATATCCTCCGGGCATGGCCCCGCGTCGAAGGCATCCTCCGACGCTTCTTCCTGCGCATCATCCGGTTGTTCGTCCGGGACATCGCCATGCACGTCTTCGTGCGCTTCGACCTTCCCATCGTCCGGTTGCCCGTCCCCCATCTCACCGCTATCCGCGGCCTCCATCGCGGTGTCTACGACCTGATCGGCCAGGCCTTCGTCGCCACCATCGGCAGGCCCCCACGACCAGCTCGACCCTTCGTCCTCGCCGCTACATCCAACCGCAAATAGGAGAATCCCAAGGAGCCAACGAGCGCGTTGCCGACGGCTCATGGCGTCACCCTCAGCGGTGGATCCACGACAACGGCAATGGTTCGATCATCTTGGGCCTCGACCAAAACGGTAACGGAAGCAACGCCTTCCGATGCCCCACAAAGCACGAACGTGTTGCGCTCCGTCGTCGGCCACACCTGGACGATCTGCGGGTTGGTCGACCGCATGGCGGTCGTAAACTCGCCATTTTCCGGGTCTTCAGACCTGTGAAGGCGAAGTCGGACACCCACCGCAACCCCTTGGGGAAGCGTCACCGACGACGCGGTAACGGAAACCTCACCCGGCGCGTCCGTGCTTCGCTCGAGGTCGAACCCCTCATCGGAGCTGCAGCCTCCCAGCAAGCTGATGCACCACAATGGCACAAGCCAAACCAGGCGGCTCATGGCGCCTCCACGGTGAGCGTGACTTCCCCAACCACACCCCCTGTTTTGACTCGCAAGATGGCCGTACCGGGCTGTTTTCCGGACAATTGAACCGAACGGCCCGCGCTTTCGACGATCTCCACCGTGGTTCCTTCCACCTCCCAGGTGTACGAAAGGCTGCCCGCCAACACAGCGCCATCCGCGCCTAACGGTGCGACTTTCCACACTTTTTTTCCACCCACCACGAGGGGTTCCGGGGAAGAATCCAGTTCGAGACGTTGCACGCTTGCCAAGGTCAAATGGACGAAGTCCGCCACCGTGCCTTCTTGGGTTCGCGCGAGCAACGCCACCACCCCCGGCATCCACGCGACAAAGCTTGCCTCGTCTTTGGATAACATCGCGGGCGACGCGGAGAAAATGGTCATTGTCGAAGGCCCGCCGGTGGGCGATGTAGGCACAGGGCCGTCATAAACGACCTGAATACTCGCACCCACGGCAATGGGAAACGCGGCATCGAGACTCGTGGCACCCGACGCACAAACCGCATCGTCGTCGGCACATACGATCCGCAAATCCCCCTTGCCCAATTCTCCCGTACCAAGGGGAGCCTGATCCGAAGGACAAGCGTTGAGCAGCCATCCAAAGCTGCACGCTATCCCCAGACGCAACGTCATTTTCATGGAGATGGTGTAGCAGAATCGAGGTGTTCGAGTCGGCATCGATTGTCAGCAAACGGTAGACTTGTTGCCAGAACCAACGGCTCCTATGGTCAAGCTATGTGTCTGGCGGTTCCCATGCAAGTTCTTCGCGTCTCCGATGACCGAGCCATCGCGATGGTCGATGGCGTGGAGCGAGAAATCGGCACGGCGCTGGTTCCCGACGTGCAGCCTGGTGAGTATGTGATCGTCCACGCGGGCTTTGCCATCCAGAAACTCAGCGCCCAGGAGGCTCAAGAAACACTATCGATGCTCCAGCTCCTTTCGGAAGAACCGCTGGAACCCAGATGAAAAATATCCCCTTCATCTCCGCTTTTCGCGATCCCGCCCCCGTGCGAGGTCTGGTCGCGCGCATTCATGAACAAGCCAAACCACTGGCCAAGGCAACGTTCATGGAAGTGTGCGGAACCCACACCATGTCGCTGTATCGTCATGGAATCCGGTCGCTGCTGCCAAAGCATGTGAAAATGCTGTCCGGACCGGGATGCCCGGTTTGTGTCACACCTCACGCGTACCTGGATCGCGCCATTGCGTTATCACGACAACCCGGATTCGTGATCACAACCTTTGGGGACATGATGCGCGTGCCCGGATCCACTTCATCGCTGCAACGGGAGCGAGCAAAAGGAGCCGACATCCGCGTCGTGTACTCCACCCTGGATGCCGTCGACATGGCAGAACGCGAGCCGAACCGATCGTTCGTCTTTCTCGGAGTAGGGTTCGAAACGACTTCCCCCACGATCGCCGCGGCGGTGGTTTCAGCGCAACATCGCGGAATTAAAAACTTTTTCATTGCATCGGCAGCCAAGCGGGTAGCTCCCGCCCTGGACGTCATCGTTCAAGATGAACGATTGCAACTCGATGGTTTGCTCTGTCCCGGTCATGTGAGCGCCATCTTGGGCACGAGCGTGTATGAGCCGTTGGCAAACGATCATGGGGTGCCATGCGTGATTGCCGGATTCGAAGCCCTGGACGTGCTTCAGGGCATCTCGATGCTGCTCGAGCAAGTGGTGGATAGACAAGCCAAGGTGCAAAATGCGTATCGTCGAGCGGTAGAACCACAAGGCAATCGGGTGGCCTTGGCGCTTCTCGATCGCGTATTCGAGCCCGTGGATTCGACATGGCGGGGCCTTGGGTCCTTGCCAGCATCGGGACTTCGCCTCCGCTCGGCATTTCGAGACTTCGACGCGGATCGTTTCGAGGTAGAGGTGGAACCCACGCGAGAGCCACGCGGTTGCGCCTGTGGCGACATCCTGCGAGGTATTCTCACCCCCTTCGAATGCAAGCTTTTCGGCACCGTGTGTACGCCCGATTCGCCGCAAGGGGCGTGCATGGTATCTTCGGAAGGCACGTGCGCGGCTGCTTTCCGATACGGGCAAACCCCTGCTCCAACAAGCTAAACCCCTGCCATTGCACTGTTTCGAAAAACAACCACGTTCCGGCGCGGCAAAGGTTTGGCGCAAGTCCCACTCCGTGGGAAACTGGGCACAAGCCTTCGGCAAACCTCGGTCCGGGAGCGGGCGATATGCTTGTAACATCACGATTATTCAACATTTTAATAATGTTCGTCAGCGGCATGGCCGTGGGACTCCTCGCTCCTGGAGCAAGAGCAAACGAATCCTGGTCCCTCGTGCATAGCGAGGTCAACCGGGGCAACGCCGTGATGAGCCTATCAGCGATCGACGGAAACACGGCCTGGGCGGTGGGAATCTCCAAGCAAGGCAGTAGCCAAACTCCCGCGGGATGGAGGACCATCAACGGAACCGATTGGGGATATATGTCTTTGCCATCGGGGACGGGGGGCGCGATGCAGTACACGATCCCCACGCAGGTGGCGTTCCTCGACGCGAACACCGGGTGGATGTCCGGGATGCGCGTGGCGCCGATGACCGGACAAGAAAACCTGATCTGGCGTACGACGTCGGCCGGGATGGGTTGGGACGAGTTGTACCAGGCGCCGGAGGAAATCCTTCATCTACAAGTCACGCATGATTGGGCGATGTTCGCGGTGGGCGGTTCCACGGTCGTGCGCACGCAAGACGGCGCAACATTCGTGGAATCCAAACCGACTTTGCCTTCGGGGATGGGGCTTGTGGGAATTCAGATGTTCAACAAGGATTGTGGCTATGCGGTGGCGGCCCCCACCGAGGAAAAATCGTTGGGATACGCTGTGTTATGGACTTCCGACGGGGCAGAGACATGGTCGACGCGTTCGCAGGGCCACGACCTACGTTTCCGTCGCGTATATTTCATTTCCCCCACGCAAGGCTGGGCTGTGGGAACTCGCGGAAATGAGGGCGTTCTTGCGAAGACTACCGATGGCGCCAAAACGTGGACGTTTGCCAAAGCCCCCGCACATCCTCCGTTTTTCAATCAGGAGCCAGCGGTGACGCGATGCGAGGACGTGCGGTTTTTCGACGATCAACGCGGAGTCGCCCTGTGCCTGTGCTGTACGGGCAACTGCGAGCCGGAGGAAGGCCAGAGTCCGTCGTACCTCACATCCTTGTTACGAACCTACGACGGCGGACAAACCTGGTCGATGGATATGGATTACGAAGCGAAGATGGCGGTGCCGCCGTTTCCGGAAATGTCCAAAGCATCGGGAATGCTCACCATGTCATTTCCCGATCCGAATCATGGATTCATGGCGGGACAGAACAACATCATCTTGCGCTATGAAGCAAGCCAGCCAGAAGCTGAAGCGTGGCCCGCGGCCTCTTGTGAATCATCGAGTGGCACCGGAGGAACCGGAACCGGCGGCGTTTCCCAAGGCTCCGATACACCCTCCGAAGACAAGCAAAACGAAAAAGACGAGGGAGGCTGCGGCTGTCGCGTCGCTCCCAGCTCTCGCTCACCCCTTACCGCCCTACTATTCGGAATCGCGCTGCTTTGTCGCCGTCGACGCACCAACCTGTCGTGAATATGAAACGACTGCTGGATACCGCACGTCGTCGCCCGAGGGACGTCGCTATCGTCGGTCTGTCTTGCCTGCTCATCCTGTTGTTGTGTTGCACGATGATCGTGCGCATCACCTATCCATTTGATCTCGAATGGATGGAGGGGGCGATGGTGGACCATGTGCATCAAGTGCTCGAAGGAAAACGCCTTTACGGCCCT